>Ga0075528_10000181_pt1 | contig 11390 bp, 10 predicted proteins | sample NGEPer16B_FD_76827 | JGI IMG/M metagenome (GOLD analysis project Ga0075528, IMG submission 76827) | Arctic peat soil microbial communities from the Barrow Environmental Observatory site, Barrow, Alaska, USA - NGEE Permafrost159B-16B | ecosystem: Environmental > Terrestrial > Soil > Wetlands >... | reverse complement strand
GGATTTTGTGCTAATCCACATTAGGGTTCTTTCAAACGATGAATCATCTGGCGCATTTGAAGGTCTGCTTTCAATGATTCAGGCAGTTACGCCAGTTTCTCTCGCGATCATCTACCCGGGTGGCGCTTCGCTTACACCGGGTTATTTAGATTCGACCCTTTCACTGTCGCTCTTCCAACAAAATGGTTCTTTGATTTTCGAATTATCACAATGCTACCTGTATCCGGTAAAATCTCCGTTTTCGTAACTGATAACGCCATTGTCGGTACCAAACCAGATTACACCGGTTTTGTCAACTGCAATGCAACGCATATTGTTGCTGTTCTGACTTTCGTCCATCACAAAAGAATTCCATGATGTACCATCAAAAACAGAGATCCCTTTTTTTGTACCTATCCAGATTTTCCCGGTCTGATCGGCAGCAATTGCCTGGACAAAATTATCGGCTAGTCCATCCTTAACCGTGAAAACTTTCCAGTTCTTCAATGTCAGATTCCCTGTATGTCTTGCAATACCCTTATCAGTGCCGAACCATTGGGTTCTGTCAGCGGCGATAAAAACACTGTAAATCTTATCCGAAGGCAATATGATTGGCCCCCATTGAGCATAAACGGATGCACCAGAAATCGCATCTACGTCGTTCCGAAAAACCCTCGCAATACCAGCTCCCTCTGTTCCGACATAAAGCGAATCACCATCACGACTGGTGGCCATTGATGTAATGCGAAACTCCTGAAACATATCTGCGGGATAGAGTTCATCGTAGGCAGGAGTAAGCCATTTGTCATTTCTGAATGCCGATACGCCCTTGTCTGTTCCAAACCAGCGCATCGGACTTTTGCCGATCGCCACCTGGAGGACATTATTGCTTAGAATAGTTGTGTTTCCTGTGTGGTAAGTGGTTGCACCCGTCCGGCCATCTATCGGAAGCGAGGCAACTGTAGCTCCCTTGGGTGAAGCAATCCATAATTCATGGCCATTGGGGTTAATTTCATAAGCAAAACCTTTCAGTTCCTGTGTCGTAACCTTCCTGTTTTTATTGTGCAGGGTCCATTTCTCACCATTATAACTGACAATCCCCTGTTCAGTTACAAACCATTTTGTATTGCTGCTATCAACAACAACTGCCTGAAAGTTCTTTATATCAACTCCTGTATCAATGGCAATTCTGTTCTGACCGGTTGTGTCATTGGAAAGGCCTGATCCGTTGATTGTATTATCATTTGGATTCCTGATTGCCTGAGAATGGATAGCTCCAAGGCCGATCAGCGCAGCAAACAGAAGGGAGGCTGCCACAAGGTAATGGCGACGAAAAATGTTATTGCTCATCTTTCAGGATGTTTTAAAAGGTTTATCAGATCTATATCATTATCCTTATTTTAGGTAGAGTAAAAATATAAAATAGGAATGAATATCATTTAGTTTTATTCCTATTTTAGACACACAATTTATATTTCCAATTAAAAAATATTATTGGACGGTTGAGAACCACCTTTTATTAAAATTTGTACATTTCACCGTTGTTATTCAGATCTGCAAAAGAACTTTTGATTAGTTGTTAAGGCACAGGCTATCTGAGTAACCATATCAAATTTTCAAATGCCAGTAATTGACCAATATTCTAATACAAAAACAGCTATCGTAATAAAACTAAACTACTAAAAAATTACAACATATGAACCGCAGGGATGTCATCAAAGGGTTAACCATTCTACCTTTTACAGGAAGTGTTCTTTCCGCTGAATCTATATTTGCAGCCCCACATGGTCCGCTTACTGCCGGACCGAACATCTATGAATCTATCGGCGTCGATCCCGTGATCAACTGCATGGGAACTTATACAATTATCGGCGGATCACTTGAACGGCCCGAGGTCGTGGCTGCGATGCATTCCGCATCGGGTTTTTTCGTTCAGTACGATGAACTTGCATTCGGGGTAGGTCGACGTTTAGCTGTGCTCACAGGAGCAGAGTGGGGGATGGTTTCATCCGGTTGCGCTGCCGGGATGAAGCATGTTACAGCAGCCTGTGTTACAGGCGGTAATCCTGAGAAACTGATCCGCATTCCGAACCTGGAAGGTTTTGATAAGACAGAGGTGGTTATCCCGCGAAGTTCCCGAAATGTATATGATCATGCGATCCGAAATATCGGGGTGGATATCATCACCGTAGATACAATGAAAGAATTGGAGAATGCATTGAATTCCCGAACAGCGATGATCTACCTGATGGCCGGTTCCGAGACTTCACCGGGACAAACATTTGCACTGGAAACCATTGCCGGAATTGCCGGGCCAAAAGGGATTCCCATTCTTGTGGATGCCGCGGCTGAAGACCTTACTGTTCCAAATGTCCATCTGAAGCAAGGGGCAACTGTTGTAGCTTACAGCGGGGGAAAGGCATTGTGCGGACCTCAATGTGCCGGACTTTTGCTGGGTAAGAAAGACGTTCTGATGTCAGCCTGGCAGGCCGGTGCGCCACACCATGGTCCTGGCAGGGATAATAAAGTCGGAAAGGAAGAGATGATGGGTATGCTGGCTGCCGTTGAATCGTGGGTGACATGCGATCATGTTGAAAAAATGAAAACGTGGCATACTTACCTTGAAAACGTTTCCAAACAGGTCTTATCGATAAATGGTTTAAGAACCAGGTTTATTGAACCTGAAGGACTGAACAATCGCAGTCCGTTACTGAACATCTCGTGGAATCCTGACCAATTTAATATTAACGGGCCGGAAGTGGCTGAGCAATTGGCTGCGACCAAACCAAGGATTGCGGTCCACAGTAATTTGACCGACGAATCGGGAAACACCTCCATTGCCATTTGCGCTGGTCAGATGCAGCCAGGCAACGATAAAGTGGTGGCAGACCGGATCGTTGAGGTGTTGTCGCAGAAACACACTAAATCCAAAGAGATGGCCCCTCCTTCAGTTACCGTTGCCGGCCGTTGGGACGTCGAAATTGAGTTCTATAGCAGTAAAAGCCAGCACTCCTTTTTTATTGAACAGGATGGCAACTGGCTGCAAGGTTCACATAAAGGAGATTTTTCAATGCGTGATATGGTGGGTACCGTTGAAGGAGATCAGGTGAAAATCAGCAGTTCCGACCGCCATGTTGCAGATAACATCCCCTTTATTTTTTCGGGCACTGCATCAGGTAATGCGATTTCCGGTGAGATCTATATGGGTGAATATATAAATGCACGGTTCAATGCCACACGGCACAACCAAAAGGCAGTTCGACGTGTCCTTAAATTCCCTACCGGACGACCTTTCGCCACCTGAACAGAACTACCTGTCAAAAAAAATAAACACCAACGAACAATCCGATAGCATATGTGTTATTTTTACCATCGGTTATAAGTTAAACAGACCAGCTTTGGTTTTCGAATCCAATAGATAAAGCTGAAAAATCAGCTTCTATTTATCGGTGTATAGTGGGATGGATAACGGTTTTTTTATTTGAATCAAGATGAAAAGACGTGATTTCATAAAAGTTTCTTCGGCTGCAGGCATCGTTTCCCTGGTTGGACCAGGTTACAGTGCATTTGGAAACCTGGCTTCATCCGGAGAAACCAGTTTCGACCTTCATCCTTTTATTAAAGAACACCCCGAAGCAGTTTTTATAAATCTTACTTCCATTAAAGAAAAAAGCGATGGCCCGCAGATTCATGATGCGGCGTCAAAACTTGCTAAAGAGATGTTTGTCAGGACCTCGAAGGGGGAGGGGTATTCGAATTCAACAAAAATTACCTGTAAACCCAACTGGACCTGCAGCGGACCTGTTGATAATTCAGACCCACTTGCAAATTTGGGTATTACCACCGATTTGAATTTTATCGAGGGATTTCTGAAAGCAGTAAAGGAAAAGGGACCATCGGATTTCTATTTAAGAGAATGTGCCTGCCCTTTTTATTGGACGGATATGGGCTATACTCAAATGGCTGAAAGGAATCATTTTGATCTGCGGGACCTCAGCTCGGATGATTTCTGGAATTTAGGAAAGGAGGATATCATTTTTCAAAAAGTTGATGGTGTTGTCTTTAAAGAGGTTGGTTTTATGGCCCCGATGACAGCTCCGGACACCTTCCTGATCAATATCGCCAAATTCAAAGCCCACCAGATGGGAATTACTGGTTCCATTAAAAACCTTCAGGGAATTACAGCAAAAAAATTTCACCAGTATTGTGGTGGGAATTACAGTGTTTTCAAAAGCTACGATAAACGATATCATCCATTCTTCCAGCCTGATTACATGGAAAGGGTAGATGAATTTCACAAAAAACATGTGGCGGCAGGCATTCCGCGCTGGAACACGCGTATGGAAAGACCTCCTTATGGCGGTGGCCTTTTTATGGAACAATGGGTTCACCGGATGATTGATTCCTACAGTGTTACTCCAACCGGAATAAATATTGTGGAAGCTATTTACGGGCACGATGGCGACGGTTTTTCGGGCGGACCTCACGATGGCAAACCAATGGATTTTATGAGCAACAAAATAATTTTCGGGAAGGATGCATTCAGGGTTGATATCATTACGCACTGGCTGGCTGGTCATGAACCGGGGAATTTTGGCTTATTCCACATTGGCATTGAGCGGGGAGTTTCAAATGTTCTGAACCCGATGGATATTCCGGTTTATCTGTGGAAAAACGGGCAGGCAAAGCTGGTAAAATTGGATACGCTTGATAGAACACCGCTTCTTACCTGTTATCTCCGCAAGAATACTGACGGGCAAAACGAAGATAAATACCATCTATGCGACGAACCGTTCGACTATACTTCCTGGAAAACAGGCAAGATTGCCCAGAGCAAAACTCCATCGATCAGGGCGCTCGGAACCGATTCGAACGACAAGGTTGTGATGGAGGTAAATGTTCCTGAGAAGGGTGATGTTTACGTGGATATCCTGAATCGTCACGGCGAAGTGGTATGGAGGCTCGAAGCGAATGATCTCGAACCTGGGAAACATCAGGTGGTCTGGGATGGTTTTTCCCAACCGGGACTTTACAACATGTATGTGAAAGGAATGGATTGGGATGCTGAACGGGAAATGGTGATTTATACCTGACCGGAATCTGATTTCCTTCATTTTTTCGAAAGAAAGGATGGCAGAATCTAAGTGATAAGCGTTGGTCATGTATTAAAATGACCGTTCAAATCTCTGATTCTGCCATCCTGATTTCTGTCTGGATATCTATAAATGCCAGGTGGGCCTATATATATGCGATACAATCCATCTCAACCAGCGAATCTCCGGGTACTCCACCTTTAGCGACAGCAATGGTGCTGCGTACGGGAGGATTCTTTCCGAAACGGCCTTTATATACTTCATTCATTCCCTTATAATCAGCGATATCATTCAGGTATACGGCTACCTTCAATACCTTTTCCATCGAAGATCCGGCCTTTATCAGCTCTTTCTCAAGTCCTTTGAGGACAATATCCGTATGAGCTGCAATCTCAAAAGGTGCCACATGTGCCCCTATCCCTGAAAGAAACACAAGGTTTCCATGCGTGGTATGAGACTGAAACAACGGTACATCATCACCGGCGGGTACATTTGCAGTTGCTTTTTCTTCGCTGGCGCTACTCTTTGCGTTGGCAACAAGTCCGAATCCGGCTACACCTACGATTGAAGCCAACAAATTTTTCAATACAGTTCTTCTTTGTGTTTTCATATCAGTTAATTTAAAAATGTAAAATATAAAAAGTTTTTGATACTCTGGTAAAACAGGCATAGCTACCTGCCGTAAAGCGTTACCGGATTTGCGATCCCGTTCAGGTCGTAAACAATTTTTCCTGCCCTGATGGTCATTTCGCACTCCAGCTTTTTATTCGTTTCCAGTTTATACCCGGTATAATCGAACAGTCCGAACTTACCGTCCCTGATCCTAAGTATCGCGATATCAGCTTCAGTACCCACCGAAAGATTCCCGAGTTCTTTCCGGTTGATGACCTGTGCAGGTGACCAGGTACTTGCGTTGATAACACTTTGCAGATCCATACCCATGGCCATAAATTTTGACATGGTTGTCAGCATATCCTTCATGGCTCCGTTCATGCTGCCAATATGAAGATCGGTACTGATCGTTTGTGGAAAAAACCCACTTTTAATTGCAGGTATGGCTTGAGAATAGGCAAGACTGATGCCACCATAACCAACATCGAAAACGATGCCCCGCTTCTGTGCTTCCCATACAAATGGCTTGACTTTATTTGTTTGAGGATCGACTATACATTCCCTGCCGCTTGCTAATTGGGCATAACAATGTGTGAAAATATCTCCCGGCCGCAAATGTTTCAAAAACAGTTCCTCCAATGATAGTGGGGGATTGCTCCCGCCAAAATCAACCATCAAAGGAATACTGGCCAATTTTCCTGCCTCCTCGGCGCGGTCGGTAGGGGTCCAGTCAGGACCCTCATAATGAGCCAGCTTGATGCCAACAATATCACCTGTATTTTTTTTGGCGCAATCAGCAGTCAATTTTGAATCCATATCTTTAAGATTCTGTTCAAAAGGGCCTCCCCGCATTCCTTCACCCACTATATTCAGAAAAGCCAGTACCCGGGTTTGCGATAAATCGATTGTCTGGCGCTTGAAAGCAGGAAAAGTCCGCCATCCGGCACAACCCGCATCGACGATGGTCGTTACACCAACACGAAAAGTAAATCCGTCGGGCATAACAGCGGCCGGCCCATTCATATATTGCTGATCGGGATTGGTTCCCTGGAATAGATGCGCATGAATATCGATCAGTCCAGGAGTGATATACAAACCACTGGCATCTACTACCTGTTTCCCTTCCTTCGGATCAATATTTTTGGCGATCACAGCTACTTTGCCATCATTGATCGCAAGATCCATTACTCCATCGATATTATTTTTTGGATCAATCAGATGGCCTCCCTTAATGACAATGCTGTAGGTTTGAGCCATGGCGAAACTGGTCATCATGACCAGCATCAAAATAATAAACAGTGATTTACTTCTCATGGGTTAACTTTTAAATATAAAAAATCAATACCTTCTGAAAGGCATTCCTGACAAATTAATAAAAGGGAAGCAGTCGATCAACCGGATGCTTTACCTAATTCTTCCTTTATACGGCTCGCAACCATCTTTTCCTGTCCGGGTTGCAAATTCCATGAAGTAATTGTAATGCTGTTATCCTTTCCGCCCATCACTTCAATCGAAGGATTCCCCTTCCGGAGTCGTTCCATAAACTCCTCTTTTGTCACCTTCACTATGTTGTTATCCCACGCAATGTTCAGTGTCGGTGTTCGGTTAGCAACCAGGGGGACCGTTACATTTGTAATTACACCATTTATTTTTTTAGCAGCATTTTCAATTGTGGCAATACGGTCTTCCCAGATTTTCCATTGTTTATCATGATCGAGGTTGATAAACTTTTCGAGGGCGACATACATTCCAAGGATCTCTTCTTTATTAACTTTCATCCCACGGCCAATATTCCCTCCACGAGGGGGTGCATTAAGCCTGGCGGCGGCAATTAAATCTTTTTTACCCATCAGTATCCCGGCACTTTGCGGACCACGAATGCCTTTCCCTCCCGAAACGCAAACAAGGTCAAATCCCATGTCGTTAAATTTCCACATGTTCTCAACCGGTGTGGCATCGGCAGCCATATCAATCATCGTGGGGATATTGTGTTTCTTACCCAGTGCGACCCATTCCGTGTCCTGAATTTTCCCATCGGGTCCTGCATAATTGAGGAACCACATCATGGCTGTATTTTGGCTAACTGCCCTTTCCAGATCAGCCGCGGTTTCAATTTCAATAATTTTAACTCCCGTATTGGTGACTGCATGAATATAATCATGGTTGTGTGCCTTTTGAACAATTACTTCGGATTTTATCCCTTCGAGGTTGGGCAACTGTGCTACTTTTTTCAAGTCCATACCAGTAAGGACACCAGCCGTGCCCAATATAAGTGCCGACCAACACCCTGCAGTGACGGTCGCAGCCTCTGCATGGCACATCGCGGCAATTTTTTCACCTACCTTGTCCTGGACTTCATCAATCATGGCAAATTGATGCGCAGTTGATCTGATCGCATCCACAACCTCTTCGTGCATAAGACAGCCCGACATAAAAGTATAGGTGCCTGCAGCATTAATGAACGTGCGGATGCCAAGTTCCTTGAATAAATCGCGTTTGGGAGAGGGGGGTGCCGCCGGCGAAGCGAGCAATGACCCGAAAGGTAATACAGTTCCGGCGGCTACTCCTGCAACCGGTAAAACGACTAAACTTCTAATCGCGTCTCTACGTTTCATGTCAGTCTTTTATTGGTATTTAATAAGAATCTAGTCTGTTATTTCACATTCATTTTCCATTCACGACCTGGAGAATCAGACAAAAAGCTTTCGATATTTCCCTGGTCCTGAAGCGTAACATAAACCGTACGCCCGTCTTTTCCACCGAATGCCACATTGGTAGGTCTTTTCCCAACAAGGGCAATTTCCTGTATTACTTTGCCTTCGGGAGAAACTTTCACAACTGTACCTTTACCAAACCTGGCGATGTATAAATTTCCTTTGATGTCACACCGCATTCCATCCATTCCGAAATCAGGGAATTCAATCAGCAAACGTTTTTTCCCCACTTCGCCAGTCGGCAATAAATCATAGGCCCAGACTTTCGGTACCGCATTTACATATAACGTTTTTTCATCCGCACTTATTTCGATCCCGTTTGCCGGTCCCTCCAGGGTGTCCAGCAAAGCGACCTTCCCGTTGGCGTCTATGCGCCAGATACGACCCTTGTCGGCCTTAAAATCGGGATCACTTGCATAAATGTGATCCTTACTATCAATCGCGATATCATTTGGCTGGTGCATACGCGATTCATGGGCATAAACACTTAATTTTTTTGTGGACATCTCAACCTTTAATACATTGTGATTCGTGTAATCCGCAATAAACATATTGCCATGGCTATCAAAACGGATACCATTTCCAATACTGCCACCAGGTAATTCGATAAAGACATAGGCGACGCCTTCGGGTGTAACCTGACCAATAGTTCCCTGATGATTATAGTTTACGGCATATACAATTCCTGATTTGTCTACAGCAGGCCCTTCCACACCTGATGTAAAGCTATTCACGGGCGTGAATACAGAAGACTTAAAAAGCTCATGAGATGCGGATTTCTGGGCTACGGCTACCAGAGAACATCCGGCAAGAAGCAGGAGAAGTGATAGATTAAGAGCTGGCATGGGACAAGTGCAGTTTAAGTGCCAGTAAAATTAAAAAAAGTTTCTACGATTAAAAAATAAAAATGGAAGTAATTGTAATGTTTGATTTTTGTAACTCATTATGAAAAAAAGTTTTCTTGCTTTAATCTATCCCCCCGGGTTTACCCCAAATAAAAAAGGAGCTCATTGAGCTCCTTTTCTTATCTGAAAATTTATTTCGCCTAACTTTTCAAATTATTTCACCTTATTAACAATTGCGCTGAATGCAGCTGGATTGTTCATCGCCAAATCGGCCAGAACCTTGCGGTTAATATCGATTTTGGCAACCTTACACTTACCCATAAACTGCGAGTAAGACAGACCTTCTATGCGAACTGCAGCGTTGATACGCTGAATCCATAATGCACGGAACAACCTTTTTTTGCTTTTTCTGTCACGGTACGCATACCCTAATCCTTTTTCGTATGTGTTTTTGGCAACCGTCCAGACATTTTTACGTGATCCAAAGTATCCTCTGGTAAGTAGCAGAAGCTTTTTCCTTCGGGCTTTCGATGCTACATGATTTACTGATCTTGGCATTTCTTTTTGTTTTAGAACAATGGCGTTCCTGATTAAAGGAATCTTTGTAAGCTCATTATTCGGTTAAACCTAATTCTATTTTTTATTAAAAGCGAAACATTACCTCATTGCAAGGAGCCTTTTGACGTGATGCGTGTCAACTTTGGCTACCAAACCCCAATATGTGAGGTTACGTTTGCGTTTGGTGCTTTTTTTGGTCAAAATATGACTTTTGTAAGCATGTTTCCTTTTAATTAACCCTGATCCGGTCAGCTTGAAACGTTTCTTAGCCCCGGCATTCGATTTCATTTTAGGCATTCCTGTCTAAGTATTAAATTATTTTTTCTTTTTAGGCGAAATAAATATTGTCATTCTCTTTCCTTCGAGTTTCGGAAGCTGTTCAACTTTTCCGACTTCTTCCAACGCATTGGCGAAGCGGAGCAGCAAAATTTCTCCTTGCTCGTTATATAAGATCGACCGTCCTTTAAAAAACACGTAAGCTTTAACTTTAGCGCCTTCCTGAAGAAACCGCTCTGCATGTTTTAACTTAAAGTTGTAATCATGGTCATCCGTATTTGGACCAAAACGAATCTCCTTCACGATAATTTTAGAAGCTTTGGCTTTTAATTCCTTTTGCTTCTTCTTTTGTTCGTAAAGAAATTTCTGAAAATCGGTAATTCTGCAAACAGGCGGCTCGGCATTTGGTGAAATTTCAACCAGATCAAGCTCCAATTCGTCAGCTTTGCGAAGTGCATCCTGAATTCTGAAAACCCCGGGTACCTCAATATTTTCTCCCACTAAACGGACATCAGGAACTCGTATCTGATGGTTAATCCGAAATGGTGATTTCTCTTCTTCTCTTGGGCCTCTGTGCCCGTTGCCTCTGATAACTGCTATGGCTATATCCTCCTATATTTTAGTTAATTAACGATTATTTGTATGCTTCCGCCAACTGTTTGCTGACCTCCTTACCGATGAACTCAGCAAACGAATCTACCGACATTGATCCCTGGTCTCCTTCTCCCTGACGTCGCACTGATACAGTGTTGCCTTCGCATTCTTTTTCACCAACAATCAGTAAATATGGAATGTGTTTCATCTCATTATCCCTGATTTTTCTGCCGATTTTCTCATTGCGGTCGTCAATTCCGGCGCGAATATCGGAATTATTTAATTGATTTGAAACTTTTTGAGCGTATTCGTTGTACTTTTCGCTGATTGGTAAAATTACAACCTGATCGGGAGTCAGCCATAACGGGAATTTTCCGGCAGTATGTTCGATGAGAACAGCAACAAACCGTTCCATCGATCCGAAAGGCGCCCGGTGAATCATAACAGGTCGATGACGTTTATCGTCGGCTCCAATATATTCAAGTCCAAAACGTTCCGGAAGATTGTAGTCTACCTGGATCGTTCCAAGCTGCCAGCTGCGACCCAAAGCATCCTTGATCATAAAATCAAGTTTTGGTCCGTAAAAAGCGGCTTCTCCTAATTCCGTCTTGGTTTTAAGCCCTTTCTCGGTACAAGCCTCTATAATTGCAGATTCAGCTTTTTCCCAGTTTTCGTCCGAACCAATGTATTTCTCTTTGTTCTTCGGATCACGCAACGAA
>Ga0075528_10000176_pt1 | contig 11507 bp, 10 predicted proteins | sample NGEPer16B_FD_76827 | JGI IMG/M metagenome (GOLD analysis project Ga0075528, IMG submission 76827) | Arctic peat soil microbial communities from the Barrow Environmental Observatory site, Barrow, Alaska, USA - NGEE Permafrost159B-16B | ecosystem: Environmental > Terrestrial > Soil > Wetlands >... | reverse complement strand
TTTTAGGGATCGCATGTGCCACTTTCCAGGTTCGCAAGGGTTCTCCTTTCTCGTTCATCAGGATCACATTGATATCGGTTGGTTCAAATTCCCGGTCGCGAAAAGCTTTGTTAAACCAATTAATGACCTTTGAATCAACCACCATCCCTCGTTTCAGGACCATATCGGCATATTTGGTACGCACAGGTAATTTGTGCTCGAAACGATTTTCACCACCTTCCTTAAAGTTTTCGTAATCGTATTCTACCGATAAACCTGACACAGACTGAAACCTGACATCGTTGCTATCACTGCTGATCCCAAATTCTACCTTATAGTAGAAACCCCATGGCGGATAATATGTCGTAGCACCTGCCATGACTTAACGAACGAGGCTTAATCCTTCGTGTGCGATTTCCAAAGTTTCGATGGCGACTTCGTTGGCATCTGATTTCAGGTCGGGCGCTGTGATCTTGACCGGAAAACAGTTTACTGCCTTCCATACGGCGACGGGTTCATGCTTTTCGTTCATCAACCTTACGACAACATCGCGACGGGCACCAACCCGGTCATTTGAAATCTGATCGATCCAGTTGTTGTAATCGAAGTCACCTTCAAATTTACCCCTCTTAAGGGTAATGTTGCTGAATTTACGCATGCCCGGCATCTTGATTTTACTGAAATCTTTACTGTCACTGTGCCTGTATTCAATCACTTCTACCTGCTGATCCATACCGGTGACCTCGGTAAAACTGATTTTAACGCCGCCCCAGTCGACCTGATAATGATATCGTGGTAAAGGATATTGTTGTGCCATAACTTTTTATTTTTTAATGATATGAAAATTAAATAGTTTGTTAAGAATTTCTGATCAGGATTCGGCCATCTTGTGAGAGAACCGGAGGATGATAAATTCTGCCGGACGAACAGCCGCCATACCAATCTCGATGATCATGCGTCCTTCGAGAATATCAAGTGCCGTCATCGTTTTACCCAATCCCACAGCAACATAAAATGCGTGTTCGGGTTTTATTCCCTGAAGGGCTCCCTGGCGCCAAAGCGTAGAAAGAAAGTTTTCGATCATGGCCTGCACTTTTACCCAGGTATTGGCATCATTTGGTTCGAAGACAAAAGCTTCTGTTGCATTTTTTGTGCTCTCTTCTACCATGTTAAAGAAACGGCGAACGCTGATATAACGCCATTCGTTATCGTTGCCAGCCAGGGTGCGGGCTCCATATATTAAAGTACCTTTCCCCAGGAATGACCGGATGGCATTGATTGATTTTCCTGCAACCGCATCCACATTTAAGTTTTCCAATTCAGTTTTTGAAAATATTACCGAAGGAGAAATAACATTGGCCAGACTTATATTCGCAGGAGCTTTCCAAACACCTCTTGTCCGGTCAGTAGCGGCATAAACTCCAACAACAGCTCCACTTGGAGGCATGCTCGTCATACTATTACCCACCCCCGCAAGAATTGATTTGTAGATAGGGAAACGAAGTGCTAAGGACTCGTCCAATTTCTTTGTATACGTTGTAGCGGCACCTACTACTAAAGTCAAATAACTCTGATTAATTTCTTCAAATAATGGCAGCAGGTTGTTAAATACAATCTGGCGTTTATCTTCAGCAGTTCCAGCAGCGGGAATTATATTTGTTACTGGTGCACCAATAACACCCACCCAGCTTGCTTCTACAAAAGTTGGCGTTAAAACAGTTGCCGTATAAGTCGCTATTTTAGCAGCAGTTTCAGTTTCCAATCCAACGACCTTAATGTAGGTAGGATTGAAATTGGAGGTAACTGCCGCAATAACATCAGCATTCAAAGTTGAATATGTTAATACTGCAGGACTTGCAGCTTTGATAAACCTATCAATCTGAGCTGCAATGCTATAATAAAAGCCAAACATCGCTTTTAGGTTACTATCATTATTGACAGCTAAGAATGCTGCTCCTAAAGAATTTAAAGCCGTTCTTAAGTTACCGTTAGGCGGGCTTAACAATTTTGTTTTTCCATCAATATTTGCCACATCAGCAAACGCCTTGTTCAAATCGGCAATTGCAGCCTGAATTACCAAATCGCCGGTTAATCCCTCTAAATTTGTAGCGACTCCTCCCCGTTTGATCACACCCTTCACATCATTATAAGTGACACTCTTCGGCAAATTAACTTTTAACCAGGGTGTATAAGCTGTACCATAACTCAGATAATTGATACCTACTTTACTCCTGAAAGTGGCACCCAATGCATCATTTTCTTTTACATCCATTACTGTAACCCGGTCTTGTAATTCCTGACATTGTTTCAACGCAGCTGCCTGTACATTGGCAATTTTGCTATCGTCTAATGAAACCGCATCCGGAAATAAAAGGATCGTAGGTTCCGATTCTTTAGCAATAGCAGCAAAGCCGCCTGTATCGGCAGTATAGGCCGCATCATCAATTGTAGCTGAATAATCGCCTACTGAAACAATAAAACAATCGCCACCACCATTAGCATAAAACATTCTTAGACTGTCATACAAATAAAATTTACTGCTAAGCGTTGCTGATAAAAAATTGTTGGAATCGCTAATATTTACCTCGGTAACATTGGGTGATGGACCGTATCCGTAATACTGTTCATATTCAACCAACGAACCAATTCGTTTGGGAACATTATTTAAATCGCCGAAGGCGAGTTTTTTGGCTATTTGTGTATACCCAATAAAGGCAGGAATAGCCGTTTCCACCTGCGCTACAGATGGCGGAAGTTTTGGAATTTCTTCCACATAAACCCCGGGAGTTTTGTACGATGTTGCCATATTGATTTATTTTAAAAATGAAAAAAAGGTTACTCATTCAAATATTTCCGTATAAACTTTTTCAATTCTTTTAGTCGGGTCGTTACCCTCAAATTGCACCTTAATACCCGATTCACCTGGTTTCTTTTTTACGCCTGCGTTTCCGTTGTAAGTTAAAGGCAATGGTGTGCTGCTTTCCGAAATCGGGGAACCGTTATTTTTATTAAGATATTTCCACACGGCCTGTCTGTTTTTAAACCGGATCTGAAAAACAGGACATGCATTTTTTGCAACTCCCACTGATGTGCAACTAAAGTCATTATCAAGAGGATTAGTAGCTGCAATATTCACAATACCAAATACATTGTCCGGAATTTCATTTGTTAGCAAAACTCCTTTCCCGGGAGTTCCGGCTAAACCCATTGGAGGCTCAATTACAGGTGAATCATTTTGATGAACGAAAACCGGCATATTTGCAGCAATGTTGTTCAACTTCACTTTGGTTGCACCTGGCTGACTACTTGTCAGTTGAAACAAAGCATTTCCGGTAATATTCAGGTATTCAACTTTATCAATAGCTGTAGAGGCAGGTATTTCCCTTGAAAGATATAACGACTTGTTAGGATTAACTCCACGCGAAACACCAGTCAGATTTGAAAATACCGGAACATTTTCCTTATACCTTAATATTTTGTCTTCAGGTTGGTAGTAGAGTTCGTAAATTTTCCGGTCTATAAATGTTAGAGAAGTATATTTATAAAAATTAGCATCAGTAATGGTAATTACAAACGAAAATAACTCGTTATCAGGAATTACAACGCCTTTAGGAACAGCAACCATAAAACCTGGTGCTGTAGTTTTGAAAATTCCTCTGAATGCTTTGAGTTTATTTGCTGTAGTGGGAGTAGGTTCAATCTCAAGGAAAGAGCGCGCATCATACGCGAGCAATAATTTGGTTTTTCTGCTTTCGGGCAACGCATCGAACAGAATAGATGCGTCATCCAGCCAATAGTGATGCAATAGTTGCACTTCAAAAAGGCGCTTATATCCGTTTACCATTCGTTCTGTCATTTTATGAATTGTTTTTATGATAAAATTCATTGACAATTTCGGTAATAAGGCCACTTTCGTTATATACTGCTCTGTATTTCAGGTCAAGCATACGCATCATATAGATTACAAATGGATATTGCTTGCCACCAAGTGTTCCCCAAAGGTGATTCACTTCCTCCATTGAAGGTGAATAAAGATCGAAAATCAATTTAAAAGATTCGAGTCGGTCAAGCGCATTTGGAGGCGCATTTGTACTGATAGAAGAAGGAGAAACATCGTCCTGAGTAAACACATTCTTAGACTGAAAAAATCGGATGGCGCGCGAAAGCATTAATAATGCGTTGCTATAACCGGAATCGGTAGCAGTAATAAGGATCTGGAAATTCAAAAATACCGGTGGGTTCTCATAGGTCGTGCGCAGGGTAGTTTCGTTCCTTACAAAGTTGGGGAGATTTTTAAGCGTCTTCTCTTCCTTGATATTGACAACCGAAAAAATGAGTTTACCTCTGGCTATACCCCCATTCCCTCCTCCTTGAGTGATCCCTTCAGCAAGATTCCCTAGCTGAACTGCATCACCTGATAAAGGAACACTGTAAACATCCTCCAGATGTTTTTTCAGTTCATTAATAACAATAGTTAAACCATGTGATATCATCGCTTAATTATTATAAAATTAATTCAATGCAAATAACTGGCTTATCTAATTAATTTTCAATTTTATAAATGCATCTAGGAAGAAAATAAAAGCAATAAGTCCGTTATAAGATCCAATATCAACGCAGTTTCTGGGGAAAGGTTTCAAATTTTTGAGAGCTGTTGCAATTTTTTTTAAAATAGTCTAAATAAAAATAAAAATTTATATCAAGTTAGCCTGATAAATTGTATAATCATTAGCTATTCCATTAAATATCTATAATATAGCATTATTAATTTTTGTAATGGTCTTGAACGATGAGCATCTATTGCCGGAGTAGATTTATTTTAATATTGTTTGATTGCCCGTCGGAGAAATATTTATTTCCTGCAATCACAGTTTTTATTGCTTTTTCAAGCTCCTGTTTTCCCGATGTCTTTAAAACAAATCCCATCACTCCGGCATTAATCAAATTATTACAATCTTCCTTCCGGCAGTGTAAAGTAAGAACCAATATTTTTAAATAAGATCTGATTGCGATGGCCTTGGTGGTCGCTTCCAACCCACCCATCACTGGCATTTCAATATCCATTATCACTAAATCCGGCACATGATTTTCGAGTATATCAAGAAATTGCTGACCATTTTCTGCTTCGGCAACGACTTCTCCAATACCTTCTGTTTCAATAAAAAGCTTCATTCCTTCGCGAAACATTTCATGATCGTCAACAATGACTATTTTGGTCTTGCGATTCATGTTTTTAAGAAATCAAATTTGCTCGCATAAAGCACGACTTTGCTGTGAAAACATTGGTTTCAGCGGTTTTGTCGTTTTCATGCCTACGATATCTAAATGAGAAGCACCGGTTGCGAGTTTGCTGGACATATTTAAATCACATGAAAGCCTTTCCGGGTAGTCAGCGAATTGCTTCGCTTCACAAATTTCGCCAGAGAAATTTAAACTACTTTCTTCCCCCAATTGAAACGCATCTAAACCAATTATTATTTTTGCTTTGCAGGGAGGTACTTTCTGGTCTATGAAATCAGACGAAAGCAACAATTCGTTCGGGATAATGAGATAAATTTTCATTTTTACCATCTGTTAAGTGACTGCTCTCTAATACTAATAATGAAACTAACTTAGTTTAACTTTTTATCTTGCAAAAGAGAAAATAATTAAGAACATTTTTAATAGTGTAAAGTCTCGAAAAGATAGTGTAAACCCTAATTAGTGTAGTAATTTTATTGCTTGTCACTAAAATTCTACAAGCTTATTTTTTAAAGCAAAAAGTACAAGGTTGATCGTGTTTTTTGTATTCGTTTTATGCAAAAGTGTGGAACGGTTAGCCTCTATAGTTTTAATGCTTCTAAAAAGTTTTTCCGCAATTTCGGAAACAGTAAATCCTTTACATAAGTATTCCAAGATTTCAAGTTCCCGATTGGTAAACTCAGTATCAATTAATGTAGAATTTGTTATACCAGATTTTTGTTTCCCAAAATTAACAATTATTGAGTGCAACAGTTCACTGGAGAAATAGCCTTCACCGCCAATCACTGTTTTTATTGCTTTTTCAAGTTCCTGTTTTCCAGATGTTTTTAGCACAAAACCCATGACTCCGGCATTTATCATGTTTGTATAGGTGTCCTTATTGCCAAGCATTGTCAGAACCAATATTTTTAATTTAGGCTTTATTATCATGGCTTTGATAGTCGCCTCCAGTCCACCCATTACGGGCATTTCAATATCCATTAGTACTAAATCCGGATTTTGATTCTCCAACAAACAAAGCAGCTCCTGACCGTTATCTGCTTCAGCAATCACATGACCCATCCCTTCTGTTTCGATAAGGAGCTTTATTCCTTCCCTAAACATTAAATGATCGTCAACGATGATTATTTTAGTTTTACTTAACATATATTGGTTTCTGCGTTTCCGGTTTGAATCCATCAACGAGATTAATAACAGGCAATTGTATCAAAACTTCCATCCCACTCCCTGCCCCAGTTTCAATCTTCATAATCCCTTTTATGACCTTAATTCTTTGTTGAATATGAATCAGTCCTAGTCCTTTGCTCGTTTTTTCGATATTGACCAAATCAAACCCGATGCCGTTATCGTTATAGGTGAGGAAAATTAGATTTTTTTCCTTTTGATAGTTGAATACAATTCCAACCTGGGTTGCCTTTGCATACTTCACGGTATTATTGATTAACTCAGTTGTAATCCGATAAAGGGTAGTTTCCAGAAAATAACTGAACCTGTCGTTCGAGTTGTAAGTAAAATCAATATTTAATTTTTGGGTGTCGTTTATACTTTGAGTGAAATTAAGCACAGTTTCAACATATCCCATACTATTCAGAATTAGCGAACTCAACCCAAGTGCAACTTCCCGGGTTGTCTGAATTGCCTTTTCAATACAATTATTCCCTTTTTCGGTAATAATCTTCACTTTCCCTGCGTCATTTGTTTCAGCCAGCCACTGAAAATATAGTTTTATAGTTGATAATAAAGGACCCAATCCATCGTGTAATTCACGCGAAAAACGGTTACGTTCGCGTTCTTCAACTTCAATCGTAACATTTAACAGTTCGTTTTCGGCCTTTATTTTCTCCGTAATATCGCGGTTTGATGCTCGTATTCCAAGATATTTCCCATCTGAATATATTCTTCTGTAAACGCAACAAATCCAGCGTATATTGCCCGACTTTGTTACAATTCTGAAATTGAGGTCAGGATTTATTCCTCCGGACATATTCATCCATCCTTCCTTTTTATGATTTTCCCAAATGGCTAAATCGGCTGTGAAAATTATTCGATCAAGTAGTTTTGGATTATTAATGAACTCTCTGACTGTATATCCTGTAATTCTCTCACAAGATGGGGAAACATAATTATAGACACCCTGAGCATTTATCCAATATTCCCAATCGTATGTAAAGTCTGCAACAGTCCGATATTTTTCTTCAGTTTCCCTTAAGGCCGTATTTGATTTTAATAATTCTGCAGTTCGTTCAACTACCCGGTCTTCGAGCGCTTCATTTAATTGCTTAAGTGCCTCGTCCGTCTTTTTACGCTCTGTAATGTTAAGAACAACCCCGGTAATAATTAAAGGATTTCCATGCAAATCTCTTTTTACAATTGAACCAACATCATAAAACCATAAATATTCACCCGATTTAGCTAAAATCCGGTATTCAAGTTCATACTTATCAACTTTCCCATCAAAATGTGCCTGCATTGCATGCATCGCCCTTTCAAAATCCTCCGGATGAAGCAACGTCGTAAAATCCTGGTAATGCGTAAATTGATCAGGATTATAACCTAGCATTTCAGCTTTTCTTTTCTCAAAATTGACCTTGCCTGTCGTTATATCCATTTCCCACCACGCCATATTTGCCACCTTCATGGCAAGCTCAAGTCTGGAATTATTCTCCTGTATCAATTCTTCAGCCAGTTTGCGCGCCGTGACATCTACCATACTAACAAGGCAGTATTCTTCATTTTCGATCAGAATTCCACTTAGGTAAACATATATTGGTAATTTCCCATTACCAGAAAGGGTAATCTCACAAGTTTCCTTTAAGTTGTTTTTAAATACATTGGATAGAAAAAGATCAAAAATGGGTTTTGTTTCATCAGCAATAAAAAATGCAAACCGGCTGTTTTTAAGTTGAACGCTCTGCTTACCCAGCATCTGTGATCCACAAATATTGATTGCAACAATTTCGCCTTCAGAAGAAAGGGTAATAAACCCTAATGGTGCAAAGTCGTATAATTCAGCATATTTTTTGGATGCAACCTTTACCGCCTGTTCCTTTGCCTTTATGATTTCGTCGTTTTGTAATTCAAGCTCAATCTGGCGAACAGCAAGCTCATGAATAAGTTTCAGCATTTCTATTTCCGATTGTTTCCCGCAAACTTCAATCGGCTCATTTTTAAGTATCTTTTCTGCCTTTTGACGAAGGATAGATAAATCAGGGGTAACTTTTCTTTTTTTTCCATAGTATATTGCTTAGTCCTCTTTACAAAAAGCAAAAGGTGAAATTAAGTTTTTTATTTCCACCTTCTGGTTATTTTATAAATTATATTAATTAAAGCATCGCAAATAACTGCAGCACCCTGGATTTTCTTTTGTATTCTCTTTTCAGCTTACAAATGTTGATCCAGTTTTAAAAGGGATAATGGATCAATCATTTACGTTATTTTCCTTTAAGGTATCCTCTTTCATAGAAAGAATAACTACCCTTTCGGTGGGAGCCAACCTTCCCTGCAAATGATGATTATTAAAGACCAGATCAACTGCCTTCTTTTTGTGGCATCAAATGGTATCGATCTTATTATCTGGATGATATAGTATTCTATATTCACGATATGATGCTGACAAAAAACCATTTATTGTAATTGATTTTGAAAATAAAATGCAAGAAGCCTGAAATTACGAAAGTAATCTCAGGCTTCTTTTCTGAATTATATTTCCAGCTATGGTGTTAATTACCAGGGACTCACAGGTGCAGGCGAGGATGCCTGTGCCTTTTCAGGATTGCCCGGCAGGTATCCATCCTGACGAAATAAGGTTTATGTCAAATGCATAGATTTGGTCTAAAACAGGTTCCCTAATTTTAATTTTTAAAAAGGTTCTAAATAATAATTAAACCCTTATAAAACTGCTTGTTGCACAACACGGCTTTCAATTCGTGGTCTCTCATGCTGGACATACCAGAATTCAACCTCCCTGGCATTTTGCTTTCTGAAATCGAAGTATTGCTTTGGCATTGTAATACTCGAGTCGTTACCGGTCAATATTTCGTTGCCAAAAACTTTTACCGTGGTAAATAGTTTTAGAACCGGAAATGCAGTAATGCATTCTGGCACCGAAAGTGTTTTCTGCGAAAGAATAATACTTAACTTGCTTATCTTAAATACATTTTCTATCAAACGGCGTTGGAAAGGTAGCGGTTCTGTCCCGGAATAGAATAAACGGTCTGTTTCCAGTTTAGGATTTGTCAGGAAGGCATCAATCGAAATTTCTTCGGGAATAAAGAGGCATGCTTCAGACAATTGCGGTACCAGGTTTTGCATTATGGCCACCTGTGATCCGCTTTTGAGGCACGCAAGCATGGTTGCGGAAATGACGATATCATACGGTTTGGTGACAACAAACGTAGTGGCATCCGCGCAAAATACTTCACCAATATAAGGACCGAGCGTCAAGGTATCTGTCACCTTTTGAAGTGCAGCCAACGATTCGGAATTGATCTCGAGCAAATCAACAATCAGCTCTTCTGGCATATACAACTTTAGAAGCGGAATAACCAATGTTCCGTAAGGACCTGTTCCAGCATAAAGTATGCGGACAGGTCGGCCGGCAACTTCCGATATCTTTACTGAAATGGCACTGTTGATACCTCGTAAAAATACGGCTGTACGCTTCATTTCCAACAAACAATGTGCTGCATCTGAAGTCGAAGAAGCCTTATCAGGAGGGAGCCATATATCTTTGTCGCAATTAAGCTGATCGATGGTTACTCCCGTGATCGTACTAAAAACACGGTAAAGTTCATCAACGGCCTGTTTCATCAATCTAAAATTATCACCACAACACAATAGGGTATGGACTGACTGATGTACGACCTCTTCATCTATTAAAAAATCGTCATTGATATAAGCGTTAGAGGAAAATGAAGGTGTCAGGTAGGGTTGTGGCATACTTTTTGGAATAATTTGGTCAGGCAAACAAGCGAACAGATCCGGTTATAATTTTGATTCCCAATTACAAGTATAAAATATTATTTGAAATATAGAGCTATTGAATTGCTTATACCTGCTATCTAAATATACGTATGGGAATATTAACATTATAAAATATTTTATGCACAAAAATAGGGGGTTTGCTTCATACATCAATTATCAATGTATTCAAAGTGAGCGTACGTTTTGACAATATTGGATAAAAAAAGCACCATTCTTCTACCTTTAGCCATCAGACAGAAAAGGCAGACTTTTTTTGGAATTAGAAGGTAGCTGAAAAATTATAAACGAAAAAGTCACTATTGCGCAAACATGGATTCAGGTAACCAATTGTTCACATTTCCGTAATTCGTCCTGTTTTCCCGGGGATTTGGGATGATGGCATTTTTCTTTAGCGACTAAAAAATCCTGTTTTAAACTTTTTTGATTTGAATTTTAAGCCGCCTTCCTGAAAAAACCCCGATTGACTCTCAACAACCGGGGTTTTAATGTTTGTTTTATGGAACTACTTTCATCACAGGCTCTGAATAAGGCTGCATTCCGGCAGGAGTGACCGCTGCCACCCGAAACCAAACTTTGTTAGACGGAATAAGTCCTTTCATTTCGAACGTAGTCTGGGTAGTACAACTAGCAAAAAGCCACTTGTCCTCAGTTGGCATGTCCGCACCGACATTGTAAAACCATACATACGAGGCAGCAGCAGCTACTGATTTGCGTCGAAGCATTATTGTGCCGGAACATCGCCCGCTTCAACCGAAAAATCGGGTTTTTCGAAATGTGCAGGTTGCTTGGCCAGATGAAATCCTGTCGACAGGATAATTGCCGGGTCGCCGTTGGCCACTTGTTCAACCTGGTTGCCCAGTTTTCTGAACGCTTCATCAAATTCTTTCTCTGCCTGATACATCAAAGCAATTTGTTCGTGATCGCCTCCACGCGACGACATGTAAAACCCTTCTAATTTGTCAATAATCGCCTTTAAAACTGCATATGTCACTACAGGACTGGCAAACAGTGGAATAAGGCTCATTTTTGATACTACAGTTCGCCCAAATGCAATTTTGCCGGGCACCGAAAACCTCAGAAAATCTAAAACTACTGCTTCTTTTTTCATAAATTTTTTGTTTTAAAAAATTAGACATAAAAAATAAACACCATAGAACTAAATTTATTGAACTTGTTTTGAGAGTATCTTATTCGGTCTTGCCGATGTTTTGATCATCATTTAAGATTTGCTGATCGTCATTCACACTATGTGGGTCAACATTGTCCCAATGTTGATTAACATTCCTCTTATGTTGATTTACATT
>Ga0075528_10000172_pt1 | contig 11580 bp, 9 predicted proteins | sample NGEPer16B_FD_76827 | JGI IMG/M metagenome (GOLD analysis project Ga0075528, IMG submission 76827) | Arctic peat soil microbial communities from the Barrow Environmental Observatory site, Barrow, Alaska, USA - NGEE Permafrost159B-16B | ecosystem: Environmental > Terrestrial > Soil > Wetlands >... | reverse complement strand
GGTGCCGATGTTGCTCGACTGGGCGATGACGCCGGCGAACGTCAGCTTCTCGACGCCGTGGTCATGGGAGTCCCGGAACGACTGGCCTGCGCGGGAGAGCCGGTTGGGAACCACCACGGGAGTCGCCGGTGTCGCGACGCCCTCCTGGAGAGCTGCCGCGGCCGTCATGACCTTGGCAATGGAGCCCGGCTCGAACGCTTCTCCGAAGGCCACGTTGTTGAGGTTGCCGCTGGCCCTAGAGATGTTGTTCGGGTCGAACGTCGGATAGGACGCGACTGCCTTGAGCGCACCGGTCCTGACGTCCATGACCACGACGGTGCCTGACAGCGCGAGGGTCTCGTCAACCTTGAGGGCAATGGCGTTCTGGGCGAACCACTGCAGGTCGTTGTCAATCGTCAGCCGAACATCACGTCCGGGCACGGCCGGCGTGGTCTGCTGCTCGCCGGTGGGGATGATGCGGCCGCCCTGGGACTGCTCGTAGGTCGACTTGCCCGGCTGGCCGTTCAACGTGGTGTTCAACAACAGCTCGAGCCCGCCGCCGCCTGATCCATCGCTGCCCGCCCAGCCCACGAGCGAGGCCACCGCCGAGGCGCTCGGGTAGGAACGTGTCGATGTCTGCTCGCTGAAGATGCCAGGAATCCCCAGTGTCTGGATCTTGCGCCAGTTCAGCGGGGTAATGCCCTTGGCGACATACACGAACTGACGAGAACCTGTCAGCCTCGTGGCCAGCTCGACCTCGGACATGCCCAGGATTGGCGCCATGTCGGCTGCCGCACCCAAGACGCCGACAGTCTCGCGGACGCCGTTGATCTTCTTCTTGTATTCCGGCACTGCCGTCTGATCCGCCGTGACGTTTCTGCGGTCGATGCTGGTGGCCAGGACCACGCCATTCGCGTCCGTGATGTTGCCACGCATCGCCGGCACGGCGCTCACATACAGACGGCTCTTGAGCGCGGCGATGGCGACCGGCGAAGCGTCCAGCGCCTGCAACCGCAGCAGCTGAGCGCTGAAGAGACTGAAGACAAAGAGCATGGCCAACAGGAGGAAGCGAACGCGTCGCGCGGGGTGGACGACAGCGCGGCGCCCCGGTCGGGACGACGGGCCCGAACGATGCGGAGAAACGCGGCTGGCGCTCTTGGCTGCTGGCGACCTGCGTGACGAGGCCCGGCGCGGCACGGAGGTCGATGAGCTCCGGGACGGGTGAGCCGGTTCCTTGGCCGAGGGGCGACGAGCGGGCGCACTCTGACGGCCCTCTGCTGCAGGTCGAGCGGCGTGACTGGCCGCGCGTCCCGACACGCCGGAAGCCGAGGAGCGGGAAGGGCGGCCATCGCCGAGACCCCGGCCGCGCGTCTGAGTCACGTGCTCACCTCGGTCCTGGCTTCGGCGGCGCGTTGAGGGCGGGCTTGGCAGGCTTGGCAGCCTTGGCGTGTGCCTGCCCGGATGCCGGCGCGGGCGCCTTGCTGGTGATGACGGCAAAGCCGGGTGGCGCCTTGGCTGGTTTCGCCACGCCGATGACCTTGCCATCGGAGAGCCGCAGGAAAGCCGCAGACTGCGCTGGCACCATACCCATCCTGGCCGCACTGGCCGCGAGGTTGGCAGGCGATTCAGATCGCTGCAAGGACTGGGTGAGAGCGTCCTGTGTATCGGTGAGCTGAGCGGAGGTGGCGCGCAGATCGTGCAGCGTGAAGGAACCCTGCGCCAGAGCCGTGTTGAGCAGCAGCAGTCCGATCAGTCCGGCAGCGAGCAAGACCGCGCAGATGATGCCGAATGCGGCACCGCTGCGATGGGGGGGCGCCCCGGTGACCACGCGGAGTCTGGTCGAGGTTGTCGTCGTGGTCGGACGGTTCAGGGGTCGCGCGCCGACGCGTGCCGCGGACGTCATCTGGCTCATGCGCGGTGTCCCTTCGAGGCTCGCACGCGCTCGGCAACCCGTAGTCGGGCCGATGCCGCACGGGGGTTGATACTGATCTCTTCCGCGCTGGGTTCCTCGGCTCCGCGAGTGAGCAGGCGCAGGTATGCCGCGTGCTCGGGGAGCTCGACCGGCAGACCGACCGGGGTGCTGCTGTGGGCGCCGGCGGTCAGCACCCTCTTGCTGAGCCGGTCCTCCAGGGAGTGATAGCTCAGTACCGCGATGCGACCGCCGACGGCAAGCGCATCGACGGCTTCCGGCAAGACGGCCTCCAAGGCCTGGAGCTCGGCGTTGACCTCGATCCGCAACGCCTGGAAGGTGCGCTTGCCCGGGTGCCCGCCGCTCTTCTGGGATGCGGCCGGGACCACCGAACGAAGCAGCTCGACCAGCCGTGCCGAGCTGGTGAACGGCTCACGAGCACGCTCCCGAACGACGGCAGAAGCCACTCGCTTGGCGAAGCGCTCCTCACCGTAGTCACGCAGGATCCGTTCGAGATCGGCCAAGCCATAGGTGTTGAGGACGTCGGCGGCCGTCATACCGCTCGACTGGTCCATCCGCATGTCCAGCGGCGCGTCGTGCCGGTAGGCGAACCCACGTTCCCGCTCGTCCACCTGTAGCGATGACACTCCGAGATCGAGCAGGACCGCCGACACCGATGACAACCCCTGCTCGGTCAGGACCCGAGGCAGCTCGTCATACACGGCATGGATCGGGGTGAACCTGTCACCGAAACGGGCGAGCCGCTCGCCGGCCAGCTTGAGAGCCTCACGGTCGCGGTCGATGCCCATGACCCGTGCATTCGGGCAGCGCTCCAGGACAGACTCGCTGTGCCCGCCCATCCCCAGTGTGGCGTCCACCATGACGGAACCCGGTTGCTCGAGGGCAGGCGCCAACAGCTCCACAATGCGGTCGAGCAGGACGGGGACGTGCCGGTCCTCCGCTGTCCCGCGAGCGTTCATCGTGCGTCTTTCCCTTGGCTGGTAACGGTATTGCGAGGTACTGGTGCGAAGTACTGCAGACCCTGCGGTCAGGTCCCCAACCGCTTCTAGGGGGTGCGGCCCGACCTCGGGGAAGTGAGCTCGGGAAGCGAAGCGGGTGGAGACCTGGCCCCAGGGGCCCTGTCGACTGCCGGCGGTGCGATCACACGAGTCCAGGGATGACCTCCTCGGCCTGGTCCGAGAAGGCTTGCTCGGTGCTCTCCAGGTAGGCGTTCCACGCAGCTGAGTCCCACAGCTCGATGCGCAGCCCCGCACCGATCACCGTGCAGTCACGGGTGAGCCCGGCATACTCGCGCAGCGCTGCGGGGATGACGACCCTGCCCTGCTTGTCAGGGATCTCGTCAAAGGCACCGGACAGCAGCACGCGTGTGTAGTCGCGAACGGGTTTGCTCGTCATCGGTGCGGAGCTTGCCGCCTCGGCCCTCCGGACGAACTCGTCCATCGGAAAGATATCGAGGCAGCGCTCCTGCCCGCGGGTGATGACCAGACCGCTCGCGAGGCGCTCACGGAACTTGGCTGGCAGGATGAGGCGCCACTTGTCGTCAAGTCGGGGCGTATGCGTGCCGAGGAACACCGTGCACCTCCCTCCCGCTGGACAAGAACGTATGGGCCGAACCGGTCGTGGAGAGCAAGCGCTCTCCGCTGCCCTCCACCGTACTCCACTTCCCTCCACTTATAGGTAGAACCGAGGAAAACCTCGATTCCCAAGAACGTGTTTGCACAGGTCACCGAGCTGAGCCCATGGTGGAGGGAGAATTTCATCGAGAAGGGACTCCTTGAGCCGGTACCGTGAGCAGCGACGTGCGGCAGGATGAAGGGACCAACCTGGGAGGCATTTTGAGTGCGATAGGCACCGCACGCGACGGTTTCGTGCAAGATCAGGGCATGCAGGAATCTTCCGGAGCCGACCAGGCCGGTCTTGAGCTCGTCACCGAGGTCGCCACCAAGATGCGCAAGGCCATCGCGACCGTCATCGTGGGCAAACCGGACGTCATCAACACCGCAATCACCGTTCTCCTGGCCGAAGGGCACCTGCTCATCGAGGACGTCCCCGGCGTCGGCAAGACCATGCTGGCCAAGGCCCTGGCCAAGTCCATCGACTGCTCGGTCCGCCGGGTGCAGTTCACGCCCGACCTGCTGCCCAGCGACATCACCGGGGTCAGCGTCTTCAACCAGGACCTACGCGACTTCGAGTTCCGGCCGGGCGCCATCTTCGCCAACGTCGTCGTCGGTGACGAGATCAACCGCGCCTCCCCCAAGACGCAGTCGGCGATGTTGGAGTGCATGGAGGAGGGCCACGTCACCGTCGACGGCCAGACCTATGAGCTGCACAAGCCGTTCATCGTGATGGCCACGCAGAACCCGATCGAGATGGAGGGCACCTACCCCCTGCCCGAGGCGCAGCGCGACCGTTTCATGGCACGCATCTCGATGGGCTACCCATCCCCGGCCGCAGAGGTCTCGATGCTGGACAGCCACGGCGGCGCGTTCCCGCTCGAGGCGATGGCTCCGGTGACCGACGGCGACACCGTGGCCAAGCTCATCGACACGGTGCGGACGCTGCATGCGAGCGCGGCCATCAAGCAGTACGTCGTCGACCTCACCACCGCGACCCGCTCGACCCCTGCCCTGCGCTTGGGGGCATCCCCGCGCGCCAGCCTCCACCTCCTGCGAGCAGCCCGAGCCTATGCAGCACTGGCCGGACGCGATCATGTCCTGCCGGATGACGTACAGGCCTTGGTCGAGCCCATCCTGGCTCACCGGATGATCCCGGCCGGCGAGACCCAGATAGCGCGCCGCACCAACAGCGAGGTCCTGCACGAGCTTGTGCGGCGAGTCCCCATTCCTTCGTCGGCGCGCTGAACGGCATACGGAACGAGCGGCAGACAGAGAACGGACCACATCATTTGACCCGCCTCCGAGACGTACTCACCACCCGCGGCCGTGCCTTCGTGGCAGCCGGCCTGACCCTGCTGCTGGGTGGCTTCCTGCTCGGGTTCTCAGACATCACGCGCGTCGGCGCGCTCCTGGCCATATTGCCGCTCCTGGCCGCCGTTGCCACCCGACGCACCAGCAGCACCGTCCAGGTCTCCCGCAGGGTTCAACCCGCCCGACTCGTGGTCGACCAGCCAGCCAACGTCCAAGTGGTGTTCGAGAACACGTCAGGGCGACGCAGTCAGCTTCAGCTGGCTGAGGAGCGCCTTGACCACGTGCTGGGCGACCGACCTCGCTTCGTCCTTCCACCCATGGAGCCTGGTGATATTCGCGAGGTGGACTATCAGATCCGCTCCCATGTCCGCGGACGTCACCGACTCGGGCCCCTGACGTTGCGCGTGCGGGATCCGTTCGGTCTGGCCACGATCGCTGCAGCGACGCCCAGCGCCACCGACATTCTGGTCCTGCCCCGCATCGAGGTTCTCGGCCGCGGGCGACCCCGCTCGGAGGGCATCGGAGCCGAAGGCACCATCCCCCACATGGTCGCCCTGCACGGCGAGGACGACGTAGCCGTCCGCAGCTACCACGAAGGCGATGACCTGCGCAGGATCCACTGGCCGGCGACCGCCCATCGGTCGATGCTGATGGTGCGACAGGAGGACCTCCCGGCCAGGCGACGGGCCGTCATCGTGCTGGACTCGCGTGCGGACGGGCACCAAGGTTCGGGCGCCCTGGGGTCCTTCGAATGGTCCGTGAGCGCTGCGGCCTCCATCGCGACGCACCTGTTCGGACATCATTACGCCCTCCACCTGGTCAGCAACGAGACCACTGCCGGGGGTGAGACGACCCAGATCATCGAGATCGACAAGGCGATGGCCTCGCTGGCCGTTGCCCAGCTCGGTCCGGTCCAACGGTTCGAAGAAGTGCTCCACGCGGCACATCCGCTGACCTCGGCCGGTGGTCTGGTGATCGCCATCGTGACCGATCACGACGAAGCCACGCTGCGACAGATCGCGGCCCTGCGTCAGCCGGGCGGCGTCGGACTGCTTTTTCTGCTCGACTCCAAGAGCTTCGTCGGCGGGCACTCCGGGCCACCCGCCAACCAGACATGGGAGCTCGCCTCTCTGGTCAAGGCCGCCGGCTGGAGCACGTGCATCGTGCGCTCGGGCATGACCGTGGACGCGGCATGGGACGCCGCGTCAGCCAGCGGCGCCGTCACGCTCGGAGCCGGGCGATGACGAGTCGAGCAAGCCGTGGCGTCGACACGACGCTGGCCGTGATCGCCACCCTGACGGCGGCCTGGCCGGTCTCCACCCTCCTGGTCGAGCCGACATGGCTGAGCCGAACGCTGTTGCTGCTTGTGGTGGTGGCACTCAGCGGGATCAGTGCCAGGGCGCTCGTCCTCCGCGGCTGGCAGGTCGTCACCGTGCAGCTGGTGTGTGTCGTCCTGGCCACGAGCGCGATCTACGGCCAGGGCCATCTCTGGCACGGCCTTCCGACCTTCGAGACATTGGGCGTGGCGGACAAGCTCATCCGTGAAGCCATCAAGACCTCGCAGACGTATACCGCACCGGCGCCCACGACCCCCGGGCTGATCTTCGTCGTGAGCGCCGCGCTCGCCCTGGTCGCCTTGGCCGTGGACTACCTCGCCGTGACGCGTCGTTCCCCGTCCTTGGCCGGACTACCGCTGCTGTCAGCCTTCCTGGCTTCCGCGGCCAACTCCGGTGTCTCGCTGCCGGTGTACTTCTTCCTGGCAGCCGCCGTCATGTGGCTCGTCCTCGTCGCCAGGCAGGGAAGCGCCATTCTGCGCCGATGGGGCACCACCGTGACGGTGGCCCGCACGCCCGCCAGGGGGACGATCGACTCCGAGGGTCTGTACCGCTACTCAGCAATGGCACGGACCTTGGGCGCGGCGGCTCTGGTGGCCGCGATCGCCACGCCGGTCCTGCTCCCCCAGCTTCCCCCGAAGTTCTTCCTCTCAGGTCTTGGCCGCAGCTCGTCAGCCACCGGCACGGGAACCGGCGCGGGGGGTTTCTCGCTGAACATCGACCTGGCCGTGGACCTTAACGAACAAAGCACGGCCCCGGTCCTTCAGTACACGACCGCCGACTCGGCGCCACCGCCGCTACGAGTCGCGGTCACGTCTTTCTACCGATCCCAGCCAGGCGTATGGCGACCCTTCGGCGAGCCCACGCCGGCTCTGTCGACGAACCCCGACATCCCTGAACCCATCGGTCTCTCTCCCGATGTGCCCAAGAGGCGTTACACCATGACCTTCGCCCGCAACATGCTCAACGATCCCAATCTGGCCGTCCCATATCCGCTGATCGACGCCGACCTGGGTGGCATCGCATGGGGAGCGGACAACCAGACCCAGAGCGTGAGGGTGGCCGAAAGCCCCGACTCCTACACCGCGTCCTACTGGCGCCTGGAGCCCACAGCCGCCATGTTGCAGAACACCCCGCCGCTGAGTGATGCCGACCGAACCCGCTTCGCCATAGACCTGACGCTGGACGGCCCGTCCGCGGGGAAGGTCACCGCTCTGTCCGAGCAGCTCACCGCCGGCAAGGCCTCGGACTACGACAAGGCGATGGCCATCCAGCAGTACCTCCGCGCCGATGGTGGGTTCACCTACTCGCTGACCTTGGCCCCCCCGGCCAAGGACGCGTCAGGCAACGACGCCGGTTACGATCCCCTGACCAACTTCCTGGTCACCAAGAAGGGTTACTGCGTCCAGTTCGCCACAGCCATGGTGATGATGTCGCGCGCCGCCGGCATACCAGCACACATCGCCCTCGGCTTCCTGCCGGGGACCCGCGCCAACGGTGTCTGGACCGTGATCGCGTCTGATGCCCACGCCTGGCCAGAGCTGTATCTCGACGGCTTGGGCTGGACAAGGTTCGAACCCACACCTTCGAGGGCGGCGCCCCCCGCGTATGCCACGCCCTCGACCACTGGCGGGACCTTGAATGGTGGAGGCACCGCAGGCGGTGCCACGGCACCGGCACCCGGTAGGACCTCACGCCTCGATGTGGGCAATCTCCCAACCTCAGGTGGCAGCAGCCAAGGGGTCAGTCTGAGTCCGGCCTCCGTGTTCCGGTGGCTGACGCACGGATGGGGCGCGGTTCTGTTCGGGTCTCTGGTCGGCCTGTTCGGATCCTTGGTCGTGCCCCTGGCAGCGCGTTGGCGTCGTCGACGTGACCTGATCACCGCGCGGACCGCGGCGCAACGCGTGGAGGTTCAGTGGGGTTTCCTCACCTCGTCGCTGAGCGATCTTGGGATTCCGCCCGCCCCGAGTCGCACCCCACGCCAGCTACGCGCCTACTACGAACAGGAGGCGCTCCTTGATGCCGAGGCGTCCGCAGCCCTTGGCAGGGCCGTGCAAACGCTCGAACGCTCGCGCTATGCAGGTTCTGCCCCCGCCCCGGACGGGCTCGCCGACGACGTCCGGCACGTGCTCAGAGGTGCAGCCGCAACCAGGCGCGCCAGTGACCGGCTCCGGGCAGCCTTGTGGCCCAGCCGCGGGCTGGCCCAGCTCCGCTCAGCGAGAGCAAACCTCGCCTGGAGCATTCAGATGACGCTGAGCGACGCGAGCGCCGTTGTGCGCCAACGGTTTTCCCGCCGCCGCTGAAGAGGCGCACCTCGGCGACACACGGACCTGGCGCGGTCAGTACCGCGGATCAGTACCGCGGATCAGTACTTGTGGAAGTAGGCGACCAACGCAGACGGGGTGCTGTATCCGGGGCAGGTGAGGTCGAAGTCCATGGCCTTGGTCGTCCATTGCGCGAGAACCGCACGCCCGCCCTGGAAGGACGGGTCGGTGCATCGCGTCTGCGCGGTCGCCTTGGGCATCGGCCCTGCCGTGCGCCATTCCGGCAGCGAGTAGCGCGCCGAGCCGACAACGCCGTTCCACAGGTGTGGATTGGAGTAGACGCCCACTGTGAGGCCGGCCGCCCGGTAGCCGCGCAGGACCCCGTCCAGGACGGCCTTGTTGCCGGTCTTGCTCGTAGACCACGGTGCCACCCGGTATGACTCCACGTCCACCCACACGATGGGCGAGACCAGGCCGGCCGCATGCATCGAGGCGACGTTGACCTGCGCCTGGGCATAGCCGGTGTTGGCCAGCTTGGGCAGCCACGTGGTGCCCTCGTAGGGTCCCGCGAGCCCGTAGGTGGCGATCTGCGTTGGCGTCGGGTAGGTGGTCATGGCGTAGACAGCGGTGTAGACGCGATGCGACATGGCCCACTCCGTCTGGGTGCCCAGGCACGGGTTGGGATAGAAGCCGGGTCCGTTGGTCAGACCGATCACGACAAACCTGGCCAAAGTTGGAGGCATCGCCTTGCCCTCGGTCGGACGGGACGGGATCCCAAGACCCTTGGGACACTGCGGCCAGGAGACATCGTTGCCTAACAGCTGTGGCGTCGTCCGCGCCGGCGCCGGCTTGAGCTTCGCCCAGGTGATCGAGTCCACGACACCGGTGACGCGCAGGAGGTGAGTGCGCTGCCACGCCCTGACCGCCGCGGCGGTCAAAGGTCCATAGATGCCGTCGGGGGTCGCCTTGACGGCCCGCTGGATGATCACGACCGTCGAGCCGCGAGAGCCGATGGTCGCCACCACCGAGGTGGCGGCCGTGGTGGCCGCCGACGCTGCGGTGGCCGCAGAGATGGTCGACGCGGTCGACGTGACGAGCGCAGCGCACATCATCGCCATGACCACGACGATCCGCGAGGGCAGTCGAGCCATCATCGAGGTGATTCCTTCCAGAGATCCCAAGCCACGCTTGCACGGTCCGCCCCGTGCCCCACATTCTCTCGCAACTGTGACAGAAGGATGCGATCAATCGTCGACAATCGCTTCGATTGCCTTTGGCGCGGCGGGAATTGCGCACGAAGGGAGGTCAGGCCAGGACGTCTCTGCGCCGGAAGCCCCACACTGCAATCATCACCAGCGCCGCGATGGTGAGCAGGGCGACCATCACGCCGGGGCCGGAGACCCCGTTGCGCAGGGGGTCGTGGCCGGCGTACTGGTAGAACGGCGAGAGCTTCTGGAACGGCTCGAGCCAGGACACCATCGGCCCGAGCGCGTTGACAATGTAGGCGAGCACGGCAACCAGCCCAGGCACACCGCGGGTGGCCCCGGTCCGGCCGGTTGCCGCCCCAATGGCAAGGGCCAGCGATCCGAAAACGAGGCCCAGCAACGCGAGGTGGACCATGGAGGCCGCGGCCTTGTCCGCAGGGATCGTCAGCCCGAAGAGTGGACCGGACAAGACCAGCGCCGCACCGGTCACCGTCGTGATCAGCAGGATGCCGATGACCATCGCACGACCTTGTCCAGCACCAGTCGGGTCCGACTGATCGGGTTGGCCAGCAAGAGGTCCATGGTGTGCCGGTCCTCTTCGCCGGCGACGGCTGCATTGCCGGCCGACACGGCGTACAGGATGACCACGATCGGGCCGATGAAGGAGAGCAGCTCGATCTGCACGTAGCCGGTGGGCGTCGAGATGTCGGCACCCGACATCGTGAACAGCGACCGCAGAGCCTCCGGCAGGTTGGTCAGGTAGTCGTTCATCGACGGTTGGTCCCTGATGCTCGGCCAGAACGCGCCGTACATCATCACCAGCAACAGGATGCTGACCGCCCACGCGAGGAGGCTTCGGCGCTGGTCCCGGACGGTCTTGAGTAAAACGCTACGCAACATCGTCGCCACCACCGCCGTAGTAGGTGAGGAAGGTTTCCTCGAGCTCGCCTCGAAGCACTCGAAGTCGACGACCTGGTGCTCTCCGACCCGTTTCAGGAGCTGGTCGAGAGCCGACTGTGGCGCGCTGCAGGTCATCGTCTGGTCACTGATGCTGAGGTCAACCAGGCCCGGCACGTCGGAGAACGCATCGAGCGCCATCGGCTCGCCGAACTGTGCCTGGACATGGTGCAGCGACTTGCTACGCAGCTCGTCGAGCCGTTCGACGGCCACCAGCCGGCCCAGCCGCAGCACGCCCACCCGGTCGGCGACCCGCTGTACCTCGCTGAGCACGTGAGAACTGAGCAGCACGCTGCCACCGCCATCAGTGTGTTCGCGCAGGATCTGGTGGAACTCCTGCTGGGCGATCGGGTCGAGTCCGCCGGTCGGCTCGTCGAGAACGAGCAGCGTTGGCGTCGACATCATCGCCAGCACCAGGGCCAGCTTCTGCTTGTTGCCCTTGGACAGCTCGCGAGCCGGCCGGTCCAGGTCGAGGTCAAGCCGCACTGACAGCTCCTCCACCCGATCGTGCGTCACGTGGTGGCGCAGGAAACCCAGGTATGCCGCGTGCTCGCGTCCCGTGAGCCGGTCGTACAGTGCCGGCTCACCCGACAGGTAACCCATCTCCCGATGTACCTCGACGGAGTCACGCCAGGCGTCGTACCCAAGCACGTGAGCACGTCCCGACGTCGGCCGGAGCATGCCCGCGAGAAGCCGCAGCGTGGTGGTCTTGCCGGCGCCATTCGGCCCGAGATAGCCGAATACCTCGCCGGCCCCGATCTCAAGGCAGAGATCTGTCAAGGCAACCCTCTGGCCGTATGCCTTGGTAAGACCCTCGGTCCGCACCACAAGCGCTTCGGTCATGTTTCGACTATGACGTCGGGGATCTGCGCAGGACAGGGACTTTTGGCCTGTCGGCGGACCTGCCCGGTCGCGGGGACAACTCATCTCACAACTCATCTGGTCGATGTGTGGGTTCGGCCGGATTCGGCGCCCACAGGACGC
>Ga0075528_10000160_pt1 | contig 12072 bp, 10 predicted proteins | sample NGEPer16B_FD_76827 | JGI IMG/M metagenome (GOLD analysis project Ga0075528, IMG submission 76827) | Arctic peat soil microbial communities from the Barrow Environmental Observatory site, Barrow, Alaska, USA - NGEE Permafrost159B-16B | ecosystem: Environmental > Terrestrial > Soil > Wetlands >... | reverse complement strand
CGGAAAACCGGATGGTCCGAGAACTCATGGAATGAACCCCGCTTTCACACTGAGCGACTGCATTAGATGGGCCAACACAGGCCGCGCAACTACTCTTCATTATTAAATCTATCATTGAGCCACGTTTCAACATGACCATTACTTGTCAAAGGCCATCCGGTTTCCGGATCAATGCCTTGTCGGCCAAGCTGCAGTGCGAAATGAGGGGAGGGCCACCCCGTACGGCGATCCCCTCACCCCAACCGAACGGTATTGGCGCTAGGGGCTCGAATCATCCAGTGAAATCGGGATCGCAGGCTTGTCGCTCTGGCCTGCTGGCACCTGCCCACGACCGTCACCAGCGAACAATCCGATAGGGGTGGGGCTCTCCCGACCCGCTACCGTCTGTATCCCATGATCACCACTTCATCCGACCTCGCCATCGGTGCGTTTACCCCTCACGGCCCCTGGACAGTCGAACCCGAACAGATGTCCTGGCGATACTCGGACACCGGCGACATCGACGTCATCCGAACCGATTCCGCAAAAGAAGCCCGGCGACTACTCGAACGGCGTCGCCTACCCCCAGGTCTGCGGGTGCTGACCGTAGGGGTCCGACTGGGCAGGGCCCTCATCGGCTGGTCCGCCCACGACCGCGGCACCGACAACTCCCGAGCCGGCCTGTCCCGCCGGTTGCGAACCGCTTTCGAACGGCTGGGGCCCACCTATATAAAATTGGGTCAACTCCTGTCGTCGGGTGAAGGCATTTTTCCCGAGGAACTGGTCAACGAGTTTCGGCTCCTCCGTGACCGGGTACCGGCGGAATCCTTCGCCACTGTCCGACGCACCATCGAAGAAGACCTGGGGAGACCACTGGCCGAGGTGTTCACGTCGTTCGACCGGGTACCGATTGCATCGGCATCGATTGCCCAGGTACACGCAGCCACACTGCGAACAGGCGAGCGGGTCGTCGTCAAAGTGCAGCGCCGAGCGGCGAGAGCACAGTTTCACCTCGACATCGCCGTCTTGACGTGGATCGCCCCGATGTTGGTAGGTCGCATCCCTATCGCCGCCCTGACCAACCCACCGGCCCTGGTGGAGCTGTTCGCCGAGACCATCGTCGAGGAACTCGATTTTCGGCTGGAAGCACAGAACATGCTCGACATCGCTTCGGTACTGATCGGGACCGGTCAGCGCTCGATAGTGGTGCCCCGACCCCACCCACACCTGGTCACCCGGCGCGTATTGGTGATGGAGCATCTTCAGGGCTTCTCGTGGAACGATGCGGTCGGCATGCGAGAAGCCGGGATCGACACCGCGGCTGTACTCCGGGCCAGCCTGATCTCCTTCCTCGAGGGGGCCTTGTTGTACGGCGTATTCCACGGGGACCTGCACGGCGGCAACATGCTCGTGCAACGCGACGGTACAGTCGCCCTGCTCGACTTCGGAATTACTGGCCGGTTGAACCAGCGAAAACGGCTGGCGTTCCTGCGGCTTCAGGTCGGCGCGACATCCAACGCTCTCGAACCGCAGATCGAAGCGTTGCGGGACCTCGGTGCCCTCCCCATGGGCACTGATGTGGCGGCGGTCATCAAGGACTTGGGCCTCGACCGGCCCCCGGTCGATCCGACCACGCTCACCGCCGATGAAATGGTCGGTGAAATTCGCGAAGTCACCAAGGCACTCCTCGGATACGGGGCAAAGCTCCCGAAGGAACTGATGCTCTTCGTCAAGAACATGCTGTTTCTGAATGGGGCAATGGCCACCATGGCCCCCGACGTGGACATCCTGGGCGAGATCGTGGCCATCGTCTCCTACTTCACGGAACAGCACGGAGAGCAGATCGCCCGTGACGTCGGGATGGAATTGGCCAGTAGACCCCTCGAACTAGACGGGTACCGGGCGGCCATGGGGTTCACCGATGAATCAGAGGCAATCACGTTCCGAGATCTGCAAGAACGCCGCGAGCTCATCAGCCGGAGGTTGCAGGTTCGCAGTGAGAGTCACAAGCGGGCTCCCGGAGTGCGTGCGATCTTCCGGACACTGCGACCCAAGTGGGAGCGAGCGACCGGCCGGAGCGGCTCGTAGAATCCATGGCCAGACCCGCACGCCATCCCAAATCTTCGTCACATTTGCTTTCCGGGACGCCGTCATCGGTGTTTAGCCTGTCCGCTCGAGACGCTTGCTCCACCCAGGTGGCATGTCAAACGCGCCGGTCACGCCGAGTGGCCCCAACCGACAGTGCCGTCGGTTGCTTGCATCCTTAGCTTTTAACTGAACAGTATTGCGGCTACCCGCCGTCGAGGGCGACCCGTAGCGACAACACGAACTCGGCGGCCCCCACCGGTCCGGCCCCTTCCAACAGCCGTCTGACCAACGCCGATCCCACCACCACGCCGTCTGCCACTTCGCACACAGTGGCCGCCTGCTCGGGCGTCGAAACACCGATTCCGATACACACCGGCAACTCCGTGGCCGCCCTGACCCGCTCGGCCACCTCACGGGCCGAACCCGCCAATGACGACTGTTCACCGGTGACGCCCATCCGACCGACGCCATAGACAAAGCCTCGTGAGCGCCGGCAGATGGCGGCAATCCGCTCGGGCGGGGTGGAAGGGGCTACTAACAGCACAGTGGCGATCCCGGCATCGTCGGCGGCCTGGGCCCACGGCTCCAACTCCTCGAGAGGCAGGTCGGGGATGATGGCCCCGGACACGCCCGATTCGGCCATCAACCCGGCGATTCGCTGGTGCCCGGCACGGTAGATGAGGTTGTAATAGGTCATGACCACCACCGGAATCCCGACGTGGAGACGCCCGAGATCAGCCAAAATGCCCGCCGGGGTCGTCCCCCGTCCCAGGGCTCGCAGAGACGCCTCTTGGATGACGGGGCCGTCGATCATCGGATCCGAGAATGGAATGCCGACCTCAATGGCATCGGCACCGGCACCGGCCACCGCTTCTACAGTCACCAACCACTCATCGTCCATACCCCCGGTGACATAGGGAACCAGCAGTTTGTGCCCGGATTCCCGACGGTCCCGCAGGGTCGTCTCGAGCACGCCCCGGCCGGGTGCAACCGATTCGACGATCATCGGGGGGTCGTCCCGCCCCGCCGAAGGATGTCCCGGACCTGGGCCACGTCTTTGTCCCCGCGCCCGGAAAGCGTGATCAACACAGTCGACCCGGTGGGCAGCACTTCGGTCCCGGCCACGCGAATCACCCAGGCCACGGCGTGGGCGGACTCGAGGGCTGGGATGATCCCTTCGGTTTTGGACAGCCGTTGGAATGCTTCCACCACTTCGGTGTCGCCGGCCGTCTCGTACCGGGCCCGGCCGATGGCCGCCAAGTGGGCATGCTCGGGGCCTATCCCCGGGTAGTCCAGACCCGCGGAGATGGATTCCGCTTCGAGGATCTGACCCGATTCATCCTGCATGAGCGCCGAGCGCATGCCGTGGAGTACCCCCGGGATCCCGTTGTGCATCGCCGCTCCCCCAGCTGCCTCCACACCGACCAGCACCGACGATGTCCCATCGGCGAATCCGGCGAATGTGCCGGCGGCATTCGACCCACCCCCGGCACACGCCACCACCACGTCAGGATCCTTGCCATCCAAGATCTGGCGGCACTGGGCCCGGGACTCGTCCCCCACCACCCGCTGCAGTTCACGCACCATCCATGGATATGGGTGGGGGCCCATGACCGACCCCAGGCAGTAGTGGGTGGTGTCCACCGATGCGACCCAGTCCCGGAGAGCTTCGTTGACCGCATCCTTCAGGGTGCGACTGCCGCTCTCCACCGAACGGACTTCGGCCCCTAAGAGCTCCATCCGGAACACATTGAGGGCTTGGCGCTCCATGTCCACCGCCCCCATATAGACCACGCATTCCATCCCGAACAACGCCGCAGCGGTAGCCGTGGCCACGCCGTGCTGACCGGCACCCGTCTCGGCGATCAGGCGCTTCTTGCCCATCCGACGAGCGAGGAGGGCTTGACCTACGACATTGTTGATCTTGTGGGAGCCGGTATGAGCCAGGTCCTCGCGCTTCAACAGCACCCGGACGCCCAGCTCCTCGGACAGACGCAGGCACTCAGTGACCGGGGTGGGCCGACCACCGTACGAGTGGAGAAGGTGATCGAGCTCACGGCGAAATGCCGGATCGATCCAGGCCTGGCGAAACGAGGCTTCGAGCTCCATGCACGCGGGCACCAGCGCCTCGGGGACGAACCGACCGCCGAACTCGCCGAAGCGCCCGGTTGGTCCCGGGTCGCCCATGATCAGTCCGGACTCGGACAAGGAGCGAGCATCAGAATGCGGCCCGCTCATTCGTCCTGCCAATCGAACAGTCCGGCTCCGCCATCAGGGTCATCGGGCCGACCCGTCGATAGTGGTCCCACACCGCCGAGCCCTCCGGTCGAATTCGCCACCCTGGTTTCCGCCAGGCGAACGGCGGAGATGAAGTTCCGGAGTTTCCCGGGATCCTTGACGCCGGGTGCCGATTCCACGCCGCTCGAGACGTCGACCCCCCATGGGTGCAGGTGGGCAATGGCCTGACCGACATTGCTGGCGTCCAGGCCACCCGAGACGATCAGGCGATCGGGGTCGACGACTCCTTCGGCCAACCGCCAGTCGAAGAGCTCGCCTGACCCAGGGTTGGCCCCGTCAATCAGCAGGAACTGGGCGCCGTACTCCTCGAATCGGCCGATGTTGCGGTGTCCGGCCGGAAATGCCTTGATGGTGCAGCCCACCCGCTGACCGATCAACTGAGTATCCTCGATCGACTCGACCCCGTGGAGTTGCGCGGCGTGGAGCCCTATCTGGTTGACAATCTCGATCACCCGTTTGGGAGCTTCGTCTCTGAACACCCCGACGGTGAGGATCTCGTGGGGAAGGCGCTTGACAATGTCGGCGACCTCCCCGGGACGCATCTGCCGCGGAGAGGGTGAGAAGACGAAGCCCACCGCGGCGGCCCCCATCCCGACGGCCAAGAGAGCATCGGCTTCGGTGGTGATGCCGCACATCTTGACGAACACTCCATCGGCACGCTCTGCGAACCCGCCACTGATCATGAACGGGCCCCGACCAATTCGGCCACCGCGGCTCGGCGGTCACCCGAACGGACCAGCGTCTCCCCCACCAACACACCGTCGTAACCGGCGGCGGCCAACCGGGCTGCGTCGTCCGCACCCCGGATACCTGATTCAGCCACAGACACCACATCGGACGGAAAGGTGGATCCGAGGGACATGGCCAGTTCGTGATCGACTTCGAACGTGCGCAGATCCCGCTGATTCACCCCGACCAATGTCGCACCCGCGTCCAGGGCCTGACGCATCTCGGAACCATCATGAACTTCGACCAAAGCCGCCATCGAGAGTCGACCAGCCAGACCGAGAAACGCCGAGAGCTCTTGGCTGCTCAAGGCAGCCACGATCAGCAGAATGGCATCGGCTCCCATCAGCCGCGCATCGCACACGTCGGCCGCCGACACCGTGAAGTCCTTTCGCAGCACCGGAAGTGAACACGCCGCCCGAGCATCTTGCAGATCCTCGGCGGATCCGCCGAAGAACTCCTGGTCGGTGAGGATCGAAAGACAGGCAGCGCCACCCGACTCGTACTCGTGCGCCACCGACGCCGGATCGAGGGTCAGGTCGAGATCGCCTTTGGACGGGGACCGGCGCTTGATCTCGGAGATGACGGCTAGGCGGGTAGGGGACCCGGCGGCCACCAACGCCTCGGTGAAAGGCCGGGGCTCCGCAACTGCATCTGCCCGGGCCATCAACTCGTCAAGGTCGCGATGGTCATCGGCCGCACGGGCCCGGTGGGCGGCGATAATGGTGTCGAGGTAGGCGCGCATGACCTCCAAAGACTACCGGGGACTGTTCGGTTGCCTGGCGATCTCCGGGAGCCGGTTCTTCACACTTTCCTAACCTTGCACCCGCCCGGCGACATCCGGATGGCAGGCTGTCAAACATGGGCAGTGAGGGCGAGACGCTGGTAGTCATCGAAGACGACCACCACATCTCTGACCTGGTGGCCATGTACCTCCGGCGGGACGGGTTCCGAGTGCTCCAATCCGACGATGGGGAGACAGGTCTGGCCATCATCGAGCGGGAGCACCCCAAGCTGGTCATCCTCGACATCGGGCTCCCCGGTGAACTCGACGGTTTCGATGTCTGTCGCCGGCTCCGATCAACCGAATCGCGGGTTGGTGGCGGCGGCGTTGGCGGTAGGACGCAGACCGGGTCGGATACCAGGGTCAACATCCCCGTGCTCATCCTCAGCGCCAGAGATGACGAGATCGATCGGGTCCTCGGGCTCGAGCTCGGGGCAGACGACTATGTGACCAAGCCCTTCTCCGGTCGGGAATTGGTGGCCAGGGTGCACGCCATTCTGCGCCGAACGGACACCGCTCCATCGGCCGACATCCCCTCCGTGGTGGAGGTTGGTCCAATCGACGTAGACCTGGGTCGACGGGAAGTTCGGCTCGGCGGCGTCCCCGTCGCTTTCACGGCGCGAGAGTTCGACCTGCTGGCCTTCCTCTCGACCAATCTCGGATTGGCGTTGTCGAGGCGTCAACTGCTCGACGGTGTCTGGGGCGATGAATGGTACGGCGACGAACGGACAGTCGATGTCCATGTCCGCCAACTTCGCAAGAAACTGGGAGGTGACCTTCCCCTGGTCACCGTGTGGGGCGTTGGGTACCGAATGGGATGAGGCGCCGACTGACCCTCGCCATGCTCCTGCTGGTTGCGGCGACGCTCGTCGTCACCAGCATCGGGAGCTACTACTTCATCCGGCGGGCCGCTATCTCGACGGCCCAACAGGAACTGGTGGGTCAAGCCCGGGCTATTTCTCGGACCATTTCGGATGGGACCGTCTCCACCCAATTCAGCTTCAAGAAGGAACTCAAGGTTCTCGACAACGCCGGCGCCTTCGCCGGTCTCCGAGTGGTCGAACTCCACCCCGACGGAACCATCACCGGTTCGTTGCCCTCGGGTCTCACGCCCCAGATGATCCGCATCCACACCCTGATGGCAGGTCGTCAGACCGCGGGAAGTGCCGGAAACGCCGGCAGTCGCCTGGTGTTCACGGCCATCCCCACTCCTACAGCCAAGATCACTGCGTATACCCCGCTGCTGGTCATTACCCGAAGAGTCAGCAATCCGGCCGACGGTCTCCGCTATTTCGGGTTGGTAGGTGCGATTGCCCTCCTCATTGCGGCCGCGGTCGCGATGAGGTTAGCCCGGCGCTTCACCCGGCCCCTGCTTGCCGCGGTACGGGCCACCCGCAGCATCGCCGACGGTGATCTGGGAGCAACCGTGACAGTGGAGCCCCACCTGTATCCCGAGTTCGTCCAACTGGCTGAGTCGATCAACTCCATGGGATCCAACCTGGGAAGGGCCCGGAACCAAGAGCGTCAATTTCTCCTCTCCGTCTCCCACGAACTCCGCACTCCCCTCACGTCGATCCGAGGGTACGCCGATGCAATCATCGACGGCGCCACTGATGACCCCGTCGACGCCGCCAAGGTCATCAGTGGAGAGGCCCGGCGACTCGAGCGACTGGTCCAGGACCTGCTCGATCTGGCCAGGTTGGACGCCCACCGGTTTTCGTTGGACGTCCAACCGGTCGACTGCACGGATGTGGCCCGACGGGTGGTTGACGGATTCCGGCCACGGGCTGTGGCCCTCGGCCTCGAACTGGCCATCGTCCCGATGGAGGCCACGCCGCTATGGGTGGAAGCCGACGCCGACCGCCTGGGACAGATAGTGGCCAATCTGGTGGAGAACGCCTCGTCCTTCGCCCACCAGCACATTGCGGTGGGTACCGGAATGGTGGGACGAGCCCCGGCGATTTGGGTGATCGATGATGGACCGGGGATTTCTCCTGACAAGTTGGGCCGGGTATTCGACAGGCACTACACCTCTGATGACTCCGACGGCCGCCGCAAGGGCTCCGGCCTCGGCCTGGCCATCGTGTCCGAGCTGGCCTCGGCCATGGGAGCGGTAGTGGAGGCCGATTCGCCCGTGGCCGACGGGAGAGGGGCACGAATGGTCGTCCGGTTTCACCCGATCGACGCCAGAGCCGTCATTCCCTCGGCGTAAACAGATAGGTCGAGCTGGCCCGGGCGACCAGGACGCGGAGATCGTCAACCACTTCGGCCTCTGCGAACGCAACCCTCTTTCCTCCCGAGACCACCTGGGCGGTGCACTCGAGGATTGCCCCCACCCGGGTGGGGGCCAGAAAACTGGTTTTCATCTCGACATTGGACGAAAACACCTTGCGGCCTGAGGCCACTGCGAACGTGACCGCCGCGGCTCCCATCGCCGAGTCGGCCATGGCGCTGAGAAACCCCCCCTGGATGATGCCGGCCGGATTGGCAAACCGTTCGTCAGCCGACATTCGCCAGACGGTTCGTCCCGGCTCTGACTTGTCGATACAGGTCATACCGAGGGTCAATTCGCAGTTGGGTGGAACCTGGATCCGCTGATCGGGCATCCCGTGACGCTACCTCCCGCCGTCGCGTCGATACTGAGGGTATGAAACCCTCATTCGGGCACCACTGACGTCGATGCCCTTCGCCAGTGCCCTGTCCGAGCACCCCATACCGTCACTGGCCACCGGCGAGGTGGTCGGTGCCGTCCTCGAAGCCATCGGGGAGCGCCCGGACATCGTGTTCCTCTCGGTCACCCGCCCCCACGCCGGCACCCTCGACGACATCGTCTCCACGGTGGCATCGGTACTTCATCCCATGGTCATGATCGGCTGTGCGGCGGAGTCAGTAGTGGGGACCGGCCATGAAATCGAGGAAACGCCGGCCATCAGCCTGTGGGCCGGTCGGGTGGGCCCTCTTATGCCAGTCACACTGAAGGCAAGCCGGTCTGCCGATGACACCTGGCATTTCTCCGGTTGGCCGGACAACATCACCATCGAGCCGACCGCCCTCATCCTTGTCGCTGATCCCTTCACCTTTCCGGTCGACCAGTTCTTGAGCTGGATAGGCGATCGTCACCCCGGACTCCCGGTCATCGGCGGAAATGCGTCGGCCGCGCTCGGGCCCGGGGGAAGCCGGTTGATCGCCGGTGACCGGACGCTCGATGAAGGGGCAGTGGGCGTGCTCATCGGTTCGGGAGTGGAGATCGAGGCGGTGGTATCCCAGGGATGCAGGCCCTACGGCCAACCACTAACCGTGACCAAGTCGGACCGCAACATCATGTACGAAGTGGCTGGAACCCCGGCCATCGAATGCATGGTCGATCAGATGAAGCATGGTCTTTCTCCGGTAGAAATCGCCGCTCTGGAGAACAACGGCCTCCACATCGGACGCCTGATCGACGAGCATCTCGATCAACCCGGGCCAGGCGACTACCTCGTCCGCACCGTGATCGGGGTGGACCGCAGTACCGGGGCGATGGCGGTGGACGATCGGGTTCCCCTGGGCAGCACGGTCCGTTTTCATCTGCGAGACGCCGAATCGGCCGATCGCGATCTTCACGCCCTCCTCGACGGTCGGCGCGCCGATGGGGCACTGCTGTTCACCTGCAACGGGCGGGGCACCCGCCTGTTCGATGAGCCTCACCACGACGTCTCGGTCCTGGCTGGACAGGTCGGGGCTGTTCCGGTGGGTGGCTTCTTCGCAGCCGGAGAGGCAGGTCCGGTGGGGGGCCGGAATTTTGTCCACAGTTTCACCGCCTCGATCGCCCTGTTTCGGGACAGGTGACCGGATCGGTTCCACCACCCGGAATCATTGACCGTCGGCTTCACCAATCGGGCCTTCGACCGATAGGGTGACCGTTGATGACGGTGACCACCCCCTTGACGCCCGACGTCCCTCGTGACACCGACCTTGAGCAACTCGGGATCAACGTGATCCGGGGATTGGCCATGGATGCTCCCCGAGCCGCAAGCTCCGGCCACCCGGGAACGGCGATGGCACTGGCACCGCTGGCCCACGTGCTGTTCACCCGGGTCATGCGGCACGACCCTTCCGAGCCCCTCTGGCCCGACCGCGACCGGTTTGTCCTGTCCAACGGTCATGCCTCGATCCTGTTGTACTCCATGCTCCATCTCTGTGGATACGGGCTGACCCTTGACGACCTCCGGGCCTTCCGGCAGTTCGGAAGTCACACTCCCGGGCATCCCGAGATCCACCTGACTCCGGGGTTGGAGGTCACCACCGGTCCTCTCGGCCAGGGATTCGCCAATGGTGTCGGCATGGGGATCGCCGAGCGGTGGTTGCGATCCCACTTCTCTCCCGAGATCGTCGACCACCACACCTACGTCATCGCCGGAGACGGATGCTTGGAGGAGGGTATCTCCCACGAGGCCGCCTCTCTGGCCGGTCATCTCGCTCTCGGACGCTTGGTGTACATCTACGACGACAACCACATCACCATCGACGGTCCCACCGAGCTCTCCTACTCGGACAATGTGGCCGAGCGATTTTCCGCTTACGGATGGGGGGTGGACAACATCGGCGAGGTGGCCAATGATGTCGATGCCATCGAGGCCGCCCTGACCCGGGCCAAGGCCGACGAGGACCGGCCAACCTTGATCATCCTCCGCAGTCACATCGGGTATCCGTCTCCCCACCTGACCGATACCGCCAAGGCCCACGGTGACCCGTTCAGCGTGGAAGAGATCCGGCTCACAAAAGAGATTCTCGGGCTCAACGTCGACGAGACATTCTGGGTCCCGGATGCGGTGCTCGATCTCTACCGCCGGTGCATTCCGCGGGGCCAGGCATTCCGAGGAGCTTGGCAGGAGCGAATGGAGCAGTGGGATGGCGACAAGGCCGTCTGGGACGCGGCTCAACGGGGGCACGGCCTCGACGGCTGGGAATCGAAACTGCCCTCGTTCACTCCCGACGATGGTCCGATGGCCACCCGACAAGCCATGAAGGCTTGCCTTGATGCCACCGGAGACGTCATCCCCGGCGTCATTCCCGGGAGCGCTGACCTCACCGGCAATACAGGCATGGCCATGGAAGGCGGCCTGGCCCAATCGGTCGAGGAGCCGGGTGGCAGCCTCATCCACTACGGGATACGTGAGCACGGCATGGGCGGTGTCATGACAGGCATCGCCTCCCACGGCGGCATGCTTCCGATCGGTGGCACCTTCTTTGTGTTCAGCGACTACATGCGCGGAGCAGTGCGGGTCGCAGCACTCTCGGAAACCCACGTGGTGTACTCGTGGACCCACGACTCCATCGGTCTGGGCGAGGACGGGCCGACCCACCAACCGATCGAACAGCTGGCCGCCATGCGGGCCATGCCCCAGCTCAGGGTGATCCGGCCGGCTGACGCCAACGAGATGTCGCAGGCGTGGAAAATCGCCGTCAACAGCGACGGTCCCACCGCGTTGATCCTGACCCGTCAGAAGGTCCCCGTACTGTCAGAGACCGTCGAACGCGCCGAGGAGGGCGTCGAGCGAGGCGGATATGTCCTTCGTGACCCCGACCCTGGCGCTCCCGACATCGTCCTCATCGGAACCGGAAGCGAAGTCCACGTCTGTCTCGGCGCGGCAGACCTGTTGGCGGCCGGAGGAATAACTGCCCAAGTGGTATCCCTGCCTTCATGGGATCTCTTCGCTCGACAAACCGAGACCTACCGGAACGAAGTGCTGCCGGCCGGTATCCCCCGGCTCAGCGTCGAAGCTGCCTCCTCGTTCGGCTGGGATCGCTATGCCGACGCCTTCGTGGCCATCGATCACTTCGGTTCCTCGGCACCCGGAGAGATCAACATGCACGAGTTCGGCTTTACCCCCGAACACGTTGCCGAACGGGCCAATCAGCTCCTTGCCGGCCGACCTGCATCTTGACAAACAGAAGTCGGCGATCCCAAAGATGTCGAAAGGACAACCGTGACCAAACTCGATGATCTCCATGACCAACAGGGGCAGAGCCCGTGGTTGGACAATCTCCGCCGCGATTGGCTCCAGAACGGCAGGCTGGCCGAGTTGGTCAGCAAGGGCATCCGCGGGGTGACGTCCAATCCGACCATCTTCGCCAAGGCGATCTCGGGTCAGGATACCTACGACGAAGAGTTCAAGTCCCTCATCGCCACCATGTCAGTAGAAGACGCATACTGG
>Ga0075528_10000155_pt1 | contig 12221 bp, 10 predicted proteins | sample NGEPer16B_FD_76827 | JGI IMG/M metagenome (GOLD analysis project Ga0075528, IMG submission 76827) | Arctic peat soil microbial communities from the Barrow Environmental Observatory site, Barrow, Alaska, USA - NGEE Permafrost159B-16B | ecosystem: Environmental > Terrestrial > Soil > Wetlands >... | reverse complement strand
GAGTGGGACGGCTGCGGAGTATTGGGGTGTGGCGGCCGCTGGGTCGCTGTCGACGTATGCGCTCGGGAAGGGCCAGGGCGTGTCAGCCACCTCCGGCACGACGACCAGCGTGCCGGAGGTGGCTGACACGCCCTGGCCCTTCCCGAGCGCATACGTCGACAGCGACCCAGCGGCCGCCACACCCCAATACTCCGCAGCCGTCCCACTCAGGTAGGTGGCCGTTCCGGCCGAGACCGTCACGGTCAGACCCGAAGCGGCGGCGGCCGAAGCAGGGACGTAGTAGAGCGCAAGATCACCCTTACCGTTGGAGAAGGTCTGACCACCCACACGGGTCCAGGCGCCGTTGACGTTGTCGCTCACCCGGACCTGGCCGCTCGCGTCGTACTGGCCGAACCAGCCCACGAGAAGGTCACCGGCATGGACAGACGTGGCGATCGGGATCGTCATCGACGTCACGCGACTTCCGGTTGAGTTGGCACCGGACTGGACGAAGGTAGGTGCCGGCGTGGGAGTCGACACGAGCACCGGCGTGGATGCTGCAGACCGGTTGCCGGCGGCGTCAATGGCCACGAGCGAGTAGGACATGGACGTTGCCGCGGGGACGGTGGTGTCCTGGAACACAGTGGCGTCCCCTCGCAGCGTGGCGATCGTTGCACCGTCGCGCTGAACCTGGTATGAGGCCATTCCGGCGTTGTCGGTCGCCGCCACCCAGCTCAGGTCGACCTCGCGGCCGCTGGCAGCCTTGGCCGTAACTCCTGTCGGTGCGTTCGGCGCGACCGTGTCAGGACCGCAGGAGGAAGAGGCGTAGTCCATCGTCCTACCCGAGATGTTGACAAAGCTGTAGGTGGCTCCGTTGGGGTTCAGCTGCAGTCGTGCGGCACCCCAGGCGGTTGCCGTCGTGTCGAAACCTGCCGCCAGACGGGAGTCCGTATGAGTGAACGGGCTGATCCACTGCCCCCCGGTACCGGCGATGATCTCGGTGGGCCCTCCCGGCGAGGGATTCCCGTTGCCGTCCAGCAGCACGTATCGCTGGTAGTTGTGAGCGTGGCCGCTGACCACGAGCGCAACATGGCGCGACGCCAGCAGCTGCCAGTAGGCGGAGAAGTCCGGGGCCGCGTCGCCGGGGTCAACGGCGTATACCGGGCGGTGGTAGGCCACGATGGTGCAGGGCGCAGCATTGGCAGCCAGATCCGCCACGAGCCACTGGTACTGCGCCGAGCTGCTGGTGGTCTGGCCGAACTGAGTCGTGTTGTCGAGGCTCACGAAGTGCCAGTTGCCGATGGTGTAGCTGTAGTAGTGGGGGGCGTTGCCCCAGTACCTGAAGAACGCCAGTGCATTCGGGTCGTTGGTGTACTCGTGGTTGCCGACCGCTGGGTTCGTGATGGAGAAGAAACGGTTGTAGTAGGAGCCGTTCTCGCCATACCAGTTGCTGAACTCCTCGACGCTGCCTTCTGCGTAGACGTCACCGAGCGAAAGCACCAGATTGGGGTTCCAGGATCCGATCAGGTTCACGACCTGTTGTTCTGCGTTGAGACCACTGGGCCCGTCTCCGACGACGGCGACGGTCACCGGAGCTCCCGGGCTCGTGGGCGTGCCCAGTCGCGGCGTGAACGGTGCCGGGGTGCCGGAGCCGTTGAGGCAAGAAACCTGAGCGGGACATTGACGGGTTTTGCGTCATACCCACCGCTGAACCTCACATATCCACTCAGCGTGTGAAGACCCGGCGCGTACAGATACGTGTGCAAGGTGAACAGGTAGGGCGACTGCGGGTCGAAGAGCAGGACCTTGCCATCCAGCGTGTAGTTGATCCCGTTGACCGCTGGGGCCGTGCCGACGACCTGGACGGTGGCCGTCACCGCCACCGGCCCTGAGACTGTGCTTCCCGACCCGGGGGCGGTGATGCAGAGCGTGACGTTGTATCCGGTCGGGCTCGTCGAGCTGCCGCAGGTCCCCGTTGCCGCAGTAGCGGTGGGCACCTGGGTAAAACTGGCGGCAATCGCAACAACCAGAACGGCGACTGACCAGCATGCCTGAATTCGCGATCTCATGTCCTGATGCCTCTTTCGAGTGGTAACAGCTCGTCCGCGCGCAACGCGCGTGCCGAGATCCTGCGGGTGAATGCCGTCAACAAGGTCGTGGTCGCCAAGTACGCTGCGCTCGAAGCGATGGCCGCGCCCAGCGCGCCGTGACGGGGGATCAGCAGGAAGTCCAGGGCGACCGTGATCAGGACCCCGATCCCCATCGCCCAGGAGTTCGCACCAGGTCGGCCGATCCCCCACAGGAAGGCCGAGGACACCGCAGCGGCGCCTTCCACAGCCAGACCCACGAGCAGTACGCATGCAGGCACGATCGCCGAGCGGAACTGCTCGCCATACAACAGGGGCAAAGCCACCACAGCTGCCCCGGCGACCAGCGGCGTCGCGAGCACGGTGAGCCCGAGGGCGCGAGGTAACAGCCGGCTCGCCTCATGGCCTGCCTGCGCCGGGCCCAGCCGGGCGAACCGCGGATAGAGCACGTAGTTGACGGCTGTGGCGGGCAGTCTCATGAGCTCGGCGAATTTGGAAGCCACTGCATAGATACCCAGGACGGCCGGGCCTGCGAGTGCGCTCAGCACCAGGAAGTCCAGCCGCAGGTTGACCAGCCACAACAGGTTGCCCAGCTGGGCTCGTGCGCCATACGCAGCGATGGGCTTGGCCTTCGCCACGGATGGTCTGCCACGTCCCAGCCCGTAGCCGGTGTAGGCGAGGCGTCCGAGTGCCGTAACGGTGGCCAGGACGCCTCCTGCGATCAGGGCGGCGCCCACAGCAACGATCCCCCGTCCACCCAGGAGCAGCGCAGCTGCGTACGCGGGCAGGAACCACAGCTCTTCGGTGACGATGACCAGATTTGAGCCGAACATGTCGGCTCGGCCCTGGCAGCAGGCCTTCGCCCAGACGGTGAGCAGTTGGGTGGCGACCGTCACGGCCATGACCGCGAGCAAGCTGGTCGGCACCCCAGCGAAGAGCCAGCGGTGCATCAGGGGTGAAGCGACGAGCCAGATCGTCGCGCCCAGGGCGGACGCCAACAAGGCCATAACGCTCAAGGTCGTGCGCAGCTGAGGGTCTCTGTCACGCTCGCCCGCCAGGAAGTATGCCGACGCGACCGGCAGCCCGAGGCTCACGACGACACCCGTGAGCCAAGGGAGCACCCGCAGCAGCGCATACTCCCCCAGAACTGCTGGACCGGCCAGCCGGGCGACCGCGAGGCTGGCGACGGACAGGCACAACAGGGCGCCGCCCTGGGCACCCAGATTGGACACTGCTGACCTGCGTCCCAGTGGCGGTGTCGCCGGCGCCCATCGCGCTTTTCGTAGCACGGGAGTCATCGACCCAGCCCGTTCTCGTCTGCGTGCGGCTGCGGTTCGGGCCCTGATGCCAGAACGGCCACCAGTGCCAGCAGGAGCCACAGGAAGCGGAAGTGCATCACCTCGTAGTACGCGCCGGCCACTCCCATCGCAGCCAAGGCTGCGACCAGACCGACCGGCCGAGGGATCTGGGCAGCGAAGTCTGGGCTCGGGGGGCCCCTCAAGACGGTCTTGGCCCGCCAGGCGGCACTGAACACGAGCAGCACGACCCCGATGACGCCCAACGGCCCGCGCTCGACGAGCGCCGCGAGGTAGTCGTCGTGGGCTTCCTTCGCGTAGGGGTACTGCCGCTCGAGGAGCAGAGCCTTGGTGGTCGAGGGCCCGGAGCCCAACAGGCTGTTGCTGGCGTAGAGGCTCAGGGCCTCGTCGATGAGTGCGCCGCGCTGGGCACTGCTGCCGTTGCTGCGACCGAGGGTGTTAACCAGCAGCGACTGACCCGAGTCACGTGCCCATGTCTGGACGGTCGCGATCGGTATCACCTGCAGGACGATCACCACCGCGACCACGGCCGTCACCAGCAGGGCGATGGCGTTGACCAACCCGTGCTTGCGGTAGATGCCCACACAGACAATGAGGCCGACTCCCGCCATCAGCTCGACAGCCGCGCCATTGGACTCGCTGAGGACGAAGGACCAGCTGAGCAACAGGTAGCCCACGCGCCGCAGCCAGGTCCGGTTGGGAGCACGGGTCGCGTAGACGACGAACAAGGAGATGACCCAGTAGGCGCCCGCGTAGTTGGGGTCACCGAACGTGAAAATGAGGCGATTGCCGTCTTGGGGCCGAATCCCCTCCAACGCGGAGATGTGGAGTAGCGAGGCGGTCACGAGCACACCGGCCCAGCAGATCGAGGAGATGGCCCAGGCACGTCCGATGGTGCGCAGCGCGCCGGGAGATCGGGCGAGGTTCACGATCGCGGTGCACCAAGCCAGAAGAACCATGTCCTGGATGACCGCCAACAGTCCGCTCATGGGCATGGAGCTCGCCAGAGCCGCCAGGGTGCCGGCCAGAACGCTCACTGCCACCGGGACGACATACGGAGCACGAAGGGGCAACCCGCTGGTGCTGGCCCACAGCGCCGTCATTAGCAGGGTCAGCAGGACAAGAAGGTCAACCGGCGATGTGTTACCCGGTCCAGCAGGGTGAAGCAAGGGTTGGCATACGACTGTCAACGACAGAACCCCAATGGCCAAGCCCTCGTTCATGCGCAGACGTGGCCGCCCGGCACCGCCTGTCCGAGGGGTTTCGAACCCCACGGACAACGCGGTTGGAGCGAGCTTGGTCACGGCAGGGCACCCCTCACGACAGCACCGCAAAGGGACGCAACCGTGCTACGGGTCGCACAAGTCCGTTGGTGGTCAGGATCGCGAGCGCAGCGTCGACCCCCCGATCGTCGAGCTGGTTGACCGCCGTCGGCGCCGCATCTGAGTACCCGTAGGTCAGCGTCTGCCGATGGTGCGGGTCGAGGCCGGAGCGACCATCGCGCTCGAACTCCTTGATGACGCTGCCGGTGCCGTGACAGGCGCTGTACAGACTGCGGTGCGCCTCCGGCGCGGGGACGCACAAGAACGACGACGTTCGGTTCGTGCCCGGCACGAGCAGCGGCTGTCCCGTCGAGGCGAACGCCGGATGGCCGGCCATCAGCTCGGGGGTCCACGCACGAGCAGCGTTGTGTCGGTGGACGAACGCGGGCGCACCGTCCACCATCTCCTCGTAGACCGAGTTGTGCGGCGAGTCCACGACCAGGTTGATGACAGCGCCCAGGGCCTCCTGCGCGAACTGCCGCAACACGGCATACGTCGCCATCCGGTATGCGAAGCCATAGTTCATGGACAGTCGCTGCGCGAGCATGACCCTGCGACCCTCGTCGCCTTCGATAGGGATCGAGGGACACCCCGCGCGAAAGTAGGCGTCGTAGCGGGCTCGAGCGTGTGAGAGCGAGCGGGGGCGCAGATGGGCCAACGGCTTGACCATCGCCATCTCGGTCCGCAGCAGCCGCGAGGCGGACTTTCGGCGGGCGTACATCTCACCGATCTGTCCGGTGAGAACTCCGCCGCCGTTGTGGAACTGCAGCGTGACCTGTCCAAGATGGACGCCCAGCTGCATGGCGATCTCGGGCTCCATGATCTCTTCCACCTCCTGGAGCTCGAGGAAGTGCGTGCTGGGCCCGATGCCGGCGAATCGCAGCCGCGCCATCTGCACCACCACCCAAGGCAGCTCCTTGCGGGCACGCGCCGCCCCGCCGAACTCCTCGACGGAGAGCCGCCCGAACTCCTCCACCCGGTCGAGCTCGCGGGCGTCGAGGCCATAGCGTTCCGCCGCGAAGTCGGCCCCTTCCACGGCGGCACGAAGCACGTCCTTGCTGCTCAGCTCGCGCGACCATCCAGGTGGGTTCGGAAAGCGCTCACGCACCCGACGGTAGAAGTCGCTCACCGCAGCCTCGCTCGGCCTCGGAGTATCCAGGGTTGCCAGCGCCATGCCGCAGTTGAGTGCCGCGTCGGTCAGCGCGGGACGGATGGCTCCCCTGGTCGCGACCGCGATGCTTGACGGCATCTCCGACTTGTCCTTGTGGCAGAAGTCCGGCAGCACCACCGGCGGCGCTGCCAGGTCGGCATCCGCCGTTCCCTCGCGCAAGCGGGCCAGGAGACCGGGGTCCGCCGGCATGGCGGCGCTGTCGAAGACCGTCAGACCCCTCGCCGCATGCTTGGCCGGTTCTTGGGCGTCCACGAGACGGCCAATGATCTCAACGTTCATGGGTCCTCCTTGGACCTGTTCGATGGCGTTCATGCTCGCCGGTCCCCCCTGGTCCGGTGGTGCGCGAGGACTCCGATGACCGGCCATCCTGTGGCGGCGACCAGGTCGCGGACCCGGCGCAGATCCGAATATGGAGTGAGCGTCCCGGCCACGACAACCAGGCCGAAGGGGCCTGTGGTCGGCTCTTCTTCGAGATCCGCGAGCTGAACGACGTCCAGACGCGGATGCGCGGGCGCTGGTGCGAGCACGGGGCTTGGCGCCAAAACCTTCACCGATCCCTGCCTAACCTTCACCGATCCCTGCCTAACCGGTGCGCGGGTGGCGGTTGACCGGTCTCCGTTCAAGGGCGGGCGATCATCGGTGTTGCGGCCGGCAGTCACGTTGACGGGGTTGAGCTGCCTCTCCAGCCCCGCGACGATCCTCAGCATCCGCTCAGGCGAGACGCTCCCTGTCATCACAAGAGTGCCGACAGCGGCGCGCAGCGCCGCGCCGCCCACGGCGACCAGAACCTCTCGTGGGACCACCGAGTCAAGATCCTGGGACTCGGTGGTCCCACGTCCGTTCCCCAACAGCGGACCCAGCATCGGTGTACCCAGCTCTCGCGCAAACGCGTGGGCGTCTGCCACCCGGGGTCGGACCACCTCCAACAACGTGCTGATCATCAGTCCCACGACAAGCCCGGCCACGAGCGCGAGCGCCAGGTCAGTGGACATATGCGGCGCGACGAGCTTGGCAGGGGATGCGTCGGAGATCAGTGCCGCCGTCGTCGCCGTGGCATCGCTGAGTTGGAGCTGACGCAAGGAGGTCGACAGGTCGCTGATCTCCTGATCCAGCGTGCCAAGCTGAGCAGTCAGGTCGGCGACCACCACGGGTGCCTTGGTCACACCCAGGGTTGCCGCAGTCTCGTGTCGCTTCGAGATCGCTTGCTGCTGGCGATTCTGGAGGTCTGTGATGAGCGCGTCAGCGTGCTGGATTCCCGACTGGTTGAGGAAGTCCACCACCGTCTTCGTGAGCTCCTTGGTCAGCGCCTGCGCCAGCACTGGGTCTGTGTCTGTCACGGAGAGGTCGAACACCGCCGAGCTGCCGAGCCTTGACACATCGACTTCGGAAGCTGCCACCTGGGTCGGGGAACGAGTTGGGCCCTTAACCTTCGACAGCGCACGAGTGACGATCGACGTACTCGTGGCGATTCCCTTGACACGGTTCAGAACCGAGTCGGCTTCGGTGTCGGATCCCGGTGGCGTGCTCGACGCCTGGATGCGCGCCGACGACACGTATGACGCGGGCTTCTGCGAAGCCATGACCCCAACCACTGAGACCGGCAGGATGAGGGCAAGGAGCAGTACGACCCAGTGTCCAGGGATGATCCTGCGAAACGCTTCGTTAACTTCCATCGTCCTACTCGCCCCTCATTGCTTGTGATGAATGCTCGTGTTTTGGGATATTCGCGAGCGTCTTCACCGCCATAGCCCACCAGCTCTTCGGATCACAACCGGAGCGTCGCCGGCGCGACTTGCCATGATCGACGCTCAGTAGTCGTCCGGATACGGTGCGGCGATCGTCAGCGCCGGGGTGCCTGCCGAGCAGCTGTAGTTCGACAACAGGCGTGACAGAAGGTGCCGGACCTCGTCGGGCGCGTTGTGGTCCGCGGCGCCGTAGAGGCTGGTCAGGAGGTCCTCGAAGCCGTCCTCGAACTCCGCCCGCGCGGTGCTGTAGATCCGGGGGTGCGCGGTGGGTAGGCACTGCTCGGATTCGCTGAACAGCGCCTCGTGCAGCTTCTCACCGGGCCGCAGCCCGGTGTAGCGGATGTCGACTGCCTCGAGCTTCATGTGGTTCGCGAAGTTGGTCACGAGGTCGACGATCCGTACGGGCTTGCCCATGTCGAGCACGAAGGTCTCGCCGCCCTTGGCAATCCTGGCGGCCTCGAGGACCAAGCCCACAGCCTCCTCGATGGTCATGAAGTAGCGGGTGACATCGGGGTGCGTCACCGTGACGGCCACGCCGTTGCGCAGCTGCTCGGCGAGAACCGCAAGCAGTGAGCCGCGACTTCCCAGCACATTGCCGAAGCGCACTGCGGAGACAATGGTCGAGGCGCCGGCGGAGGACTTCACGACGAGCTCGGCCAGCTGCTTGGTCGCTCCGAGGACCGAGGTCGGGTCGGCGGCCTTGTCCGTGGAGATGAGTACGAAGCGCTCCACACCGTGCGCGATGGCAGCCTGGACGACGTTCTCGGTGCCCTTGACGTTGGACTTCACGCCTTCACACGGGTAGCGCTCCAACATCGGCAGGTGCTTCAAAGCAGCGGCGTGAAAGACGATCTCGGGCCTCAGGTCTCGCATGATCTGGTTCATCCGCTCGCGATCACGGATATCCGCCACGATGATGTCCTCGGTGTCCAGCAGCGCCTCGCCGGATAGCTCGAGCAACAACCGGTGCAGGTTCGACTCATCGTGGTCCAGCATCATTAGCTGGCTCGGCTCGAAACCTTCGATCTGGCGGCAGAGCTCGCTGCCGATGGAGCCCCCGGCTCCCGTCACGAGAACTCGTTTGCCGTGCAGGGTCGCCAGGACCCCGGGCGAGACCACGTGCATCTCGTTGCGGCCGATCAGGGGGCCGACCTGCAGGTCGCGCAGGTCGGTGCCGACCACGTCGCGTTGCAGGAGAGCCACGAACGACGGAAGGTGACGAACGCTCGCGCCAACCCTCGACGCGGCGGTCGCCATGTCACGCACCTTTGTCCACGGCAGGCCTGGGATGGCCAGGACCACCACTTCGACACGCTGCGTGGTTGCCACCGATAGCAGGTCTTCGAGGGTCCCCAGGACCGGGAGTCGACGAACCACCTGCCTGTCGCGATGGTCGTCCAGGAAGCCGATCGGTGCCAGCCCGAAGGAGCCGACATGCTTCAGGTCCCGCGCCAACGCGCGGCCTGCCTGACCGGCCCCGACGATCAGCGTCCGAAGACCCGGCTGGGTTGTCGGCAGGTACCCGATGTCCGTGGGCTGCCAGTCCAAGGCGATCGCGGTGCTCATCGCGAAACTCCAATCTCCGCCAGTGCGGTGCATACGGTGACAACGTCGTCATCTGTCATGACCTGGTCCATGGGAAGGGACAGCGTCTGTTCGAAAACGCCTTCTGCGCCGGGGAATCCGCACGGCTCTTGAAGGCAGATCTGGCTATACCAGGTGAGTCGATGGATCGGTATGAAGTGCACGGAGGTGCCAATCCCGCGCTCGCTCAGCGCGGCGATCAGGTCGTCGCGACTTACGCCGAAGCTCGGACGTACGCGTACTGCATAGAGGTGCCACGCGTGTCTGCCCGACATGGGTCGCGGCGGCAAAGTCAGTCCGGGGATGTCCACGATGAGTGAGTCGTATCGCGCGGCCGTGTCCGCCCGTCGCTCCTGGGTCGACTCGAACCGGCGGAGCTGGGCCCGCCCGATAGCCGCCTGGACATCAGTCATGTTCGCCTTGAGCCCGTCGTCCTCGACGTCGTATCGCCAGCCGGCGCCGGGCAGGTAACGACGCCAGGCATCCTTGGACATCCCGTGCAGCCGAGCTCTGCCCACTGCATCCGCGAGCTCGTCGTCGTCGGTGGTCAGCATGCCGCCCTCACCGATTGCGAGGTTCTTGGTCGCATAGAAGCTAAAGCAGGTCGCTCTGGAGATGGTGCCGACGACTTGGTCGCCGACAACCGTGCCCAGCGCGTGGGCCGCGTCCTCCACCACGTGGTCGAGAGCAACTCCCGCTGCCTGTGCGAGCTCCTGGACCTGAGTTGGCAAGCCTCCGAGGTGGACCACGACCATGGCCTGGACTCCTCCGACGGCCCGGGCAGCGGCGGCCACGGTCGCGGGGGATGGCATTGCGGTGATGGGATCGACATCGGCCAGCACTGGCTGAAGTCCTGAATGCACGATGGCCGAGGCTGCACCGCAGAAGGTGATGGTGGACATCAGAACCTTTGACCCGAGCGGCAGCCGCAACGCCCGCAGTGCAAGCTCCAGAGCTGCGGTACAGGAGCTGACGGCGATAGCGCGTCGTGATCCGATGTACTCGGCGAACTCCTTCTCGAACTCGACAACCTCCTGGCCGCTCGTGACCCAACCCGAAGCCAGCACCCGTTGAACGGCCACACGGGCTTCATCGCAGATTTCTGTGCGTGTGAACGGAACACGAGACACAGGCTTCGACTCTTGTTGTGTCTGCTGACTATTGGCGATCCCACTCATGCCAATCGACCTCCCCTCGAGCTCATCAATAGAGTTGAACCCACGAGTAATTGCTGGCCGATGAACCCTTCCTGCGGGCGAACCCGCACAACGTCATCCTGGGGAGACACTTCGTCCTGGGGAGACACGTCCTCCTCACGGAAGCCAAGGACGCCGGCTCGTCGGGCAAACGCCACGGCCGTCAAAGCAGAATGGACCTCGAGCTTGTTCAGGATGCTCTGGATGTGGGTACGGACCGTATGTGGGGAGATGTGCAACAACGTCGCAATCTCGTTACGGGACATGCCTTCTACCAAGCACCGCAGGACGATTAGCTCCCGCGCGGCGAGGAGCCCTATCGCTTCGGCCTCGGGTGTGAACGTCGCAAATCTATCCGACAACGAATTCAGCGCCCGCGTCAGCAGCGACGCTGGCAGGTACATCTCGCCTCGTGCCGCCCCCCCGACCGCGCTGAGCAACCCGTCGATGGCAGTTTGCTTGGCCACCCAGCCCCGGACACCCATCTGCGCCGCCTCGGCGACCCGGACGGGGTCGGCCGCGGCAGCGATAACCACTATCCGCAGGCCGGGCGATCGTTCAAGCAGTTGCCGTCCGACCGCCAACCCGTCCTCACCAGCGAGGTCCAGATCCAGGGCAACCACGTCAACCTTGTTGTGTGAGATCAGTTCAAGGGCGCCCACGGATGACCCAACGGTCCCGACGACTTGCAGATCAGGCTCATCGGAGAGCCGACCAGCCAAGGCATCCGCGAACACGCGATCGTCATCGATCACCGCGATGCGGATGCGCTTCTGTTGCATCACGAAAGCCTCGCTCTCCACGTCAGATGCCGGAGACCGCGAACGCCAGTCCGCATATGGACCGGCCAGGTCTTATCCGAGGCTTGGGCAGTCATCAGCGCTGCCGCACGGCGGCGCGAGTACACGCCGAGATCGGTGAGCAAGTTCTGCACGTGAGTGCTGGCCGTACTCCGCCGCACACCAAGCTGATTGGTCATCTGGTCAGTAGTCAGCCCATCCACGATGCACCGCAAGAGTTGCCACTCGGGCTCAGTCACGAGGTTCATCAACCACGGTCGGTCGTCGTCCTGAGCTCGAGGACGCAGGTCGTTCTCAAACCCGAGTGGGCTCACCGGCAGACGTCTTTGATGCGCAGACTCCAATGCTGGTACAGGCTCGTCTCCCAAACCTTCAAGAACGCCCACGGCCAACCCCTCTCTCCACCACGTCATGGCACCGGTTGACCCGGCGCATGGAACAACTTGTATAACGATGGAGTCGGGGCGGTACCGGTAAAACCTGTAAATGACGGAGACCCAACTGCTGCATATGTGGGATGTCCACCTACCGCATACGGCCCTTGATGACGTCGCCCTGGGGCTCCCTTGCCGTGTGGCATGTCCGGTGGTCCGGGTCGGCTCGAACTCGACGCGCAGGTCGTGGGTGCCCGCAGAGAGCGCCTCGGGGGAGGAAACCCCGGTAGAGCGCTCGGCCGACGTAGTTGTGGATGTAATGGAGCCTGCCGTCCTTGATCGAGCGAGTAGCCGCCGGCCGCAGAGCCCTGGCAGAGCATCCAACGGTGCTCGGTGGGAGCTCCAGGTCGGTCCTTCAGGTGATTTCGGTGAGCGACGCATCGGTCACGGAGTAGACAAAGCCGCGCACCTGGTCCTTGTGCGGGATGAATGGGTTGGCCGCGATCCGCGCCAGAGACTGCTTCACATCAGCGGCGCGGCGCGATGCGTCCGGCAGACATGACGACCACCTTCGTCCGCGATGTCGGCGACCACGCTCATGTCGTGGGTGAGCAGAGCTGCGGTGCCATGCCCGTACTGCCCGAGCC
>Ga0075528_10000145_pt1 | contig 12506 bp, 8 predicted proteins | sample NGEPer16B_FD_76827 | JGI IMG/M metagenome (GOLD analysis project Ga0075528, IMG submission 76827) | Arctic peat soil microbial communities from the Barrow Environmental Observatory site, Barrow, Alaska, USA - NGEE Permafrost159B-16B | ecosystem: Environmental > Terrestrial > Soil > Wetlands >... | reverse complement strand
AGGGTGTTCTGAGTGCCTCTGCAGATGTGCCGGAAAGCTTTATCGGGCTTGAGGGCAAAAAGATCCTGGTTGCAGAAGATAATAAGATAAATTTCTTCGTTGCCAATAAATTCCTGATTGGATGGGGAATAACAGTTACTCATGCGGAAAACGGTCAGATTGCTCTCGACATACTTGAGAAAGAAAACTTTGACCTCATATTGATGGATCTTCATATGCCGGTTATGGATGGCATAGAAGCTACCCGTATCATCAGGAAATCAAATAATACAAGGATCAAGGATATTCCAATTGTTGCATTAACTGCAGCCATTATGTCTGAAAGCCACGATAAAATTGAGGATCTTAAGATCAATGATTATGTCCTCAAACCTTTTAAACCACATGATCTGTTTGAGAGGATACTGAAGCATATACGGTAGAGATTTACTTTATGCAGTTCCTGCTGATATAATCCGCAACCCTTTTATTTCCCTGCCGGAAGGATATTCTGAAATCGTGACAGGCATCTTCTACCTTCCCCGAATTAAGCAAAGCTATACCTTTATTCAGCCAGACATCGGAATTGGCCGGTTTTAGATCAAGAGACATACTGTAGTCGTTGATAGCCAGATCCCACGATTTTGAAATGAAGTAGGAGTTTGCCCGGTCAATGTAACACTGCGGGTCGTTGGGATGAAGCTTCAGATTCTTAGAATAATATTCCAGTGCCTGCAGATTATCACCTGAGCTCGACTCTAACTTTCCGGCCATGCTCAATGCTGTTCTATTTTCGGGATATATCTCAAGATACTTCCTCACATCGCCCATGGCTTTATCAGTTTCACCTGTTTTTCTGTAACAATCTGCTCGCAGAATAAGTAACTCGGCATCTGCTACTCCTGAAGCGAGAAGCTGAGAGTAAGTAGTTGATGCGCCAGCAGGATCAGAAGCTCCGGTCTGAGCCTTTGCAGTCAGTCTTAAATATTTTTCATTACCCGGATTTGTGGAACTAAGACCGGATAAAATTTTAATCGCCTCAGAATATTTTCCGGTTGCAACATTGACAACAGACTCCGCATAAAGTATATCAGGATTGTCGTCAAAACTTTTTTTAAGGTCTGTCACGAGATCTCTCGCGTCATCAATTTTTCCTACGGAAACATAATATTCTATTTCCGAAATACTCTTTTCGGCTTTGCTATACCACTCTCTCTTCCAGAACTGACGCCACTCCTGCCTGGTATCTATGGTACTGAATGCCGGATCGAGAAGAATCTGCTTTTCACTTTTCTTAAACGGAGAATTCATGCTCAGTTCAAGATGATAAAGCGCTGTACGCGCATCTCCCTTCAGTGCATATATTCTTGCTAGTCCATACTCACCCGAAGAGGAAGTTAATTTATCAGCTTCATTATAATCACTAATGGCCGCGGAATAGTCACCTTTCAATATATTTGCTTCAGCCCGTTCAAAGAACAGTCTGCTCTCTTTTGTTTCACTAATTGCACGATTAAGCAGGGTGATTGCCTGCTCAGGTTTCCCATCCTCTGAAAATGCTCTGGCCTTAAGAATATAATCAATAGTCTGTTGCCCATAAACTGTAACAGCCCCGAGCAGTATCCAAAACAATATTATGATTTTCTTCATTTTCATCTTCTTAAAATCATTTTGTGGTCTGCGGAGTAACCTTAGAATTTAATTCGGTAATAACATGAACAAAACCTGACAGATGAAGTAATTTCAGTCCTGGAATACCGTTTTCATAAACATCACACTGATAGAAGTATACACCAGGAGATACTATCTTTCCCTTATATGTCCCATCCCAGTTGATTTTAGGATCTTCTGTCCTGAACAACAACAAGCCTGTCCTGTTAAAGAGTTTGAAATCAATCTTTTCAACAAGTCCTGATGTTTTTGCAACCAGTTTATCATTTAGATTATCCCCGTTTGGTGTAAAAACATTCGGGATCTCATAAAAGTTGCAGGAATCTGAATTTATACAAATCAATACTGACTTATCACTCTCATTTCCTTTTGCATCGAATGCACTAACAGCATAGCAGCCCAAAATTGTTTCACCCGGAAAATGCCTGTAGGTCAAAATGTTTTTATCATTGATTGTAGTAAGCAGGGAGAGATTCGCGTCTGTATTCATTTTAGAATAGATCTTATACCCAACAACATCTGCAAAACAAGCAGTATCAGTTATCGACCAATCAAGAGTATTATAGAGGCTATCGCACTTGCTGAAAACTGTCAGCACCGGTGGACACGGAGGTTCATTGTCAATTGGAGTAGCACAGGTGATCTGCGAAAGGTTTATCAGATTTTTTGGCATATTATTGGCAAGGTAACCGCCTGTGGATTTTACATAATAACAGTATTGGTGTCCGTTAACCAATCCATAATCGATAAATGTCAGCTGATTTGTGGTTCCTATTGAATCATAAACATTAGTTGCGTTATTCAATCTGAAGAAATCGTACCTGGTATTTATCCATGGAACATTTCGGGTAATGGTAAACCGCACCTTTTTATCTCCGGGGGCGGCGGTCAGATAAACAGATGATGCATACCCCGGGTCGCCGATGAGGAATCTTTTTCCAATTGCATTATTCCACAATTCAATTCTGTAAATATAGCCATTCGCTAAGGTATTAATTGAGGTGTCAAGATAAGTAGTGTCGTTGAGATCAGCTGTCTGCTTTGTGTAGATCAGCCCAAAAGTTGTTCCTCCTACTCCTGTAGCCCTGTAAATATCATATTCATATGGACCTGTTGCAGGAATGGTATCAAGCTTATCCGGTTTTTTCCAGGCGAGGAAAATTGAACCATTAACAGCATCGGTAGCCTGTACACTTACATTTTTGATAATGGGCAATCCCGAGACAAGTGTCGAGGTAATCTCATTTGAAGCTTTGCTCTCTGTTCCATTCGGGAAGACGGCTACTATTCTGTAAGTATATTCCTTACCAAACTGCAAACCCTGTCCATTATCATTATCAGCAAATGATATTGTGGTACTGCCACCTATATAGCCCACTTTTACAAATCCCGAAGATGACGGAATACCTGCAGTACACGAATCGGGTTTGAATGTGGATGGTCCTTCCCTTCTGTAGATGCTGAATCCGGCAATTACATTTGACTTGTAAGCCGACCAGCTAAGTCCGATTGTTTTACCAAGAGGTACCGCATTGATGAGATGTGGGGCCGGACCAAGTACGCGGATATTTATATTGCTTATGGCAGCAAGTCTTACATCGGGATTGGAATCGTCCACTTTAAAGATCACATTATATGGTTGCTTTCTCACAGCCTCAAAACATGGTTTCCATCGGAAGCGCGATGATGCAAATCCTGCAATGGAATCAACTTTTGTAAAAAGGGCCGGACAGGCAGCAAGAGTAAAGACTCCTGAGGTAGAATGAAGAGTTAGTAAGTCCTTATCGGGATCTGTTGCGGTATAAAGAAAATCAATCGAATCACCTGCCTCAACGCAATAATCTTTTAGAGGACCGTTTACCGGGGGTTTGTTATTGGTATTGAATACCTCTATCTGCATATCGCGTTCCACAACTCCGATTTTTTTCCCGTTTCTCCATTTATTAATATCCATGGCTACATTAAATTTCCCGGTATCGGCAGGAGTATCCCAGATAAGATCTCCACTGATAGAGTCTACTCTTATTGATTGTGTTGCTGGAGGCAAAGTATAGCCAATAATTGGTCTTGCATCTTCGCGTGTACAGACAGTGATGTTATAGGACAGACTATCGCCATCGGGATCGAAAGCGGAAGGATTATGAATAAATAAATGATGATAAGCCGCCTTATCATACGGAGGATTAAGAAGCACAGGTGAATTGTCGCGACCCATTGCAGGGTTGACTGTAAGAATTGTGGATATAGAAAAAATTACATTGACGGAATTAGGAATATTCAGAACTCCTGCATTTCTGTTCGGATCCTGAACCACTATTTTGTAAATTCCCGGACCCGGGTATGTATGGTTTATTTTATAAATATTTTTTTTGTAAAAATTCGCTAGGACTTCCCCTGTATTGTTTGGACCGTTTATTCTTGGAGCTGTTGAAATGGAGTTATCGCCAAAATCGACATCCAGTTGCTGTCTGTCGGCTAAGCTCAATGTATATGTAAAAGTTGTAACTGTGATCTCATATGTCAGATCCGACAATTGCTTGTAAGTTATCTCACCAGCCCTGTTATGGGTAGCATACAGGCTGGTAAAACTAAATGTTACCAATAACAATAATACAAATTTCTTCACAATAGTATTTTTCACGCCTGAGTTTATTTTATTTTAAATGTCTGTCCTGTCGTATCAGAGGTTAATTTAACTCCCTCCTCAAAATTGTAGATCTTTACAAGTAGCATATTTGACATATCGCTATCGAGCTGTGTCATTATGAGGGTTTTTATCATTATTCCTAAGTTTCAGACCCGATTCATCCATCAAAAATCAGACCAATTATTGCTTAATCTTTAATACTTACACGATCTTTAAGATACTGTACCGATCCTACCTCAATAAACGAAAAACCCGATCCGCCTGAAAAGTTCCCCGCCAGTACAACTACAATATCATCGCTTTTAAGATTATGTTTTTTAGTAAGGTTTTTCAAGGCGATATGGATAAACTCATCAACCGATTTTTTTCGTTCCTGGTAACTCCCGTAAACCCCATACGACAAAGCCAGTTCTCGCATTGTACTTTCCAGGTAGCATTGAGCAAGGATCAGATTGCTGCCCCTGTATGAAGCCATATCCCTGATAGTCCTCCCTCCTGTAGTATCGGCAATGATTCCCCTGGCTCCTATCCTGAAAGCAGTCTTAACTGCAACTTTAGCCAGGTATGCGGATATTTCACCTGTAACATTCAGATACGGAATATCAAGAAATTTTTCCTTATTCTTTTCTATTTCCAACGCCACCTTAGTCATGGTTTTTACAGCTTCAACCGGATATTTACCGTTTGCTGTTTCGCCACTTAACATAATTGCATCTGTCTGGGAATAAATGGCATTAGCTATATCACTAACCTCTGCCCTTGTAGGACGAGGATTAGTTATCATCGAATGAAGCATCTGTGTAGCGACAATTACAGGTTTCCTGCTTATAATGCATTTTGTAATTATCATCTTCTGTATCACAGGTATTTTTTCATATGGGATCTCAATTGCAAGATCCCCCCTGGCAACCATTATACCGTATACATTGTCAAGAATATCATCGAGGTTTTCAACACCTTCCTGGTTTTCTATCTTGGCTATTATCTTAATGTTACTATTGAAGGAATTAAGAACAGTCTGCACGTCAAACACATCCTGTTTTGATCTCACAAACGAGTGAGCGATAAAATCGACATTATTCCTGGCAGCCATTTCAATAAAGGCTCTATCTTTATCCGTAAGGGAAGGGAGTTGAATCTTAACGCTTGGAATGTTAACACTCTTTCTTGATGAGAGCATCCCGTCATTTTCAATTGTACATTCAAAAGCATCTCCCTGCTTTCTCAGAACCCTGAGCTCTAACTCACCGTCGTCCATCAGAATAAGGGATCCAAGAGGAATATCTGAAGAAAAAGACTCATAAGTAACATATATCGCTTCAGGTGTGCTCTTTTTCCCGGGATCTCCGATAATATTGATTGTGGCTCCTTTTTTTAGCGGAATTGGAGCATCACAAATAGTTGTCCTGATCTCGGGACCTTTAGTGTCGAGAAGAATTGCAATTTTATCAGATACGGCGCGGGTATTTTTAATTATCCTCAGTGCCCCTTCAATATTGAGATGTGCTGAGTTTATTCTTATAATATTCATCCCTGCTTCATAAAGCTCCTTTATAAACTCCGGCTCACAGTTCTTATCGGATATAGTGGCAACAATCTTGGTCTTTTTTATGTCCATTTATTATTTGTTCTTTAATTTAATAATTTCGATGAGCGCCTCAACCGCCAGCCTGTAACTGTCAAGGCCAAATCCTGATATGCTTCCTGCACAACTCCTTCCGACCAGGCTGGTATGACGGAACTCCTCCCTGGCAGAGATATTGGTTATATGAACTTCAATAACAGGTGCCTTTACTGAGGCTATTGCATCGGTAATCGCAACAGAGGTATGAGTATACCCGCCGGCATTAAGAATTATTCCGTGTGATGTAAAGCCTGATTTCTGTATCTCATTTATTATTTCACCTTCTATATTAGACTGATAGTATACGAAGTCAATAGCGGGATAACGGGATTTAAGTACCAAAAGATAATCTTCAAAAGAAGAATGGCCATATTTTTCGGGTTCTCTCTTGCCAAGAAGATTCAGATTGGGACCATTAATAATTTCTATATGCATCTGATATTATGTTTATTGCAGCAATATATGTAATTTCAGCATTACATTTAATAATATGGTAAAAATAGTCAAAAATATTCTGAGTAACTATAATAAATAATCTGGTTTATAAACCGGCCTTCATTCTAAGTAATTGTATTAATTATTTATAATTTGCATGTCTCTGAAAGAGCCAAAGGACATATTTTAAGTACTTTTATCAGATATTTAGTCTAGTAAGTTTTAAATATGAGCCTCACCTGGAAACAATCATTCAGAAATTTTGAGACCTATCTCAGGCTCGAGAAATCCCTTTCTGATAATAGTGTGGAAGCCTATCTAAATGACGTTTATAAACTTGAAAAATATTTTACCGAAGCAGCAATTGAAATTTCACCCAGCAAGGTTACATACTCAGATCTCAAATCATTTCTGACATGGTATGGGGTTAACAATTCCAATACAAGAACCCAGTCAAGAGTTCTTTCCGGGGTAAGAGCTTTTTTCAGATACCTTCTTATTGAAGGAGAAGTTGAGGAGAATCCTGCTTCACTTATTGAATCACCAAAAATCGGGCTTAAGCTTCCGGAAGTGCTATCAGTAAGTGAAATAGACCGGATCATCGGTGAAATTGATCTGAGTAAACCGGAGGGCCACAGGAATAAAGCAATTATAGAAACTCTGTATGGCTGCGGACTCAGGGTATCGGAACTTGTAAACCTCCGTCTTACCGATATCCATTATAATGAGGAATTTGTAGTTGTTACCGGAAAGGGAAACAAACAGAGACTGGTCCCTGTCAGCCAGAAAGCTTTAAAAGAGATAGATATCTATAAACTGGACAGGAACAGGCTTCCTGTCATCAAAGATCAGAACATATTGTTTCTTAACCGTCGTGGCGGTCATCTCACAAGAGCAATGATTTTCACAATTATAAAGGATCTGGCAGCCAGGGCAGGAATCAGGAAAAATATAAGTCCTCATACCTTCCGGCACTCATTTGCAACACACATGATTGAAGCAGGAGCTGATCTGCGGGCAGTTCAGGAAATGCTTGGGCATGAATCAATACTCACCACTGAGATCTACACTCATATTGATCGCAGCTTTTTACGTGATACCCTTATTATGTTCCATCCCAGAGCATAAGAGAAAATCACATTTCAAAATTCAATTTTTTACATTAACTTTGCGGCTTATTTTGCAAAAACAATAATTTAACCTTATCACAAATCGATAAAATTATGTCACAAGTTAAAAGAGTCTACTCCTTCGGAAAGAAAACCGCAGAGGGCAAAACCGACATGAAAAACCTCCTTGGAGGGAAAGGTGCTAACCTGGCTGAAATGTGTCTGCTTGGGTTACCGGTTCCTGCAGGTTTTACTATCACAACAGAAGCCTGTAATGAGTATTACAAAAACGATTGTACTCTTCCGGCAGAATTGATGCCTGAAGTATGGGCAGCAATGAAGAAGACAGAAGAAACAATGAACATGAAGTACGGTGATCCTGGAAATGCATTATTGGTGTCATGTCGTTCCGGTGCACGCAGTTCAATGCCGGGTATGATGGATACCGTCCTTAATATCGGTCTTTGTTCAGCAACAATACCCGGTTTTCTTAAAAAGACCAATAACCCACGTTTTGTATGGGATTCCTATCGTCGTCTGATTATGATGTATGCCGACGTTGTTATGGAAAAAGCTGAAGGAATTGACCTGGGCGAAGGTAAAGGAATCCGTAAACAGCTTGATGAAAAACTTGACGAATTCAAGAAGCAGAAAGGTTATAAATCAGATACAGAAATTCCAGCTGACGAATTGAAACTTCTTTCGGAAGAGTTTAAGAAAATAGTTAAAAACGCTCTGGGAAAACCTTTTCCTGATGATGCAAAAGAACAACTCGAAGGCAGTATTAAAGCTGTTTTCAAAAGCTGGAATGGGAAAAAAGCTGTTTCATACCGTCGCATAGAAGGTATACCTGATGATTGGGGAACAGCTGTAAGTGTACAATCAATGGTATTTGGCAATATGGGAGATTCATCAGCAACGGGCGTTGCTTTTACGCGTAACCCGGCAACCGGTGAAAACCTCTTCTATGGCGAGTGGCTGGTAAATGCGCAGGGAGAAGATGTAGTGGCAGGTATCCGTACTCCGAGTCCTCTCAACGATGATACTAAAAATGACCAGAACCAGCATCTTCACAGTATGCAGGAGGCAATGCCATCTACATACAAGGAGCTCTGGGATATTCGTAATATCCTCGAGAAGTCATTTCACGACATGCTCGATATAGAATTCACAATTCAGGAAGGTACACTGTATATGCTTCAGTGCCGTACTGGTAAGAGAACAGGAACAGCTGCACTCAACATGGCAATGGATATGCTTCACGAGAAACTTATCGATGAAAAAACAGTTGTTATGCGTGTAGATCCTGTACAGCTTGATGAGCTCTTGCATCCTATCTGCGATCCTTCTGCTGAAAAGAAAGTAAAAACAGTTGTCAGAGGATTGCCAGCTGGTCCGGGTGCAGCCGTTGGCAAAGTTGTTTTCAATGCTGAAGACGCTGTTGCATGGCAGCGTAAAGGCGAAAAAGTTATCCTGGTCCGCGAGGAAACCAATCCTGAGGACGTAGAAGGCATGCGTGCTGCTGAAGGTATTCTTACTGCCCGTGGTGGTATGACATCTCATGCTGCACTTGTTGCACGTGGATGGGGTAAATGCTGTATCGTTGGCGCAGGAGCACTCCACGTAGACGCTGCAAAAAAGATCGCTAAAATTACAGGTTCAGATATAGTTATTAAAGAAGGTGATATTCTCACACTGAACGGAACCAAAGGAAACGTCTATACAGGTGCTGTAGCGCTTATGGATGCTACAGAGAACCCACGTTTTAAGGAATTCATGACTATAGTTGACAAGTATCGCAAAATGGGTGTCCGCACAAATGCTGAGACACCTGAAGATGCTGTCATTGCCCGTAATTATGGAGCAGAAGGTATTGGTCTCTTCCGTACAGAGCATATGTTTTATGGCAAAGGTTCAGAACAACCTCTTTTCCTTCTCCGCAAAATGATTCTTAGTGCAAATGAAACTGAACGCAGGAAAGCGCTTGACGAACTCTTCTCATTTGTTAAAAAGGATATGAAAGAGACTATGGCTGCAATGGACGGACTACCCGTAACATTCAGACTTCTCGATCCTCCACTTCATGAGTTTGTACCCCAGGGTGCAGAAAAACAGGAAGAACTGGCCAAGGCTCTTGGTATTAAAAAAGAGGATGTTGCAAAACGTGGCGAAGCCCTTCATGAGTCAAACCCGATGATGGGACACCGTGGAGTACGTCTTGGTATTACATACCCTGAAGTAACAGAGATGCAGATTCGCGCTATGCTTGAGTCTTCTCTGGAACTCTTAAAGGAAGGTAAGAAACCTTATCCTGAATTAATGGTCCCTGTTACATGTGAAGTTGGAGAACTTGACTATACTAAAAAAGTATTCGACAAAGTAAATGAAGAGCTCTGCAAAAAATTCGGAGTAAAATCCATTGCATGCAAATACGGCACAATGATTGAGATCCCGCGTGCATGTCTCCTCGCCGACCGTATGGCTAAGACCGCTGAATTCTTCTCATTCGGTACAAATGACCTTACACAGATGACCTTTGGTTTCAGCCGTGATGATACAGGCGGATTCCTTCACGATTACCTCGACAAGAAGATTCTTGCCTCAGACCCTTTCCAGACAATAGATCAGGATGGAGTTGGTCAGTTAATCAAAATGGCAGTTGAGAAAGGACGTGCCACCAGACCAGACCTTAAAGTTGGTATCTGTGGCGAACAGGGAGGCGATCCGGCTTCTGTTGAATTCTGTTTCAAAGCCGGTTTGACATATGTAAGCTGCTCTCCTTTCAGGGTACCAATTGCAAGACTTGCAGCAGCCCAGGCTTCTATCAAGTTCGGCAAATAATAATATAGTTCAATAATAAAAGTAATAGGGACATGCATATGCGTGTCCCTATTTTCATCTTTTCATGACTGATTGAACTAACTGTGTACGAAATTCGTTATCCCCTCTAACAACATAATGACCCCCGAGAAACAATTTACCCTGTCCCTGGTGAGGATAATTATTTAAAAAATTGAACTATATTTCGAGATCATTTGAGTTAAAGCTTTATTAACTAGGAATTTATTGAAATAAACCAAAATTTCTTAAAATGATTGATGCCGGGGATTTATTGGATTATGGTATTCACGACGTTACAGAGATTATCTATAATCCGTCGTATAATACGCTCTTTGCCGAGGAGACTAAACCCGGACTTGAGGGTTATGAGAAAGGGGTTATAACGAAGACAGGTGCAATTGCAATTGATACAGGTGTTTTTACCGGACGTTCTCCAAAAGATAAGTATGTTGTATATGATGATAAAACAAAGAATACCGTTTGGTGGAGATCAGAAAAAGCAAAAGTTTCCGACAATAAGCCAATCTCGACTGAAATATGGAACCATTGTAAAAATATTTCAGCTAAACAGTTATCAGGAAAGAGACTGTTTGTAGTCGACTGTTTTTGCGGTGCAAATATAAACTCACGCCTAAAAGTCAGATTTATTCTTGAAGTAGCATGGCAGGCCCATTTTGTTAAAAACATGTTCATCAGGCCGGAACCGGAAGAACTCGACCAGTTCAAGCCTGATTTTGTTGTCCTAAATGCCTCGAAAGCTAAAAATCCCGACTGGCAGAGCCAGTGCCTCAACTCAGAAAACTTTGTCTTTTTCAACCTTACTGAAGGTATGCTGATAATAGGTGGCACCTGGTATGGCGGAGAGATGAAAAAAGGGATCTTTTCAGTTATGAATTATTATCTGCCGCTCCGGGGGATAGCCTCTATGCATTGCTCTGCAAATGTCGGCAAAAATGGTGATACAGCTATCTTTTTCGGACTTTCAGGAACCGGAAAGACCACCTTGTCGGTTGACCCGGAGAGAGCTCTTGTCGGTGATGATGAACATGGTTGGGACGATGATGGTGTGTTCAATTTTGAAGGTGGCTGCTATGCTAAATGTATCAAGCTAAGTAAGGAGAATGAACCGGATATTTATAACGCAATAAAGCGTGATGCACTGCTTGAAAACCTGGTTATTTTATCAGATGGGACAATTGATTTTAATAATAATTCAAAGACTGAAAATACCAGGGTTGCTTATCCTATATATCATATCAACAATATTGTAAAACCTGTTTCGAAAGCAGGACATGCGAAAAAAGTTATCTTCCTCTCGGCTGACGCATTCGGCGTTCTGCCTCCTGTAAGCCGTCTCACCGAGGAACAGACCAGGTATTATTTCCTGAGCGGATATACAGCAAAAGTTGCAGGAACGGAGAGAGGAATTGTTGAGCCTTTGCCTTCTTTCTCAGCCTGCTTTGGTGGTACATTCCTTATGCTCGATCCTATAATTTATGCAAATGAGCTGATAAGAAAAATGAAAATGAACAATGCAGAAGCCTGGCTGGTTAATACAGGCTGGATGGGTGGACCTTATGGTACGGGTACCCGCATCGACCTGCATTCAACCCGGATGATAATCAATGCAATACTTGAAGGTTCAATTTCAAAAGGCGAGTTTATCATTCTTCCTGTTTTCAATTTAAATATTCCTGTCAGAGTTCCGGGAGTTGATAATAGTATACTGGATCCCGGGAAAGCTTGGGATTCTCCTTTCAAGTGGAGGATAGCAGCTACTGACCTTGCTCTTAAATTCATTAATAATTTCAGCAAATTTGCAGCTAACGAAGAGTCGTCCAGGCTGATCAGTTCAGGCCCGGTTATCTGAACAATCCGGGGTAAATATTATTGTTATATTTGCCATCTTAAAATTACTTGAAGTATGAATTTACTTAATACGGTACTTGCTATTGTCCTGGCATACCTTCTTGGATCGATACCATCGGCTGTATGGATCGGAAAACGATTTCACAATATAGATATAAGGGAACATGGGAGCGGAAACGCAGGGACCACTAACACAATCAGGGTTCTTGGATGGGCGACTGGAATTCCGGTCCTGCTTATTGATATCGCAAAAGGATGGCTGGCAGCCATATTGCCTGTATTCTTTCATCTTGCACCACAGGGAAGCGCCATGCTTACGAACCTGCAGATG
>Ga0075528_10000134_pt1 | contig 12911 bp, 6 predicted proteins | sample NGEPer16B_FD_76827 | JGI IMG/M metagenome (GOLD analysis project Ga0075528, IMG submission 76827) | Arctic peat soil microbial communities from the Barrow Environmental Observatory site, Barrow, Alaska, USA - NGEE Permafrost159B-16B | ecosystem: Environmental > Terrestrial > Soil > Wetlands >... | reverse complement strand
GTAATGCCCTGCGACATATCACAGATAAATACATTGTTATTGGAAACGCCTTTTTCAATCGCTGAAATGTTACTGGCAGCTGATGTAAATGCAATCAGGTTTCCATCACCCGAAACCGAGGCTTCATAACTTTCAGCATCAGCAGCAGTGCCATTTTTACCAACACTTACAGTTTGAATTTTACCTGTTTTAGCGTTCCAGGCGAAGACATCTTTAAGTCCGTTTTTATCGCCCTCAACCAGGTTGCTTGAATTCGATTCGAAAGCTACTGTTTTCCCATCGCCTGAAATGGCGGGATAATAACTATCAGCATTGCCTTCTTCTCCACCGGCGGATGCACTGATCATTTTGGTGGTACCTGTGTTGCGGTCACGCCAAAATATCTGCCGGTGTTTTCCTGTAGAGCCGGCGAAAGTTGCTGAAGAAACAAAAACAATATAACGGCCTTCTTCTCCTATTGCCCCGCCTACATCAGGATCAGTGCTTTCATAAAAAGTACTGAATGATTTGTCATCCGAACTCCGGCTTACATCATCATACGTATAATCGGAGGCAACTCTGAGTGTGTTAGCGCTTTGAGGCATTTTACCTTCGCCGCCAGCATAAATGATGCATGTTTGAGCGGCAGGCGCTTTTTTCAAAGTAACTTTATATTTAGTTCCGTCGGGAAAAGGAGTTGCGAAACTGAAGGTATTATTGCTATACGTCTTCCCGGTTTCCTTTTTTGCTGTTAGAGGGAGGTCATTTTTAGCGTTATTCTGTAAAATAATCGCACTTCCGGATGGAGCGCTGTAAATACCACTGAGAAGCGAACCTCCGGCAGCTGGTTTAGCAGCAGGTTTCACTTGTGTTTGTGCAAGTAATCCGGAAACAATAGTTGCCAGAACTAAGAAAAGAAATGTTTTTTTCATGATTCTATAATTATAAAATTGTGAGGTAATTACTTTGATTTTAATCTTGCTGATATATGATTTATCATTCACTCCTGAGTTGCCAGAATTAAAACTTTTTAAAAAGCTAATGTTTTATTTTAAGTTGAGTATTGGAGCAACCACTCCTCCAACCTGAACACCTGCATTTACAGTAACAGAAACTTCCGCCACATTTATATCACCAGCAGATACACCCAACACTTTGCCTTCAAGAGATACCTTACCTTCTACACCGAAATCTTTAACTTCCCAGGTGCCTGTTGACCTATCCTTGCCAATCTTAACAAATTCCTTTACAGAGGCTCCAGCTTCTATTTCTGCAACTCCGCCTGACCCAACATTCCAGTTTGCACCTAAGCCGCCGCCAAGTGTAAAAGAATCAAATGAACCATCATCATTATAATTCGCTCCCATTTCGCCAAGTATACCTTCACCACCTTCCATTTTCCAGCCGTTACAGTTATATCTTAATGATGCCCCTCCTATTGCATAATTCCCCTTAAAGCTTGCACAAAACTCATCCTCCCATTCCTGAAGTTTCCCATCTTTCTTTGCAGGCTCTTCAGATACTGAACAATCTGATTTATTTACGATTCTGTATTCACTTAGAATACTTGATATATCCTTTAAATAAGCACTTTCGATTGATGGGAAGGAAACGGTTGTTTTCGGCATCCAGTATGGTCCCCAATAGGCATATTCCCCATAAAATTTCCGGGAAATATATTCCATCCGTTGTGCATATGTATTTACCAAGGGTGATAAGCCAGCCAGGTACTTTTCTTTTGCAGCATTTATCTCCTTGCATTCTGCCAACTCAAGGGCATCTATCTCATCATCATCGCCTCCTTCACCACTTTCGAGTTTGTTTATTTTCTCAGCGTAATTTTTACTGATGGCTTTCGTCTGTGCATTAAAGGGTTCAGCCAGTTTTTTTAATTGATATTTGAATACATCAGATTCTCTTATACTTTCACGCTGGTAAGTTTGCATCCCATCCATAATAATATACTGCGCTTTTACACGAAGCGGGGAAATTCCTTTTGTGAGACTTGCCATTAATATCTGTTGACTTAAATCTTCATCTATTTTTGGGGTTTTTGATTCAATATCAGCTATTGTCATTGTCATTGATTTCTTTTCTGCATCCATTTCTATTACAAACTGCTTCATATCATCCAGGTTTGATGGCATCTCCAATAACTTGATTCTTTTGAGCATTGGAAATTCCTCTACAGGTAGCCGGCTCATTATTTCTCCGGGCTTTGCTTTATTATCCAGCTCATGGAGAATGGCTACCACTTGCTCGTCATAGCTTGTTGTTATCGACTTCGTTCCATGCTCTTCTGCTTTTTTTGTATTCCCTTTTTTCATGTACATCAGGCAAAGAATTTTATTGGCAGTTGGGTTAAGTGTATCGAGTTTTACACATTGCAATAAATAGTTCATTGCCTTATCCACATCCCCCAGCCGGAAATAAGCATTTCCCAGGTTGCTGAGTAGGGTTGCTTCGCCGGGTTTCTGTTTGTTCCAGTATTCCAGAATGGGTATTGATTTTTCAGGTAATCCGCCCATCATTAAAAAGGCAGAAAAATTATTGGCAGCCAGTGCATCCGAAGGATTTGCTGCCAAAGCCATACTGTATAAATATAAACTTGCCCGTGGTGTATTTTGCAGCCAGGCAGCAAAAGCTGTGTTGCTGATGTCTTTTGACTGGGTTAGTTTATTCGCACTCACATACTCATCTGCTTTCTTTTTCTCGTCGGGGTTTAAAGCGTTTGAAATACCAGAATAAAGTTGCGCTACATAGGTTTTATAACTTTCCTTAGTTAAGGGTTGTGGCAACTGGTTGAGCTTGGATGAGCGTGCCGGAATTTCAAAATCTAATTTTGGGGCAGGCGAATTGCTGTTATTATAAGGTATAACAGACATTGCCGAAGGCTTCATACCAGCAGGCACTACCAATGGGGTAAGCGTAGCAAGTTTAGGTAAATATTTTAAGGTATAGGTTGATGTTACTTCAGGAAGAACTACTGCCGGAGGTGGAGTTGTTTTCCCGGGATTTAGAATTGCCTCCAGCGGAGCCAGCGCACCGGGCTTTTTAATCAGCTTTGCTACTTTTAGCATATGCGGATAATTGCTTTTGGCTAGATGTACTGAGATTAACTGGGGCAAATCAACGCTCAGCTTATTGTTGAAATAAGCCGGGTTTAGAGAAACTACTTCAGTTCCTGTGAGGTCCTCGCTGCTGTCAGTGCCGGAATCAAGTTTTTCAAGATATTGCGTAATCCCTGCTGCGGAATACGAGTCATAAGGATAGAACGTACTGAATCCCCGACTAAGCCAATCCTGCGGCTTTTTAAGGTATGAGGCAATTACTTCTTTAGCACCGTTAATATTCGCATCAAGTTTCTGAACGTCTTTGTTCGTTTTATCTTGTCTGTTGTCCTCAGCAAACCGTTTCCTTTCAATCGCTTCTTTTTCTGCTGTATAATTTTTGTCGTATTGTTTTTTAATTTTCACTTCTCTTTCAAAATCCTTCAAACTGTTCGAATAGATTTCGGTGAGAAAACCATTTTGTTGTGTTTTGTATATTTCGATATCCTTCAGCATCTGCTCGAGGTATTCTTTACGGCTAATGGCGATAAATATGGGTTTGTCGCTGTTGCGGATAAAGATATAATCATGTCTTGAAGCATAGGTTTCATCGCCGTTTATTATCGCACGATGCTGATAGAAATCAATTCGTCCTTCGCTATGGTCTTTTTCGAATATTTTAAATGCAGGTTTCCCGTTTATGGTGGTTACGCCAAAATCCGTACAAATGTCTGAAGCAAATACATTATTAAAATTCACGTGAACAAAAGAGCCGCTCTCATCTTCAGTAAATATGTTATTGTTGTTGTCGTAACAGTAATAGGCAAAAAACCTCATTTTGCAACCATAGTATCCTTTAATACCGGTTGCCCGGTAAAACTGTATAGCATATGAACCACTCAATGCATCCTCCGGAAGATTCCTGAAATCAAGTGGATCAAGAGAATATTCATTACTGTAGGCAAGTTTAGCGCCGGTAAAACCTGTCAGGATGTTTTTTATCCAGCTTTCTGCAATGGCAAGATAAGGTTTCATTGGGGTTATATTCCATTTCCCTGGGTTTTGACTGGAGACTGTATTACTAAATTGGTTTGGAAACATGACCAATGTGGATGGCTTGTTTGCTGCTCTTGTAACACAATCCTGGCCAAAACTCACCTGAGCTATGAACAGATAAAACACGGATATAAATATTGTTTTTTTCATAAAATGTTTTAAAAATTAATCTCTATTTCCCCAACATACTTTTCAGTGTACCAAAATCCACAGCCTTCATAATATCTTCCCTGAATTTTGATCCGATCGGCTCATTGGGATCCCATGTTACATACACCCAAATAAATTGCGGAGTTGACCTTGGTAATTTTTTATTGAAATAACCGGAATTTGGTTTGATAAGGATTTCGCCAAAAGGGTCGTTATCGTCGGTAAATAAATAAGAAATTCCTTTTGCATCAGGATCTTGTTTTACAATAGCTTGCTGATTCAATTCCTCAGCAGGCATTTCCAACATCGTTTCAATTTTATCAAATTCCGGCTGATAATCTTTTTCATTATCGGCCAGCAATTTTTCATTCCTGTCTTTGGCGTAATTATAACCCTTCATATACTTCGTAAGTTTTTCAGGGTCATCTTTAAATTCCACTTCTTCAAGCGGTTTCTCTATTTCAAGATTTTTAAGTACCTCTTTATATCTTGCAGCTGTATTGTGCATTTCATCTGTCAGATTGATTTTCCGCTTTTCCAGAAACTCTTTTTTGGTTACAAATGCGAAAGGGAGTTTGCCATCGTACGTTACAAGCCACGCACTACTTTTGCCACTCATACCAAAACCCATGTTTTCATCTTTTTCCCTGAAATACCAGTAACCATCCTTTTCAACAGGCAGTTCATATATCACATTAAAACCTTCGGCTGTTGACCTGCCGCCCTGGGCGGTGTCGTACACATCGACATTAAATTTGTTGACATAAATTTGAAACACTGTTGCAGATTCAGCGACTGTTTTAATTGTATTATCATCGCAATAGAAGCGAAATGCCATGATATGATAGTAGTAGCTGTTAACCGGCATAAAAGAGTAAGCGCTCTCATAAGCACCACCAAAATCAATATTCACACCTAGCGGAGTATATTTTGATTTAATCATGGAATGGATGGATGCTTCAACCTTTTTTTCCCTGGCAAGGTCGGCAGATGTTATTCCGGAAATGCTGCCACCGGTTTCTTCCCATACACCGGGTTTTTGCAGTAGTAATTCTTGATTACAATCCTGGGCAGATGAAGAAAGTGCGATAAAAATGGCAAATAGATTTAGTAAATATTTCATGACTTTAGGTTTTATCTTCCTTTTTCTTTTCCAACATTATCATTCATTTTATGGTGCTTTTTTTTTGTTGAAATTTGAAATCTTTTCAGTGGTTTTATTTCCCCAGCATGTTTTTAAGAGTTGAAAAATCAACAGCGTTCATAATGCCTTCCTTAAACTTTGATGAAATTGGGTCGTTGGGGTTCCATTTTACCTCGACCCAAAAAAATTGAGGTGAAGACCTGGGTAATTTTTTATTGAAGTAGTCAGGGTTTGGTTTTATAAGTATATCCCCGGAACCATCTTCGCCGTCAATAAAAAGGTAAGATAAATGGTCGTTTGGATCTACTTTTACAATTGCCTGCTTGTTCAATTCTTCCGCAGACATTTGTAATTGTGATTCAATTTTATCAAATGCCGACTTATAATCGTTTTCATTATTCGCAAGAAATTTTTCATATCGTTCTTTAGAAGACAGATAATCCATTTGTATGTACTTTTTGAGTTTTTCCGGGTCGTTTTTATACTCCGTTTCTTTAAATCCTTTCTCAACTTCAATACTTTTCAGATGATCTTTTAAACCAGCCGCCGAACTTAGCATGAGGTTCGATAATGCCTGTTTCCTTTTTTCCAGAAACTCTTTTTTAGTAACATAAGCGAAAGGAAGTTTGCCATCATAAGTAATCAGCCATGCAAGTATCTTAAGTTCCCCATCTATTTCCCTAAAATACCAGTTACCATCTTTTTCAATTGGCATGTGATCTATAATGTTATAACCCTCACCTAATAATCTATCACCCTCGGCGGTCTCATATATTTCAGCATCTAATCCATTAGCGGAAATTATAAAAGTTTTGTCGACCTCCTCTTCTGTTTTCATCGTATTGCCATCGCAGTAAAAGTCAAATTCCCTGATATGATATTGGTAGCTGTTAGCCGGCATATTTGGGTAGGGAGTGCTATAAGCACCTCCAAAATTGAGCTTCGCACTCATTGGCGAATATTTCGATGTTATCATCGTATGTATTGCAGCTACTACTTTTTTTTCTCTTGAAAGGTCCGCAGCGGCTATACCTGATGAACTACCACTGACATCTTTCCAAAAGCCTAGCTTTTGGAGAATTAGTTCGTCGGTGCAATCCTGTGCAAATGATGAAAGTGCTAAAAGTGAAGCGCATAAAAAAAGAAGAAGATATTTTTTCATTTTAAATAATTTTATTGACTTCATTAATCACCGCCTCCCAGTACGTGCCCGCTAATGCTAGGGCCGCTGTTAACACCCGCTCTTCCTTCCACACCAGCAACTGTTTGCCCGGCTAAGTTTATATTTGCACCGACTTTTCCAACCAAGTCTGTCTTTCCGCTTTCACTTAATTCTACGCCCACCGCAGCAGTGAGTTCTGCTTCAGCGGAGATAGGACCTTTCCCAACACTTACGCTTTTGCTGGCTCCTACATAGACACTTCCCGAAAACCGATCGGTTTCATCATTTTGTTTCATCTTTATTTCGATACCGCCGCAATTAAATTCGCCAATCAGCCGGCTGCATTGAGAAGTGATTTTATAACAACCAAGGTCAGTTGTACTTATATATTTGCACGCCACGTCATCAAAATTCTGTAAGGAATCCAATTTTGGTTTATCCTCTTTAACAGCATATTGACAGTAGTTACTTTCAGATCTGAACATCACTACTTGTCTGCTGATTTGAGTAAGCCAACTAATTTGCGCTACTACGGTTGTCCAGGCATATTCGTCGGGCCATTGCGTATATTTGCGGTAATACAAAAGATTATCAATTTGGCTACTTGTGTAGTTTAAATATACCCTTTCACGTTGTCCCATCAGGGTATTTGCTTCATTCAGAAAATTATTTTTAATTTCATTTTCATCCTTGCAGGCTGCGGCAAAAGGATTGGACTTTCCATCTCCAAACTTATCTTCGTATTTTTTGCGAAAAACCGTTAATTCGGCATCTTCAATCATTTTTAATTCTTCAATTTTTTCATTAGCCTTTAATACCGGTTGAAATTCATTTGCAAAAACATAATTGTTTACGGCTTCAATTCCCTTTACAGTGGGGCCGAGTTTTACAATTGCTTTATCGGCCATTTCCGGAAATGGTTTTGCCTGAAAACCGGTTTGGCTCGTTTGAAGTAGTTGCGCTGCGCGTATTTGTTGCTGGTCGATCATCTGTTTTTCAAGTATAGCCTGTTGGCTCTGCAACTCATTGATTTTGTTATTACATTCTTCCTTAAATTTATCCCAGGCCGGTTCCAGTAATTTACTTTCTTCTACATTTTTAGGGTAAGCCGGCCATTTGAATTTTGCAAGGCCCAGTTCATCTTTTGGCATAGGTGGATTCCAGTCAAGATCATCGCTTTTTAATTTGTATCCTAATTTCTCGAGTTTGTTGGCTTTTTGTAAACTGTAACCCCTTTTTATACTAAACTTAGCAGCTTGAATCGCTCCCATTATATTCCCCTTACTTTCTTCAATCAGGCACTTGGTGAAATTTGCCTGTGGATGATAAGCATAAATGCGGATAGCTTTGTCGATAAACTCATTCGCCTTTTCGATGTCACCCAATCCAAACCATGCCTGTCCAATATTATTTAGAATTGTACTATTTTGAGGATAATGCGTATTGAGGTTATTCAATATTGGAATGGCTAATTGTTCAGCACCAAGATTGGTAAGTACTGCAGCATAATTATTCAGGTTATCAGCATCGGGAAGTTTTTTGCACGCTTTGCCAAGAAGGAACAGTGCCAGCATTGGTTTGCCTTCCATTAGAAATGCGATTGCAGTCTGACCTTGAGCAGCGGAGGAAGTATTATTCTGACTAAGTAGTTGATCAATTTCTTCAGCCCGCACCTTATAGTCGGGTTTCATTTTATTGGATACCAATGTATGAACTTTATCAATGTATGCAACCATTCCTGCATCATTTAAGGTAACTGATAAGGCTGTAGCAATTCTTGCCGGATCTTTTTTTGGTACAGCACTTACGGTTTCATTATTGGCATTCTGCAATTGCTGATTTGTTATATTAGGTGTTTCTTTTAATGATGGTATTTTGACTCCCAAGTCTTCCATCGCCTTTTTATCTTCAGGGCTCATATTATCCAATTCCTTCTGAGCATTCTTCATCATTTCATCCATCTCATTCGCGGCAGGTGCCTTTTCTTTAGGCTTGGTTTGAGCCTGCGTGTTTGATATCAGAAAATAAACACTCAGTATAATAAAGAAGATACTTTTCATGCAGTTATTTGTAAATAGTTGTTTATAAAGACTATAATATGATTCTTGCTTCCGGTTTCAATTAAAACAGAAATATTTCATAATGGGAATATTTGAAAGATGCACTTCAATATTCATTATTCCCCCAACATATTTTTAAGAGCAGCGAAGTCGGTTGCTTCTTTTATCGCTGCTATATTTTCCTCAAATACAGGTTCGCCCTGGCTTAAAGTATAAATTACTGTAAAAAACTGCGGCGATGACATTGGAAGCTTTTTATTGTAATATTCCAGGTTTGGTTTAACGGCGATAAAGGAACCTTTGGTGCCTTCTTCAACAAAACCACTAAACCGCTCTTCATCATTCGACATACAAATGGCTGTTTGACTTAATTCGCTATCCGGTTTGGTTAAATACTCACTGATATTATCGAGGAATTTTTGGAAATATTCCTTTTCACCCGGACTTTCTTTTATTGACTTCTCTAATCTTTTCTGTTGTAATTGCAAATATTCCCTACGGTTGAGGTAGGAAAATGGCAGTGCATCATTATAGGTAATCAGCCATCGGTATTCAACTATTTCTTGTTCCGGATTAACGTTATCTTCACCAAAAAAATAGTATCCGTCTTTTTTAACAGGCCTGTCTTCCAGCTTATAGTAACCCCTGAAATCGTCATGAATAGTTGCTGCATACAGGGTATTTAACCAGGAAATTTCATTGGCAGAAATAGTAACATTTGTTGCTGATGCGATAGCTACAGTATATTTTGACTTATCGGCGCTTTTACTGTCGCATAAAAAAGGCAGTATGAACATGGTATATTCATATGGGTCAGAAATCCATACATCTCCGGCACTGGGATATTTACTATACGACGTGCTGTAAAGCACCTGGCATCCTTTGGGATTGTATTTTGTGTTCTCCATTTTATGTATCGCTGCCAGTACTGATTTTTCTTTTACTAAATCTGCAGGAATTACACCATTAATCGATCCCTGAATGCCTGTTTTCCAGGTGCCGGGTTTTTGAAGCAGTAATTCCTCGGTGCAATCCTGGGCTGATGCTGTAACTGAGAAGCATAATACTGCAAATAGCGCTAAGTATTTCATATGTTAATAATTTGTTTTTTAAGGTCATATGGAATAGCCATGATTTAATTCTCATCTTCGGTTTGTGACATTAAAGTCATGGCTATTTCATATGTCTGATTTTTTATTGAAATAATCCCTGAATAAAATTTTTAACTTTTCCCGCGGCTTCAAGCCCATTGTTGATAACAGTTTGCAGCCCATTGGTTTCAATATCTTCCATTTCCAGTGGCCCAAGGGTCACTGTCATAGGTTGTAGTTTAATCTCTTTCCAGTCTTTTGTGTATATTGGTTTACCATCCTCGTTAACCCATGCATCTAAAGCATCACTCCAATCAATCAATTCCAGTTTTCCCAAACCAAACGTCATCTCTGGTTCCAGTTCAAGTTTCCCAGGTGTCACGATAAACTTTGTTTTACGTTTTTTAACAGGCAATTCCCCCGGGCATTTAGTTTTCATCATATCACTTAGTAATTTCCGGGTCAGTTCGGCATTTTGGATTTTTTTGATATCCTCAGCATTCAGCGTTTTTTTATTTTTCAATAGAGAAGGGTTCAGCGGGCTTAATTCATCAGGAGGTATCTTTGTGATAGGAGCCAGATCATCCATGATTTTTGGAAGTGGGTTTAACTCTTGATCACCATCTGCAGCAGGATTAATACCTGATGTGCTCATACTCTCATTCCCGGTTTTTGAATAGGGGTTCCCGTACTTTCCCGGTTCGGTAATATCGTTTTTGTCCGCACCAAATGACAGGGTAACATTGGGAACAGTGGCACCATCTGCCTTTTTAATATTCCAATCGTTGTTATCAAAATTTGTTGCTTCTGCACTCATTTTAATTTCATCCATACCAATCGGAATGGACACTACAGCGGGGCAGGTAAAATTCGGAATGGCAGGTGCCGGAGTATAAGTTACGCCATTACCATCCTGATCCACGCAGGACATCGCAATTGCATCCTGGTCTTCAATGGCCGTTTGGTACATTTCAGTAATAAATCCTGTCCAGGCAATACATTGGGTCATCACCACGTTTTTAGGGTTGCCGGCAATATACCAACTCCAGGTACAAAAGGCGTTTAACCAAACGCGAAACTCTTCAATTTTTTTTGCGTGAAATTCCCGGATAATAGGATTGGCATAAGCAAGGAACTCATTATTCTTACGGTCAAAATCAGGGCACTTATCATTATCTCCACTTTTAGTCATCTCAATTTTCCGGGCATTCATTTGTTGCATCAAATCAGCACTCTCCTTTTGATAATCACTGGTCCATTTCACGATATAGGCCTGCAATATTTTTTGCACATATACTGCTGGCATGCTCATCATACTTAGGCCTTTAATCGATTCTTTCATCATGGTTTGAACAAACTCAGGTGCACCTTTATCAGCCAGTGCATCCATTTCTGCATTACTCGCCTGTGCCATTGCTTCAATATTGGCATTTAGCTCAGTAAACATTTTTGAATACCCGTTTTTAATACGCATGTTTTTTTCAAAAGCTGAAACATTATCAGTCAGTTCCGGGATTTTGATCCAGTCTTTTTTGAAATATTCGTAAATTGTGATGCGGCTTTTTAGCTTGTCAAAGTCAATTTTATCTAGCCTATCGCTTGCTTTCACATTTTTTACAAGATTTTCAGTAAACGGATTGGGCACATCTTCGAACGATTCCACATAGTTGTCGGAGGCATCTTTAGGGTCACCTTTCAATTCTTCGATAACACCCCGACATATCTTTGTTTCCGGATTATTGGGATTACCAACCGCTGCATAGGCAAAATATCTCTGTGCGGTGTCAATTTGCCCGAGGCTGAACCATGCGTAACCGAGATTATGAAGTACGGTACTGTTTGTCGGAAGCTGAGCGGATAATTTTTTCAGATAGGGAATCGCATTTTCGGGATAGCCGCTCTGTGATAATATAGCCGCCAGGTTGTTCTGAAAATTTACATTTTTGGGTTCAGCCTGCACTGCCTTCATTGCAAGTCCCATTGCAGCAGCGTTATGCCCCTGCATAAAGGAAATAATGGATGCTTCCATCAGAACCGAACCTTTTTGTGATTGGCCTATGACACTTGTTATAATGGTTTTTTCTGAAGCAGGAATTTTTGCCATCAGTTTACCATAAAGAAAAACTGTGTTATTACTTACATCAACATCTGTAAAGCTTTTTTTAGCGATACTATTGATGCGGCTTACGGCTTTTGCAGGTATCAGTTTTGTATTGTCACTAAAAGAAACCACCTCCGATCCGGGTTTCTTAGCCATGTCAGGCATCACCCCTTTCATCATTTCTTTCATCTGCGCCTTTTCTTCATCACTCATACCCTTAGTGGCATCTTCCATCATTTTATCCATCTCTGATTGAGGTGGCGGTTTTGCTTTTAGCTTGGTTTGAGCATGCGTGTTTGATATCAGTAAAAATATACTTAATGCAATAAGGATCACCTTTTTCATACAGAAATTTATAAATGATTGTTTATAAAAATGATAATATGAATACAATGCCTCTTTGCAGGTTACAATTACAATTTTATTCTTCCTTATATCCTACCTGAGGCGGTGCTGATCTGTTTCTAAACGTATGTAAATAGGTAAATGTTTCGAAGGGTAAATATAAGAAGATAAAGCATGAAAGTCAGCAAGTAAAGCGCAGAAAAAAGCATCCATGAAATCAATTGATCTTATGGATGCTATCTTTGGAATTCTGTAAGAAACCGATTCTATGTCAGACTAATAGGATCTGTTATTTTACTGGTTCTATATCCAATACCTTAAACGTATTTGGTTTAGACTGCCTTCTACCTTCACCTGATAACAACTCTGCTGTTGGAAGGTAGATATGATGCGTTGTTTTATTAACTGTAATTGTTCTTGCTCCTTGTAGTGTCGGAAAGTTTTCCACGACTTTATATTCATCTGCACTGACTTGTTGAACAACCGTCATTTTCCCTTCGCCGTTTGAGGCAAAAATGCGTTTGGTTGCAGGATCGAATGCCACTCCATCGCAGCCATCACCAATTGGCACTGTTGTAATGACTTTCCCGGCAATTGCGTCGGAAATTGTCATCATTTTATTACCACAAACCGAAAATAAACGGTGATTCACATTATCCAATGCCAGACCCGATGGCTCTTCTCCGAGTGCGATCGACCATTCTTTTTCAACTTTCATCGTAACTGAATTGATTATAGCGATGGTGCTTTTATCCTCAATATTCACATAAACC
>Ga0075528_10000133_pt1 | contig 12923 bp, 5 predicted proteins | sample NGEPer16B_FD_76827 | JGI IMG/M metagenome (GOLD analysis project Ga0075528, IMG submission 76827) | Arctic peat soil microbial communities from the Barrow Environmental Observatory site, Barrow, Alaska, USA - NGEE Permafrost159B-16B | ecosystem: Environmental > Terrestrial > Soil > Wetlands >... | reverse complement strand
TTTTTTCCCAGAGAGATGTTAAAATATTTGAATAATTACAGAATGGTAATCCGATTGTAATTGAATATTAATCTAAATGTAATTAAATATTAACATCTATTTCCCGTTAACGGGACAATACAAGGTTTTTTAGGTTAAAAATAGATGTAATATGAATAAAATTCCATAAGCGTGAAGCTTTTTTGTTTTTAATCTTTGTTGCATTAATAGTTGTTGGGTTTAACATCTGTTAATAAAAACTGAATTGAATTATGTCTCTTTTATTAATATTTAAATTTTTATCTATGAAAAGAAAAATCTCGCAATTACTCCTTTTGGGTATGCTTGTTCTTTTTGCAAGTAGCACGTTTGCCCAAATTAAAGTGAAAGGAGTTGTTAAAAGCACCTCCGGAGAAGTGCTGCCGGGGGTATCTATCGTAGTCAAGGGTACGACGACAGGTGTTGTTTCCGATAATGACGGGAAATACAACCTTACAGTACCGGATGCAAAGTCTGTCCTGGTTTTCTCTTTCGTAGGAATGCAGAATCAGGAAATAGCCGTTAATGGGAAAACAACAATCGATGTATCATTAGCTGAAACAACAATTGGTGTTGATGAAGTAGTTGTGACTGCAATGGGAATTACCAAAGCGAAGAAATCGTTGGCTTATTCAGTAAGTGATGTCAAATCTGAAGATCTGGTCAAAGGCGGAAACACGAACCTTATGAAATCGCTTGATGGTAAAGTGAGTGGTGTAAATCTGACCAGTCTGAGTAGTGATCCAACATCATCTGTTTTAGTAAATATCCGGGGAACCACTGCTTTGCCGTCTGTCAACGATGCCAATGTTTCTGTTAAAGGACAACCTTTATATGTAATCGATGGAATACCTGTAGGCAATCAGACATTTACACAGAAGAACGGTGTCGACTTTGGTAACATCCTATCACAATTGAACCCTGAGGATATTGAGAGCCTCACGATTCTTAAGGGGGGTAGCGCCGGTGCATTATATGGTTCTGAAGGTGGTAATGGTGTAGTGATGATCACAACCAAATCGGGTAAAGCCGGGAAGAAGGGGATTGGCGTCTCATTTTCTTCATCCGCAACAATGGATACACCTTATCAGTTTATTGAAGAACAGCAATTATTTGGACAGGGTGAACGCGCTTTTGAATGGCAGTATGACAATACCGACACCTGGGGACCGACACTTGATGGAAGCTATTCCGGTGACTTTTGGAATACCAAGACACAAAAGTGGGACAATGGTCCAATGAGATCATCCAACGAAAACAGGATGAAAGCGTATCTGCAGAACGGAAGTACCGTAACCACAAACGTTAATGTTAGCGGGAATTACGATAAGGGCTCTTTTCGCTTATCACTTAGTAATATGGGGAATACAGGTGTAATGCCTAACACAAAAACAAATCAGAAATCTATCTCGGTCAATTCGGAATATAAATTGACTGATAAGTTAAAGATTTCTGCAAATGCAAATTATACCCGTACCTATTCTCCGAATAAAGCAAATGTAACGGGATCAAACAGTATTTTAAACAGCCTTTTATTCAATTTTCCAACGAATCTTCAGCCGCTTGCCGACATGAAAAATTACTGGATGAAGGGATTTGAAGGGATCCAGGAGAATGGCGCCATCATGAAGGATAACGGGATTGATGTATCAACCGAGAATCCATGGTGGACAACTTACGAAAAGATTAACCGCTTCAGCCGTGATAATTTCTTTGGCAAACTGCAGTTGGATTGGCAGATAAATAAGGACTTTGCTTTTATGTTGCGCTCCGGGATGGAAAATGTAATTGAAAATTACGAATACAGGCAGTCTTTTGGAAAAGCTTCAATGGCAAACAAGTCTTCTAGTGGGGATGGTATGTTTCAAACTAATTTGGATAAAAGTTTAAGTTTCAACTCTGACGCTATCCTTTCCTATAATAAATCGCTCGGCAAATTTGATATCTCTGCAGCTGGTGGTGTAAACTATGCATATAGTAACACAAACTCCTATGGTATTTCTGCAAATGCACTTGTTACTCCGGGTTTATTTCAACTTAGCAATGCATTCCCAGGGAAGTTGGCACTTCTTGGCACACCTCAGGGTACTTTAGGTTATGGTTGGGGTGCAGGTCCTTCTTACAGTGCTTATGGAACCGCAGATATCGCATGGAATAAACAACTCTTTTTGGGTGTTACCGGTCGTAATGACTGGAAAGGAAACCTTCAGGAAGAAAAAATAAATTATTTCTACCCATCCGTCTCACTTGCATGGGTTGCTTCCGAAACTTTTAAATTACCCGAATCGATTAATCTGTTGAAGGTCCGTTTGGGTCTTGCGAATGTTGGAAATGGATTGACAAAACAGCGTTCTATTGATACCTATTCCTTCGAATCTCCTGATTGGTCAAGTTCAGTAAAAACTGCAAATATTAATGCATCATTGGTAGATCCCGACATCAAACCAATGCAATCAATTACTAAAGAAGTTGGTATTGATTTGTGGATGTTCAACAAGAAAATTTTGTTTGACTTCACCTATTTCCAAAAAGATCAGAACAATCAGTTAGGTGGTATTCCTTTGGTTAAAGGTACCGGATTTACATCCATGACAACCAATGTTGGTGATGTAAGGAACGAAGGCTATGAGTGGGGATTGACTTTAAATCCTGTCAGGACAAAGGACTGGAATTGGGACCTAACCACAACTTTTACTCATTATAAAGCACATATTCAGCGTTTATCTCCAAAATTTGCTCCGGCAGGGTATATCTTTGCTTCTTACGATGGTAAGACAAAAGTAAAAATTGCTGAAGGGGAAGAGATTGGGAATATTTATGAGGAGAATCCAATCCTGAGGGTGAAGACTGGGAAATACGCCGGGATGCCCCTTCTGGATGGCAGCGGAGGTGAATTTCAAAAATCATCGAACGAGCAAGACCGTGCCCAATTGGGAAATTACAATCCGGATTTCATTATGGGTTTAAACACAACTTTACGATATAAACGATTTTCATTGAATGTAGTGGCTAGTTTTCGTAAAGGTGGTAAATATGTTTCTGTAAACCAGCAATATATGGAATCAAATGGTAGAGCCGCTACTACTTTAAGTTCCGGGCCTAACAATCCATGGTGGATGGGTGGTCGTACAGCTGAGTTGGGTGGTATGGCATGGCCTGCCGAAGGTTCAAGTGCGTACGAAAATATCAATGCCAATAACGATGGACAGCGTTCCGATTTTCATGACGCAAGTTACGCAAAGGGTGTATTTATTAATCCGAATTTTGAAGGTACAACTCCTACAGATGCAGACTACATTGTTAATGGTGCTGATCCAAATAATACATTTTACCAGATTCCTTACAATAGTTATGGTGATGTTATCTGGGATTTCACCGCAACGAGAACCTATGATGCGACCAACATCAAATTAAGGGAAGTCTCACTTACCTATACGTTGCCCAACTCAGTAACAAGTAAACTCCATATGAATAATGTGAATATTGCATTGGTTGGCAGAAATGTTTTCCAGTGGAATGCATCGGGCCGCAACGAAGATCCTGAGTCTGCATTTTCAGGAGTGGGTGTGAGCCAGGGTGTTCTTAGGGCAACATTGCCAAGTGTCCGTTCGATTGGATTTAAACTTGGTTTTGATTTTTAATACTTGACTTTCATTTTAAAAAAACAGAATAATATGAAATCATATTTAACAAAAAAATTCGCCATTATTTTGCTTATAGGAGTAGTTTCCTGTAACAAAGAGGATTTACGGCAATACGATGCACTTCAGCAAAAAAATGCAGTGGAGAATCTGAATGACCCTTATCTTTTATCGTCAATTATAAAAAAAAGCACCCTTTTTTATCAGGATATGGGTTGGGGCACTTCCAAGCTTCCCGGTGCAGTGCAGTACACGATGAGAAATTACCAGGGTGGTGATAATACTTACCAGGGTTTTAAACAACTTCCAACTGATATGTACACCGCGATGGATATATTGAAATTTATTGATGCTTCCATTAAGCTGGCTGATGCCAGGGGTTCAAAGACACATGTTGGTATCTTTACTACATTCAGGGTGTTAATGTTTTCGTTTATGACCGATTTCTACGGCGACGTATATTACAGTGAAGCATTAAAAGGTCGTGAAGGGGTTTTATATCCAGTTTATGACAAGCAGGCTGATATTTATGCAGGTCTTTTAAAAGAACTCGAAACGGCTACTGCTGACATAACCAGCGGAACCGATGTTGTGAGTCCAACTTATGATCTGATGTTTGGTGGAGATAAAGTGCAATGGCAGAAATTCACCAATTCTCTGAAACTACGTTTATTGATGCGCGCTTCAGCCAAATATGCCGATGCAGGTGCAAAAATCGCTGCAACTGCTGCTTTACCCTTATTAACTGACGCGGCTGACAAGAATGCTTCAATCGCTTATGTTGGATCAAGCACTGTTAACTCCTGGGTAGGTGGTTCAAATAACTGGGCAAATAGTGGTGAATTTGAGAAAAGAAGGCCATGCAAAACATTGGTTGATATGATGCTCTCTTTAAACGATCCCCGTGTTCCGGTTTGGTTTGCTCCAATTGAAAACCCCTGGACCAGCGATGTTGCAAAGAATGGTGTTGTTTTCACAACAACTGATCCGAATGGATATACCTATTCTTCCACATGGGAATATATTGATGTAACAAATCCTGATATCGCAGCTCAGGTTCCTAATATTCTGGATAAAGATAAGGTATACGCTGGTTTCGTTGCCGGTATGTTTGGAGATTTCAAAAATGGAAATGGTCATTATAACACGGCTGCAGGCGGTGCTTATGGAAACTTCAAAGTTTCTAAATACTCGAAATTATTCCAGCAAAATACTCACGAGTTGCTTAAAGCACAGATTATGAACAAGGATGAAGTTCAGTTTATCCTTGCAGAAGCAGCTGTAAAAGGTTATATTGCCGGAAATGCTGATACCTATTACAGAGCAGGTATCACCTATTCGATGAAACGTTGGGGTGTGGCAGATGAAGATATTACTACCTACCTGGCTCAGTCAGTTATTTCCTTACCAAATGATAATCCGGGAAAACTGGCTAAAATAGCCGAGCAGAAATGGATTGCGCTCTTCTCTGTCGCTTCTGAAGCTTATCTTGATCTGCGCAGAACAAAGTTGCCTAATATTTTCAGCAATGGTTTGTTGAGCACGTACACTTTCCCAAATCGTTACCGTTATCCGGGGGATGAGCTTGGACAAAATGTTACCGCCTATAATCAAGGGGTTGCTACTTTGGTTCCTGCCACTGATGATGAATTTTCTAAAATGTGGTTATTACAATAGGTTTCATAAACACAATTATAATGGAGAGGAGGGTGCTGTTGATTGATCCGACAGTGCCCTTTTTCTTTGAAGTATTTTAAAATAATATTCTTCAAAAGTATTTCTAACTATCAACTGTTTTATCTTTTTTAAATCATGATGCAAATTAAAATCTCACTGATTTCTGTTGTTTGCTATTCCTTAATAAATATTGCGTTGGCAGACAATTTAAAAGCCCAGCGGCCTGTTTTTAAAGACATCGCATTTTCGCAGGATTATAGCATCAAATTCTATCCGACCGATGAAGGGATGAATATAAAGAAAGTCTATACTGACAGGAATGGCGTTATTCAGATGCTATCCTCCGATGGTTTATTAAAGCCGAATGCGGGTGCATTTCTTTACCCGGGAACGATTGTCGCAGACGGGTCATACCGGCCCATGTCGGATAAGAAAATTGTAGATATGGGAGTTTACGATCATCAGTTTGTTTATCTCGATAGCGCAGTGGTATTTAGCAATGCCTGGGCTGGCAATCTGTTTTCGAAGCTTGAAATGCCAAACGTCCGTCTTTTTGCCGGAGGAGTTGATTTTACATTTTTGATTTCAGATGGAGCAACCTTAAAATGCATCAAGGATTCTAAGTTACTCTGGTCAGGTAAAATTGCCGATCCAATCATTGGAATCAGGTATTCTGCTGAAAATAAGAATTTTTGGATATTGGGAAGTAAATCACTGACCAGCTTTTCGTTGAAGGATAAAAAATTAGTAACTATTTTTGAAGGTGCCGGTTTTACATCTTTCGATTTGATTGAAAAGGGAACCAAGACCATCATCGGAACAAACAACGGCTATTTCGGGATCAACAATGTTACAAGGAATCAGATTGGCGACAAACACCAAAATCTTCCGTGCAACGAAATTACAACGGTGGAAGAGATCAATGGTAAGGTTTGGTTTGGATCAACCTTGGGTGCATTCATGTTGCGCGAAGATGGAAAGTACAACTATTACAATGGTGAACGCTGGTTACCCGGTGATCAGGTTATACAGGTGACTGAAGGGCCCGAAAATTCTGTGCTGGTGTTGACCAGTAAAGGATTGGGGCAGATCTGCTTCAGGGATATGACATTGGAGGATAAGGCACTGTATTTCGAAAAGCAGGTTCGGCAACGCCATATCCGAAATGGATTCAATGCTTCGCTGGAAGGGATGAAACATGGCGATCTATCCACAGGATACTTAAAGGATTCGGATAACGACGGTTTATGGACTTCGATGTATTTGGGGGCTGAAATATTCAGGTATGCGGTGACCAAATCAGACGAAGTATTACAAAACTGCCGCGAATCGTTGGATGCGATGGAACGACTCTATACCATAACCTCTGTCCCTGGTTTTCCGGCACGATCGTTCGAGAGAAGGGGCAATATGAACCGGTTATCCGATCCGGACAGGTGGCAACATGCCAGTGATCCTGAGTGGGATTGGAAATCTACAACCAGCAGTGATGAAGCGATCGGGCATATATTTGCCTTGGGTGCAATGGCGGAACTCATCGATAATCAACCTATGAAGAACAGGGCAATCCACCTGATTGATATCTTAGTGCAACACATTGTTGAGCATGATTATTACCTTGTCGATTTTGACGGCAAACCAACTACATGGGGCAGGTGGAATCCTGAATATGTAAATGCACATCCCAAAAATGTTGGAGACCGGAAAATCACCTCTTCCAATATCATTGCTATGCTACAGACCGCCTACCGTTTCACACATAAGGAGATCTATAAAGAGAAGGGATTGGAACTGATGGAAAAATATGGGTACCTGGACAATTTAATGCGACCAATGGGTGAGATCGGCATCGCGCCTGCAGATGCAAGCGAATTGAGTAAAGAATTATCGGACGCATGGAACCATTCGGATGATGAAATGTATTTCCTTGGATACTGGGGTTTATACCGCTACGCTTTTAATAATGATCTGAAAACAAAATATAAAGAGGCCATCATCGACCATTGGAAAATCGAAAGACCCGAAAAAGAGGGAGCATGGAATATTTTCACAGCTATTGTGAGCGATGAATTTGATCTGAAGGAGGCAGTCTGGTATCTTCAGGAGCACCCGATGGATATGATAAACTGGGATATTATGAACAGCCAACGAAAAGACATTGAGTTCATCGCACCAAATTTCAGAAATCAGACCCTTAAAGAAGTTCTTCCTCCTGATGAAAGGCCAATCCAGCGGCACAATGGAAATATGTTTAACCTCGACAAAAAGGGGGGCAATGGTTCAGGAGAGGAAAGTGCCGGAGATATCTGGTTATTACCTTATTGGATGGGGCGATATCTAGGTGTCATCAGCGGGCCCGTAAAAATTAAATAAATAGAAAATGAAAAAAACGATACAACTCCTATTCATTCTGGTATTGACAGGCACTCCTGGCTTGTGTTCATCAAAAAATGACAACCCGGTTACCGGGCAATATCAGGATAAACCCTTTATTCAGAATTATAGCATAAAATACAATACCGCCGGAGGGAACATCAAATTCGGCAAGGTTGTCTCCGACAGAAACGGTTATATCCAGATTTTCTCTTCAAACGGATTGTTAAGGCCTCGTGGCGGTCAGTTCTTGTTTCCGGGAATCTTGGTCAAAGATGTTCAGGATCGGGAGACTTCCGATAAAAAAATTGCCGGAATCGGAACTTATCATGATCAGCTGATATACATCGATGATAAGGCCGTGCTAAGCAATGCGTGGGCGGGTAAGGTTTATTCAAAGCATAAAATGCCAGCTGCGAAATTGCTGGCAGGAGGCAAAGATTTCAGCTTTCTGATTTCAGATGGGAAAAGCCTGAATTTAATTAAAGATTCTCTGAAATTGTGGGAAGGTTCACTTTCGGGTGACGAGGTGAAAGACATCAAATTTGATGTTGCCAATGACCTGTTTTGGATTTTAGGCAAAACTTCTATCAATACTTTTTCTCCCGCAAGAAATGAAATGGTAAAGGTGATGGATGTTAGCAATCTGACCTGCATTGAGCCTACTTCCTCAAAATTGATCGTCGGAACATCTGACGGGTATTTTGAGATTGATTCGAAAACTAAAAGGCAGGTAGGCGATGTTCACAAAAAAATGCCATGGACTGATTTAACGACAATCAGCGAAATCAAGGGGAAACTTTGGTTTGGTTCAACATGGGGTGCAATGATGCTTCGCGAAGACGGGAGATTTGACTATTATGCCTCACAACGCTGGATACCTTCTGATACAGTGATGAGTATAGCAAAGGGCCCGGAGAATTCAGTTTTAATTCTTACCACTAAAGGTTTAGGGAAAATTTGTTTCGAACCGATGACATTGAATGAAAAGGCGATGTTCTTCGAAAAACAGGTGCGCGATCGCCATATCCGTACCGGTTTTAATGCCACAGTTTCCTCAATGGTCGATGGAGATGTAACCACCGGAAGTATGGAAGATTCGGACAATGACGGATTGTGGACCTCCATGTATTTGGCCGGGGAAACCTTCCGATATGCTGTCACCAAATCGGATGATGCATTGCAAAACGTCCGCGAATCGCTTGATGCGATGGAAAGGCTTTATACCATCAATTCGTTAAACTCGGGTTTTCCTTCACGATCATTCGAAAGACGGGGGTATAAATATAATGACGAAGCCTGGCGCAGAGCTGTTGATCCTGAATGGGATTGGAAATCAACTACAAGCAGTGATGAAGCTATCGGACATATTTTTGCTTTCGGGGCAATTGCTGAGTTGATACCTGAACCTGAATTGCGGAATAAGGCAATCATGCTGATTGATACACTGATGTCGCATATCGTTAAAAACAAATTTTACATGATCGACTGGAATGGCGAACCAACCCTTTGGGGACGTTGGAATCCTGAATATGTGAATGCCCGGCCTAAAAATGTGGGGGATAGAAAGATCAATTCATCCAACATTGTGGCAATGTTGCAAACCGCTTATCATTTTACCAAAAAGGAAAAATACAAAGATGCTGCGATTGAATTGATGACAAAGCACGGTTATCTTGAGAACCTGATGAAGCCGATGAAAGAGATTGGTCATGCGCCTGAAGATGCCGACGAGTTGAGTAAAGATTTGTCATCCGAATGGAATCATTCAGATGACGAAATGTATTACTGTGGCTATTGGGGCTTATACCGCTATGCATTAAACGACATATTGAAAGCAAAATATAAGAAAGCCATCATTGATCATTGGGAATACGAAAGACCGGAAAAAGAGGGATTGTGGAATATCATGACCGCCATTGCTGGTACAAAGGAGATTGATTTGAAAGAAGCTATATGGTATTTGCAGAAGTATCCGCTCGATTTGATCAACTGGACAGTAGAAAACAGCCATCGGAAAGATATAGAGAAGATTGAGCCAAATTTTCGGAATCAGACCATCATTGAAGTTCTTCCTCCCGATGAGCTTCCAATTTCGAGACATAATTCAAATCGGTTCGATCTGAATGAGAAAAGTGCCGGAAGGTCCGAAAACAGCGCTGGCGACATCTGGCTATTGCCTTACTGGATCGGCAGGTATCTTGACGTGATCAGCGCACCCATAAAATGAAAAGAATGAAAAGTCTGTTCTCTAAACTATTAATCTGTTCGGTTTTTCTCTTTGCGGCAACCGGATGCTTTTTCAATGGCACCCGTCAGGAAATATCGGTGAAGGATGTCATGGACAAAACCATTTCAGGTTTGTATCAGAAAATGAGTGCAAAAGAATTATCCGGATTGGATAATGATCAGGTAATGGCTTTATTCTCTGAGCAGGAAAAACAGGTACTCTCAACCCGGCACTGGATGTTCGATGTAAATGTTCCGGTTGTCGTCTCTGTGATGCGCAGTGAAAAACAAAAAATAGTCCCTTTTTGGCTATCCAAAAGTGGTTTTGTCAAAACAGAACTGACAATAAAAAACGAGCAGACTACGTATGAGGTATGGCAAAAATCGTTTGGTGTCGGGAAGATGGGCCTGGGAGTAAATGGGTTTGAGGACTATCCGCTTCATTACTTTGTTTCAGTGGCACCCCAAAACGAAAATGACAAACTCGAATTAAGTAATTTTTTTCCCGAAAATCAATTTGTTGGTGTACTGAAAGACAGCGCATTTACTTATCACGATTGGGATGAGCTGGTTTTATCAAATGTGCCGGAAGCATTGAAAGGACAAAAACTACTGACGACAATCCGGGATCGTGGCGTGGAAATGCACCTGATAGGCGCTTTCAGAACGACTGATTATCCTTCCTCAAAAACGCCCGATCAAGTGATGTTAACATGGAGTTCCAACCCTTCAACCGGGATTGACATTCAATGGCGTACCGACACAACTGTTGCCGATGGAATGGTGAAATATCGTGTGAAAGGTAATTCGGAAGAATTATCAGCAGCGGCGTCCAGAATCCGGATGGAAGATCGCGTTTTGATGAATGACAGGTATATCAATCATTTTACAGCAGAACTTCGGGATTTAAAACCGGGAACTACGTACGAGTACCAGGTTGCACCACAATCGGATTGGTCAGGGAATTCTACTTTTACGACTGCTGCTGATGATGATCAGTTTTCATTTATCTGGTTTGGCGATACCCATTATTCGCCAAAATTCGGAGAGCTCTTTAATGCAGCTGAAAAATCGCATCCCGATGCTGCCTTTTATTCCATTGCAGGCGATTTGGTGAGTGATGGATTGTACCGGAATCAGTGGGACGATTTGCTGGCTTATTCAAAAGATGTCATATGCCGGAAACCATTAATGTCAGTTCCCGGGAATCATGATAACCGATTGGGCCTTGGAGCAAAGACATATCGCGACGAATTTAGTTACCCAATGAATGGCCCTGATGGTGTTGAAAAGGAACAAACTTATGCTTTTACCTATAAAAATGCGTTGTTCCTGATGATTGACGCCACTTCTCCGATTGACGTTCAAACGCCATGGATCGAAGAACAGCTCGCCAAAACAACCGCCACCTGGAAATTTGCAATGTTTCATTTCCCTCCGTACAACTGGGAGGAACCCTATTTCAATATTCAAAAAGCATGGGTGCCCATCTTCGATAAATACCATGTTGATATGGTGATGGGAGGGCATATCCATTATTACATGCGCTCAAAGCCTATGAAATGTGGAAAGGTTGTTCCATCGTACAATGATGGAACTGCCTATGTGATCTCTGTTGGCATTCCAACAAATCCTCATCCGATTACAGATGAACCTTATGCTGCTGTCCGGAATACCGATGGCCACCTTTACCAGTATATGACCATCAAAGGCAATGAATTGAAATACCAATCAGTGAACTTTGAAGGTAAATTAATTGACTCATTTTCGGTTAAAAAATAGATTATTCAGCGTTGTATAAAATCATTGATATTGAATCACTAAAATCATAAAAATGGAAAATTTATCTCGCAGAACCTTCCTGAAGTCAGCCTCTGTTGCGGCAGCGGGAACATTAATTATTCCGAACCTGTTTAGCTGCTCGGCAAACAACAAACTTAATATTGCAATCATTGGCGTTGGCGGCAGAGGACAAGATAATTGGGAAACGTTATTTGTTGATGCCGATGACAACGGTAAAAAACAGGACGGACCCCAAAGAAAAGTATTGACTGAAAATGTGGTGGCCCTGTGTGATGTTGACGGAAAACGTGCAGCCGAAGGTTTTAAAACTTTTCCCAAGGCAAAAAGATATAAAGATTACCGGGTCATGTTCGACGAAATGGCCAACGAAATTGATGCTGTGATCATTTCAATTCCTGACCATTCACACTTTGCCGCAACGATGGTAGCCATGCAGTTGGGAAAACATGTCTATGTTGAAAAACCTTTGGCACACAATATCTGGCAGTTGCGCACGATGAAAAAGGCCGCTAAACATTACGGGATTGTTTCGCAGATGGGGAATCAGGGTCACACGACCAATGGCATCCGTCAAATCAGAGAGTGGTACGAAGCAGGAGTGCTCGGTCAGGTCAAAGAAGTTCATGCATGGTTTGGACCATTCGAATTTAAACCGGGCGGATACTGGACCAAACCCGACAGTTTTCCACCATCGGCTCAACCGGTTCCTGAAGGTTTAGACTGGGACTTATGGCTGGGTCAGGCGGCTGAACGTCCTTTCAACAGCGCGTATGCCCCAAAGTCATGGAGAGGTTTTTACGATTTTGGAAATGGGATGCTGGGCGATTGGTCATGTCATACCCTCGATGGTCCTTTCTGGGCACTGGATCTTGGAATGCCCCATACGGTTGAGGCAACGGTTCCAAATCCGGTGCCTGATCATAGTTTTATACCTGATGAATCGGTAATTGCTTATCAGTTTGGCGCCCGTGGTGACAAAGCACCTGTGAATTTATTCTGGCACGAAGGTGGTTCGAAGCCTGACATTCGTCCTGAATGGGGTGTAACTGAGTTGCCACGTTCTGGCATGGTGATGATCGGCGAGAAGAAAACCTTAATTACAGGCGGAAGGCCCAACAAACCACGTCTGATGGTTTCGGAAGAAGAGTGGCAGGAATTCCTGAAAAATCCACCGGCACAAAA
>Ga0075528_10000116_pt1 | contig 13793 bp, 13 predicted proteins | sample NGEPer16B_FD_76827 | JGI IMG/M metagenome (GOLD analysis project Ga0075528, IMG submission 76827) | Arctic peat soil microbial communities from the Barrow Environmental Observatory site, Barrow, Alaska, USA - NGEE Permafrost159B-16B | ecosystem: Environmental > Terrestrial > Soil > Wetlands >... | reverse complement strand
GATCAAAGATGTATACCGGTATAATTTTGTTTTTGTGGGTGATTCAACCTACTCCTATTCCACCCAGATGGTAAGTCTTGGTGAACTTGAAAGCAATTCAAAGTTTTTATCTTTCTATCGTGATAAATTTACCGATCTTACCATTAAAATTGAGCGCATTAACAAAACAGTACCAGTTGATACGCTTTTCATCTCTTGGAAAATAGATGATATTGACGGAAGAATATACCCGCATAAAGTGGTCAACATGGGGGCAGTCCCTGATTTTGAATTCAGGTGGATAGGCGGAAAAGTTAAATCAGTTATTGAAACCAAAACTTTTGCAAATAAAAATACAGTCATTCACATGTACTTATTTAGAAACAGCAGAGCAAAAGAGATGTCCGACACCATCTTTTGCCTAAGAGATGTTAAGAATTCCTTTATTTTTAAGTATTAGCAAAGGCATCCTCTGCCACTAAAACATTATTAACCAATAATTGCAGACGCTGCAATCGTCAGGCATTTAATTCAATGCAGACTAATTTTGTGAGTTTAAACAATACAGGCTGCCAATTGGTTAATAAAGGTAAAATATATAACGACAAAATTTTCAGATATGAAATTCTACAAATTTATTTTATTTGCCTTCGTTGCATTGGCATTCAATGCTTGTAATCAGAGTCCTGCAAAAAAAGAAGCGGACGCGAATGTAAAATACTACCGGGGCATTCAATTCAGTGAAACACCATGGGATACAGAAAAAGGTTCTCACCCGCTTACCGCTGAGGAAGCCAAAACAATTAACAATTACAAGTTTACTTATAACGAAAAGAACCAGCTGGTTTCCGTTGAATTCAACAGGAACAATGTACTGCTTGATTATTCTTCATTTGGAGCTGCAAGAATTACCTATACCTATGAAGGTGACAAACAACTCAAACACTTCTTTGACGATAAGGGTGTGGCTATAAAAAATGGCGGAGCATCGGCATTGGAATATACCCTTAATGATTCAGGGATACGGATCGCAATGCGTTTTTTGGATGAAAATGGGGCTCCTATTGAAAACAGAAACAAAATTCACAATTACAAGTGGGCAATGATGGATGACGGAATGATCCAGGAAGTGCGGTTCAATCTGGCCGGTGAAGATGTGGTGATGAATGAGTTCTGCCCTTTCCATGAACTTCGCTTTTCATACGACGCAAATGGTTATGCAACAAGGGTTGCCAACTACTCGTCTGATACCCTCACCAATTGCACGGCTGAAAACTGCGGCGACATTGGCGTTTCGTATTTTCAGTTAGACAACAATGAACAGGGGGATGTTTTAAGCTTTTCGGTGCATAACACTTTCGGGCAACTATCTAATTTATACTGGGGCTGGGCAAAACGAACCAGCGTGGTTGATCAGAATGGATACGTACTGGAGGCAACACAATTCGATCAGGACAATGAATACCTGGGTGGCAAAAATGTTCCGGTAACGACATCTGTGTATGACGAGCATGGCGCTGTGATCAAACAGGTTTCGATGGATAAAAACAAGAATGTGATCAATAATCCGGGTAATGGTGTAGCCACAACAGTTTATAAATACGATAAGGATGGGCGCAGGACTGAAACCCTGAAATACGATAAAGATGATGTTCTGGTTGTAACTAAAGGTTAGTTTTATAAAACTTAAAAAATCATGATAAAACACTTTAGACTGTTCAGTCAGGCAATTGTAATAATAATGGTGCTGTTCTTGGCTTCTTGTTCAGGCGGAGGAAACCAGAAAAAGAAACCGGAGGCAGCCACGCCCGTTCAAGTCACGGTCAACACTGTTAAGGTAAATGATGAATCACAGAAGTTGCTCAAATATTTGGAAGAAACGGGAGATTACGTGAACGGACGTAATTTTCCATCTTTGATAAAAGCTTCGGCAGTGAATAAAGAGCTTGGATCGAATATTCACATTATCGATTTAAGAGACCCAAAATCTTTTGCAAAAGGGCATATTAAGGGTGCTGTAAATGTCGAGTTCACTAAAATTCCCGACTATTTTACAAACACAATCAAACCTTTCGGCTACAGCAAGATTATAATGGTTTGCTATGCTGGGCAGATTGCGAGCTATACTACATCACTTTTACGCTTAATGGGCTATGGTAATGTTTATGCACTGCGTTGGGGAATGAGCGGCTGGAATAAAGATTTTGCGAAAGACTCGTGGCTGACAGCTGTTTCGGATAAGTATGGAGACAAGTTGGAGTTAACTGAGAACCAAAAAGCTGAAGCAAATGACTTTCCGCAGCTGAATACCGGCAAATCAACAGGTGAAGAGATTATGGCTGCACGTTTTAAAAGTGTATTTGCTGCTGGTTACGAGGACGCGTTTACTTCGGCTGAAAAAGTTTTTGATCAGCCAAAAAACTTCTATACGATTAATTATGAGCGGAAAGATAAATATGATGCAGGACATATACCTGGAGCTGTCCGTTACAAACCCAATGGCACACTTGGAATAGTTTCCGAGATGGAGTCCATTCCTTCAGGCAAAGATGTGGCTGTATATTGCGGAACAGGGCATAATTCAGGATTTGTAACTGCCTATCTACGTTTATTCGGGTACAATGCAAAGACGATACCTTACGGAAACAATGCCTTTATGCATAAAACGATGATGGAGAAAAGGGAAAAACTCTCATGGCTTCCTTTCACTGAAGCTGAAATTGACAATCTTCCATACGTAAAGAATTAGTCCGGGAGGAGTTCTAAATTGAATCATTTTCCAGCCGGACTGTAGTGTCTGGCTGGAAAATGTATATAAAGGCTTCTGAATTCTCTTCGGGAGCAAGAATAAATAGGTTTTTAAACCCAAGCTGGTTCAATATCACCCATGCTTTTGCCGTTGTTGATTCGTCCGTGGAATAAAGAATGATTTCATCCTTCGCTTCATTCAAAATTGTCAGGTTCTTATTATCCAAAAGATTTTCAACTGGAATATTAAGTGAATTCTTAATCTTAATTGAATCGAACTTATCCCCTCTCCCTAAGTTTATTACCAAATATTGCGTTCTTAGCGCTTTCAACTGAGCCAACGTAATAGAATTGCTATTGTTAAAAGCTGCTTCAACCGCTTTACCCGTATCCTGTTTGAACAGGTTAGGATTAAAGCTTCGGACAAGCACCAAAACCAGTATGATGATTAAAAAAAGGAATACGTATTGAAGATTTTTTAATTCTTTCATTTTATTTGAATTTCAGTTTTATTCGCAGCCGCCATCTAATTTAGATGCCTGAAGATGTTTTGCGTTAAAATAGTGTGTCTTTAAGCTGTCGGGTAAACTGTTGATTTGGGTGAATGTCTTACGTGCATTGAAACGGTTTTCGAACAATGCATTCTCACGCGGGGTTATATTCTCACCTTCAAACTGGCTCAACATTACCGTTCTGTACCACTCATTAAGGCCACCTTTCATAATGAAATTATTACCGTAATTCAGACCCGTACTGATTGTCCAGGCATAGCTGGCTGTCTGGTCGCTATTCCCATAAAAGATATTTTTTAATCCCTTCTGATTTAAATAGACTTCCCATTTGGGATCTGAGAAATCGTTAAAAGGGATATTGATTGAACCGGGGATATTACAGACTTTGAATTGTTCCGCGCCCCGTACATCAATCAATTGAACGGTAGTGTCTTCGTTATTGATGAAGCGTGCAACCTGATCAACCGAAATATAAATATCGTCGGAAACTGATTTTGAAAGTAATTCGTCCGGTTTGAGCCGAAATGACCTTGTAGTATTGAAAGGTAAAAAAGCCATCATAACTCCAACTCCAATTAATAGGATCGAGAATTTTATCCTTGCATTCATTGCTATCAGGTTTAAATTTCAGAAGTAATTTCTGGACGGCTGAATCTTTTCTCCGCAAGTTCTGCCAGCCAGAATAAGAAAACGGCGGCAACAATCAGAATGAAGGTGAAAACGCCTGTTGAAACGCCCATCCATTCATCGATCCGCATCTCACCTTTATAATTTCCAAGGAAAATTGTCTGGATATATGGGAAGGTCTCCGCAAAAAGAAAAGCGCCGGCCAAACCGCCCAGCAAGAAGATCATCGCATCGATTTTCCCGATTGAGAACGCGCTGATTCCGGTTCCGGGACAGTACCCGCCCATGATAAATCCGGCACCCATAATGACGCCGCCAATAATTGTTGCATTTATATAATAAGGATTCACATATACCAGTTTCAGGTTTAATAAACCAAAGAAACTTAGCAACTGCGAACCTACCAGGGCAACAATGGCAGCTGTAAAAAATACCTTTAACACAGTTGTGTCGTAACCATAAAACATACCGGCTAACCGGCGGCTTGAAGAAAATCCGGCTTGCTCAAGGGCAAACCCAAAGCCAACTCCGATGAAAAGAGCAATCAGAAGGTTTAACCATTCCGGAAATTCAGAAAGTATTGAAAGTGGACCCATTGTTTGAAGGATTGAATAATTGATTAATAAACTATCAGCTTTTTAAATCCAGAGACTTCGAAAAAACCAGGCAAAAAGATAGGCCGACCCGAAAATGGCCACCATGGTTACAAAACCGGCGACCGAAAGAACTGCCATTCCAGAAAGCGCAGCCCCACTGGTACATCCGCGGGCAAGCTGGGCACCGTAGACAAAAAACACACCCCCAAGGAAAGCAAAAAGCAATCTTTTCCTATTTGTGATTTTCGGTGACTTTTCAACTTTAAATTTCAAACGGTGTGAGATAGCTCCCGAAATAAAACCGCCCAGCACCATTCCAAAAACTTCGAGTGCCAGCCAGTTTTTTAACGGGCTTTCACCATTCTCAAAATACTTACTGTAATAGGTCGATTCCATTGCATGATCTTTATCCACCGCACCAACAATGGCCACCATCGCATATTTAATACCCCCGCTGGCACCAAGTCCTCGCCCTGAAAGGAACATGGCAGATAACAGCACTAATCCAAGAAGCGTTCCCGCCACATAGGGGTTCATATATTTTCTTCTTTCCATCTTTGAATAAGTTTATTAATTATTTAGATGCTGACTAATAAGACAATTTCATTGCATGGATTGTTTCGTAAAAAAATTCTGGCATGTGAAGTAGATCTTAGAATCTACGATTAAGAACCTGAATAAAATACAGAAGACAGCAAATCCCAAATTATGAGCAATTTACATTTCTATTCAATCATGCAAAAAATGTTATACTTTGTTAATATTCGACCTTTATTGACCGGTTGACTAACAGAATGTTTAATTTTGCAATTGTTATTACTATTTAAAATTAAAAAAGTGAGAATATGAAAACGAAATTAATGGTTTGCTTACTCGCATTTATCATGATTGAATCGTGTGTCAGTACCCGAAAATATAAAGAACAGGTAAGTCTGGCGGCACAAGAGAAGTCGGCACATGAAGCTACAAAGCAGAATCTGGATAAATGTTCCAATACGGTAATTGTTGATGAGAAAAAAATCGCCGATCTGCAGGCAGAACTGGCTTTGGCGCAGGATCAGACTACTTTTTTGAAGCAGAACAACACCCAGGCTTTGAAACAATTGGAAAGTCTGTCTGTGATCTCGAGTTCGCAGGCCGAAAGCATCAAAAAGTCAATGGACAATATGGGAATGAAGGATAATATGATCTTCAATCTTCAGACATCGCTTGCACAGCGTGATTCTTTAAATATGGCGCTCGTAATGAATCTGAAAGGTGCAATTGGCAATCTGGATGATAAGGACATCAATATCAAGGTTGATAAAGGGGTCGTTTACATTGACATCTCTGATAAGATGCTTTTCAAAAGCGGAAGTTATAATATTACAGACAGGGCCAGCGAAGTGTTGGGTAAAGTGGCAATGGTGCTGAAAAATCAAAAGGACATCGAATTTATGGTTGAAGGGCATACAGATAATATTCCATTCAGAAGAGGTGAACTGCTCGATAATTGGGATTTGAGTGTCAAGAGGGCAACCTCCGTGATCCGCGTACTTCAGGAGAAATACGGTTTAAATCCTGCCAAGATGACCGCCGCAGGCCGCGGCGAATACCAGCCTTTAAGTGACAACGAAACTGCAGAAGGCAAAGCAGCCAACAGGAGAACACGCATCGTGATCCTTCCACAACTTGATCAGTTCTTTAAATTATTGGAACGACCAACAAGGTAAGGCTTTGATATTATTTAAAATATAAGAAAGGGGACTTAGGTTCCCTTTTTTTATGGGATTAACTGGAACTGGACGGAAACAATTAAAAACAGATAAGATAAACAAGCTTCAGTTAAAAGTACTTTAAGTCTTGTCAGGTATGGAATCTATCTGGAATTTAATGATTTTGCCAGTGTCGTGAGTTGGAAGAAACGTTCCAAAACTGTGTAAATAAAGGAACAAATTATTGAAGACAAAAATATCCAATTGAATGATTTGATCTAATTTATTAAGACTATATTTGAGGATAAATATGATTACCTAACCTATTTGAAATGGAATCAGTAGGCTAATTACCAATTAAACCATCTAAAAATCAGAAAAATGAAAAAAACTGTGAAGTTCCTTTATCATCTTGTGATTTTGGTACTATTATTAATTTCCATTGTAAGCTGTCATGAAATTGTTTCGACATCAGAATTAACAGACATAAATGCTGATGTAATCATTGAGAATACTCCTAATGGAAGTCCTATTATTAATAGTCCCATTATTTCAAAAGAGTACCCGCTCCATTTGATTCCGGGACAAGAAGCATTTGATTGGGAGAACCTTGAATATTTACCTTTATCACCCTATGCAAAAGCACCCATTCCTTTGCCATGGACAGACAAGGCCAAAAGGTGCTTTAGTGATGACATTCGCTATGATTTTAAAAAATCTGATGGCTGGGAACTATACAGTTGTACTTTCTCAAAGGAAATATTTGTAGCAGTGAACACGTTTATTTTATACAATAAGTACAGAGGCGTATTGAGGTACTACTATTATCTTACAGGAACAGGCATGGATAAGCTTAAAGATTTTAATATAGTAACAAACAGCATAATGACCATCGGTTCTCATTCGTCAATGTCTCCTTTATTAAATTTTGCGCATCAAAAAATTGTCGATATAAATAAGAATTCAATACTTTGTACTACAATTGATCTTCAATCATTATCTGATTCAACATGGTATGCCTGGGAATATGAACTAGCCTTTGATAAAGATATTTATAATCAGAGTGTTAATTCTCTTTTACTTGGTATTGCATATGGGATGATAAAAAAGGAGGTATTACTATTAAATGGTAAACCTATAAATAATCTCAACACTAAAGTCCGGTTTTCAGATACTCAATACCGTTATGGAGATTCATATTCCGGAGATGTAAACCTGTTGCTTTATGGTAAAAATGATTTGAATCAATTAAGCGGTATTTTATCTGCTCAAGATTTATCATCATTAAAACAAATATACAATCAACAATCTTTTAATGATCTTCTAAATGGAACAATAGATTCTAATTCAGAAGGTGAAATACAGTGGGATGCAAATATATCAATTACTACAGCCCCAAGTGGCGTCGGACTGCCTGGTGGGAATGAAACATTTGCAGTTAGTGGTGCGGATAATTCAGTTATGCAAGGAAAGGGTCCATTCTTTAATAAGGCGCTTGGTGTGTTTTACCTCAATGCGAAACCCAAAATAACCTATTCTAAAATCGCAGATGAAAATCGTCAACACCAATATGAACTTAATGCGAATTCTTTGGAGTATTTATTTAATCCTTCAGTAACTGAAATTGCAGATATTAAAAACATTACTCAAGAGATTGTGGCAACACAAAATGCGGGTATATTAGAGAACTATAGCAGGGCAAAATTATTTATTGGCCAAAAACTTACATCAAACCTTCCATTAACGATACAGGGTGTAAGGGTTGGTTTCGATGTGGTCCCTAAAGATGGAAGTAAGACAGTTCATATAGTCAAAACTTTTCAGGCAGATATAATAGTTGCGAAATAGTTAGCGTGAACAAAATCGATCTATTGCAGTCTGTTATAACTGCCTAATAAGAGAAAAAAGCTAAAGGGCTTTGATACATATTCTCAGAAAAAAATCAAATTCACAAACTCAGTTACCTGAAAGTAAATGCAATAGACCCACCAACTATTTCTCCCTGAAAAAGAATACCTTTGCCCCTGATTCTTCAATCAGAGGAATTCGAAATTAATTACAGATCAAAGATGACTTTTTCAGAATTAGGGATTAACGAATATATAATCCACGCGCTTCAGAACAATAAAATATCCATTCCTACAGATATTCAAAAACAGGCCATTCCACATATCCTCAATAAAAAACAGGATTTAGTGGCCGTTGCACAAACCGGGACAGGTAAGACAGCAGCATTTTGCTTGCCGATATTACAATCCATCGATCCTATGTCGCCTAAAATACAGGCATTGGTACTGGTTCCTACGCGTGAGTTGGGACAGCAGGTTGCACGGGAATTCTTTCTCTTCTCCAAATATTTACCACGTGTATTTGCCGAATCAGTATATGGTGGTGCACCTATCGACGAACAGATACAGAACCTCAAACGTGCCACACATGTGGTGGTTGCGACTCCGGGCCGGTTAATCGATCTGCTGGAACGAAATGCACTCAGCCTCGAAGACCTGAACTTTCTGGTGTTAGATGAGGCCGACGAAATGATAAAAATGGGTTTCAAGGCGGAAATAGATGAGATTCTGAAATCGTGCAAAGAAGGGATTACGAAGTCGCTGTTTACCGCCACAATGCCAAAAGATGTCAGACAACTGATTAAAGAATACCTGGGCGCCGATGCAGTAGAAATTCGCATCAATGAGGAGGAGTTGATCAATCAAAAGATTGATCACCAATTTGTCGTTTATAAAAAAGGGCTGAAGCTTGAGTATTTGAAATCCTTATTGAATGCACGTACAGAACAGCGCGGAATCCTGTTTTGCCGGACTAAGATTGCTGCGAAACGGTTATCAAAACAATTGGCAGGATTTGTCGTTTCGGCCGATGCCATTCATGGCAACCTCAACCAGGAGTCGCGCGAAAAAGTAATGCGTGGATTCAAAAATGGCAGAATCAATTTACTGATCGCTACTGACATTGCAGCACGAGGTATCGATGTAAAGGACCTCGATTATATCATTCATTACCATCTGGCCGAAAAGGCCGAACAATATACACACCGAAGCGGAAGAACAGCGCGCGCCGGGAAATCTGGTCTCTCAGTTAGTTTTGTGAAAGAGGATGAGATGAATGAAATAAACGCACTCGAGACACAACTCAATATTCAATTTTCGGCTTTGCAGGTTAAAGTCGCCCCCGAATTACAGCCTGGCCCTCCAATTACAATTTATATGAATATGGGCTATGGTCAAACATTTGACAAAGAGAGCTTAAAAGATTTTCTGGTCGAAGAAGCGGGACTCGATAGGATCGATATCTACAATGTAGTCGTTGAAGAAAATCGTTCATGCTTTAATGTTCCCCCCAAATACGAACAGCAGATCTTTCTCAATTTAAAGGGGATGAAATTTGCCCACAGGAATATGAAGCTCACGCTTGACGAAGCAAACAGTAAGCGAAATATTTATTGAAAGCAATTATTTGATCTTCCTGTCTACCAGGATACCTATCTTATCAAATGATTGGTATCCTGGTAAATCGGTTGAAAATTAGAATTATTCAATTTAGAAAGTGAAGGCAACCTCAAGTTCAAACTGATTCATTTTTATTTCAATGGTTTGATTTGGTACCATTTGGCCAAGCGCTGCCTTTGCTGAATCGAAATCCATCGGATTATAACCTTTTACACTTGCCTGAAGTGCATAGACAAAAGCCAGGTGAATCGCTTTTCCTGAGTTTCCAATTTCTTTAGAGAAACCTGTAGTGATATGGTCCTGTACTACGCCGGGAGCCAAAATATTAAACAATGTCTCTGTCGTAGGAACCGGCTCATCACAATGTGAATAACCCGCTCTAAAAGTCCACCCTTTCGGAAAATTATATTCGGAACCAAATTTATAGACGCTGATATCATTCCAACCAAAACCTGCACCTTTATCACTGCCAAGTGGCGCTGTAGCAAATGCCTGAGGATCCATTGGATTAGAAACAGCAGCTACACCCGAATAATAGATTTTCTTATAATCTGCCATTAAAGCCCAGTTCTCAATAATTTTGAAAGCCAAACCAACAGATAAATTCGATGGAATATCAAAATCGCCTTGTTCTGCAAAAAGGCCGGAATATTTGTCAAATTTGCTCATGTTTGTCTTGGGCTGATAACTTACACCCAATGTTAATCCTTTTGCAAGTTGTCCCATATAACCAAGTTTAAAACCAACACCATATGCATTATCATTTCCATTTCCGCTTAATTTGGTTGGATTACCTGACATCTGCCCAAAGGAAGCGATTCCTTTTGCTTCAAAATACTGGTAAGCCCCCAATACTGTCATACCTAAGCTGTGCTTTTCAGCAATCTTTCTGGAATAGGTTAGTCCAACGAACATCTGGGCCAGGTTAATTCCTGTAGCAGTTGAACTTTCGTCATAAAAAGTCTGGGTTGGATAATTTGTATTCATCCCGCCATTGCCAAAAAGGGTAACAGATAAACTGCTCTTTTCATTCAGCATCCAATTGGCTCCAAGGTTAGGGATAACAAATAATTTAGAATCACTTATAACGGTTCCCGGTGTTAACCCCATTGTACCGGGCATACCCGATGGCTTACCAGTTACTGAGTATTCCCGGTTCGGATTAAAGAGTCCAATACCCAGATTATACTGCCTTCCGAGAAAAACATTTCCTGCAGGGTTTCCGTTAATCAGGGAGTTTTTGTACCATGCTGTACCTGCCCCGGCTAAGCCTTTATTCAGCGCACCATAACCAAGTCCAAAATACCCGTCTGTTGCCTGAACAGTTTGCGTCGAAAGAATCCCGGCCAACAATAATAAAGCCGAAAAAGAGATTTTAATTAACTTCTTCATAGTTTTTTAAATGATAAATGTAATTAGTTGATGACTGCAAGATACATTATTCCCACATATCTACATATGTTATTTAATACTTTCAATAAAAAATTATTTTTTTTATTGAAAGTATTAACACGTTAATTATTAACAGGATTGGATTAACATAGCTTCTTTAAACGGAATATTTAATTGGACTATCGGCAAATGGGGGAAACTATCATTACATTTGTTTTGGAGTTGCGGGTAACTATCAACAAAAAAGAGGTTGTAAATGAAATATCTGAAAACAAATGGTGCTACAAATGATTTTCCAGTTGTTTGCGTGGGTGGATCAGCTGGTGGTCTTGACGCCTATATCCGTTTACTTCAAAATCTGCCGGTTGACATGGGTGTTGCTATCGTTATTGTCAATCACGTGAGAAATTTGACGACGATGCTTCACGAGATTCTGCCGCGCTATACAAAGATGCCGGTTGAATTGATCACAGAAAAACTGGACATCAAGCCCAATCATGTGTTTATCATCCCTGAACGGCGCGACTTACACGTTCATAATGATGAGTTTCGCCTTAAACCAATTTCAAAGCCTCATGGTTGGCCCGACGTGATTACGATTTTCCTGCGGTCGCTGACGCAAAACTGGGATGGGAAAATCATCGCCGTGATTGTTTCTGGCTATGATGGTGATGGAGCAGAAGCACTTTGCGGAATAAAAGAAGTGGGAAGTATCACAATCGCACAAAAACCCGAAACAGCTTCTCAGCCAGATATGCCTGAAACCGCAATATCAAGTGGATGTATCGATTATATACTTTCACCCGAAGATATCGCACAAAGAATTATTAAAATTGCGAACTCGGATAAGGTAGAGAATTAGTACTGAATTTTATCCATTTAAAATCCATAAAGTCAAACATGGAATCAGATTGTTAAAGACTGTAATAACCTTCAAATTTAGAGGCATTACAATTAACAATTGTGCAACCATGAAAATAAAGGATCGCCTGTTTGAGTTTGAAGATCTGGCCTGGTTCCCGGATACCATCCGAGAAAACATGACAGACTATTTGCGATACCTGATAACCACGCTAAACTTTTACAAGCCTATTATCCCTTTGATCATTGAGGGATTAAAACAGACGAATTCAGACCAGATAATAGATTTGTGTTCAGGTGGTGGTGGTGCCATTGCGCAGATTCAAACGAACATAGAACTGCAATCTGATACTGAAATCAAAATTACACTCACAGATAAGTTTCCAAACAAAAATGCTTTTGAATTTATTTCTTCAAAAACACAAGGTCGTAATTCATTTTCAGACACTTCCGTTGATGCTTCGGATGTTCCGGCTACTTTAAACGGATTCAGAACGATATTCTCCGGGTTCCATCATTTCGAAAACGATTTTGCAAAAAAAGTACTTAAAGATGCAGTCGATGCCAAATGCGGAATTGGCATTTTTGATGGCGGGAATAAGAATATCTTCGCTGTTTTAGGTATCCTGATTTTTCACCCCATCCTATTTTTCCTGTTTACACCTTTTTTCAAACCTTTCAGATTCTCAAGACTACTTTTTACGTATATCATCCCATTTTGTACCGTTTGGGATGGAATTGTTTCGATCATCCGGTTATATAAACCCAACGAACTTCTGAAAATTGCACATGAAGTTGATTCTGAAAATTATTTTTGGAAAACAGGCAAAAAGAGGAGCAATTTTGGATTGAATGTTACCTATCTGATCGGTTACCCGTTGACCAAACCAAAAGGTCAATAAAATTTTGATGAGATGTTCTTTTGTTTTCGGATGAATTCAAGGAAGAGAGGTAAACAAATATTTGAGCTGGGGCAAAAACAAGGCCATCCCAAAATTCGGAATGGCCTTTCATTTATATATAATCAATAGGTTACTCAACAACCGCAGAGAACCCGCCTGCAGGTAACATTTTCACAGGCAGCCGATCTCCCTTTTTCACCGAAATTTCATTTGCAAGAAAGGACTTTCCATCAGCACCATCGGTAATCATTTTGGCAGTATAACTCTTCCCTTCCGTCAGAAAATCGAGGTCTAAAGTAATTGCCTTTTCAGCCATTTCACCGTTAATACCTCCGATAAACCATTTTTCACCCGAGCGACGTGCCATTACAACATCACGACCCGGATAACCGTAGATCATTTTGGACTCGTCCCAAACAGTAGGCAATTGTTTGACAAAACTTTGCACATATTCGGGCAATGCTTTATAAACTTCAGGAAAATCAACTAAATGAACCACTCCTGATTCGAATACAACAGTCAAAGCCAGTTCGTTGGAATAAGTGGTGAGGTGTTTATTCACCTTATCCGTCAGGCCAAAAGGGGTGTAATCCATTGAGCCAACCACATTGCGCGTAAAAGGGAGAATTGTATTGTTCCATACAGCCGTTTCAGGGTAAGTTGAACGAAACATATAACACTCCTCGCCGGGAACTGACTCCATCCCTACAAGGTTAGGCCATGTACGCTGCCATCCACGTGGTAAGGTGCAACCATGAAAGTTGACCATCACATGAAAATCGGCAGCATCTTTCAGGATACCCATATATTGCTGAATAATGTGCTGTTTATCACTTTGAAAGAAATCGACTTTTACCCCTTTGACACCCCATTTCTGCAACTTCTCAAATTCAGCCCTGCGCAGTGCCGGATCGAACATGATATCGCGGGGCGCTTCGGTAACGGTGTTGTGCGGTCCACCCGAATTGTACCACAACCAGATACCCACCTTCTTTTGATTGGCATATCCGATCAG
>Ga0075528_10000112_pt1 | contig 13987 bp, 11 predicted proteins | sample NGEPer16B_FD_76827 | JGI IMG/M metagenome (GOLD analysis project Ga0075528, IMG submission 76827) | Arctic peat soil microbial communities from the Barrow Environmental Observatory site, Barrow, Alaska, USA - NGEE Permafrost159B-16B | ecosystem: Environmental > Terrestrial > Soil > Wetlands >... | reverse complement strand
AAGTTAAGCCCGACAGCGCCGATGGTACTGCGTAAAGTGGGAGAGTAGGCCGCCGCCAACTTAAACCAGGCCCGGATTCTTTATTGAGTCCGGGCCTTTTTAATTTATAACAGATTACACAGATTACACAGATTACACGGATTAGAACGGATTACACGAATCGAAGATCAGCGAATCTAGAATGGATAACACGGATTCATTAAGCTCTTCAATCGGTAGTAAACCTTCGACGACGCGTTTAGCAGAACCTATTTTCTGAAGATGTTTTGACTTGCATTATTATCTTTCCTCAAACAGGTTAGTACGCTTCACTCCGAGCCAAAGGTTAAAGCCAGAAACAATACGTAAAGCGAAATTAAAATTTTCACACTAAAGCCATGATCTACTTATCTTAAACACAATGTAAAATTGTCAAATTGTTCAATTTCCAATTTGTAGAATTGTCTATCTTTGCAGCGTATGAGTATTCAGTTAAAAATTCTTTTTCTTATTGCCATTTGCTTTTCATCTGGTAAAACCTATTCTCAAAGTAGGACTCTCGGCGATAACACCTCCGGGCAGAGCCGTGGGCAGGAAAATTATAGTCCCGGAAAAAAAAATGCAAAGGAAAAAAAAGATACCGTAGTTTTTAAAATGAAGGCTTTTCAATTTCAGGACGGATATTCACGACTGAAGGAAACACGGGTAGATACTTCATTTGTAGATTATGAAACTTATAATCCCGTTTTAAAGAAATCATTATCTGCACAAACACTCGGAAACCTTGGTACCTCAGTACAGAGTAACGACTATTTTCAACGTTCTTTCGATTCGAATGAGTTTCTGTTTATGCGAAACTTCAAGGATTACGGAAAATGGCCTGCTGATATCCATTTTTACAACACAACCAAACCTTTTACGCTGCTTGAATATGGTCAGTGGTTTGTTAATAAGCCCAAAGGGGAATCGTGGATAAAAGTTTTTCATACACAGAATGTTAATCCTTCGCTGAATTGGGGGTTTTCGTATAATTCCATCACTTCGCAAGGAAAATACCTGAATCAGGAGGCAAAAGATAACAGTCTTAACCTGTTTGCCAGTTATAACATCGACAGATACGATTTGTGGTTTACAATCGGGAAGAACAAATTCACAAATCAGGAAAACGGAGGGCTTCTATTTCCTACCGATATTGAAAATCCTGATCTTAAACCTGAAAATCTTCCTGTATGGCTTGATGGAACATCTGCTGAAACGAAGAACTCATTTGGTGTAATTGCGCACCAGTATAAATTTGGAAAATGGATAAAGCAGCAAGATTCAACAGAGGTATTCCAGAAATTTATAACCCGTTTTGCATTGATGCATACGGTTGAGTATACAGACAATTCGCGTTATTTTGAGGAAGTTGAGCCAAATCCAAGTTTTGATTTTACGGATGGACGTGGTAAAGTTTATTTTTACGGGAATGATCACATCCCTTTCATAAAAGGAATTACCGGAACTACCGCGTTGCCCTCCACCCAGGATAATTCAGGAATGAGACGTATTACTAATATGTTCTATCTTAAAGCGGTAGAAGCTACTGATCGTAAATATACTTTCGGAAAACAGGCATACATCGGTAATGATTTGATTAATGTTAAATATCCGCGTGAGAAACTGATTTATACGCCTGGGCTACGGATGCCACCCCTCGGGCTTACTCAAACCGATAAAATGACTAATACATTCGTTGGTGGTTCAATCTTCAGAACTGAGGGTAAATTCTGGAACTGGAATGCGACAGGACGATATTATATTCAGGGTTATCGGTTTGGCGATTTTGACATTTCCGGTCAAATAGATAAACCAATAAGAACCTCCAAGGATACTTCGTTTATCAAGATTAGCGCAGAAATGACGAACACCACTCCGGACTATTTTTATAACCATTTCTACTCTAATCATTTTAGGTGGGAGAATAATTTCAAAAAGACATATGAGTTAAAAATGGGAGCTGTTTATGACAATCCTTTCCGAAGGTTTAAGGTAGGAATCAAATACTCAATCGTTACCAATTTTATGTATTGGAACGAAATATCACTTCCTGCACAGGCCGGTTCTGAATTTTCAGTGGCCCAGGTTTTTCTGAGAAAGGATTTTAAATTAGGTGTGTTAAATATACAGAATTCAGTCTTATATCAGAAATCAACTACTGATAAGTATATGCATATTCCGGAAGTTTCAACACGAAATACAATCTTTATTGAGGGAATTTATGCAAAGGTTCTAACGTTTCAACTTGGAGGAGATCTGCGTTATGATACAGAATATTATGCAGATTATTACAGCCCTGCACTTGGAATGTTTTATGTGCAGAAAAACGAAAAAATTGGAAATTACCCTTGGCTTGATGCATTTGTTAATTTAAAAATTAAGAGGACTCGTTTCTATGTGAAATACTCCAACATGGGTCCCATGATGATTCGTGGTAAATCCTATACAACCCCCGGATATGCTGCTCAGGTTTCTACCCTTTCTTTCGGACTATCCTGGACTTTTTACGACTAGTCGTACTGGATTATCTCATTAAATTCCGAGATGATCATTGCCGTTGCTCCCCAAACAAATAGTTGATCAATATAAAATCCTGGGACTTTGAAAGTGCCGTTAATTGTCGTAACCTCCCTGGATTGAAGTGCAGTGTGATGGAGAAAATTCTCTATTGGAATTATGAATATTTCGTCAACTTCCTGTCTGTCAATTTTAAATTGAGGCAGGCTTTCGCTCCATCCGATATACGGATTAATCGTAAAATTGCTCACCTGTACATATAGCGGGGAGAGTTTTCCAAGAATAGATATCTGGTAACTGTCTGTCCCAATCTCTTCATATGATTCCCGCAATGCAGTCTCAATTAGATCCTTATCAGTAGGTTCATTTCTTCCTCCCGGAAAGGCAATCTGTCCTCCATGGGTTCTCATTGCCGAAGGACGTCGGATCAGACAGGTATGAATCTCTTCTTTAAAGGGGAAAAGCAACATCAGAACACTACTTTGTATGGTGCTGTTATTGTTTGAAGCAGGGTATAATTCACGACCATGAGGTAACATCAGTTGATGTGCCCTTTCTCCGGGTAGTTCGCGCTTAAGCATTTCTATTAAGCGTATTTTAATATTATTTATTTCAGATTGTAACACTTAATATTTGGTTTGCCCCGGTAATTCTTGTTTTAAAATTGAATTTCAAGCAACAAAATCCCTGTTACTTTTCATTTTTCATCATGTCGGGATTTTATATCTCTAACATTTAGTTGCATATAGGTTTTACTGCGATATTCGTTTTCAGTAACTGTGTAACAGATATCGAAAGGTTCTGACTTCTTAATCATCTCCATATGATCTGATTGTGAAAATGCTATACCTGAAAATACTGCAGATGAACGGTTGGCTTCCATCAGATCAAGTTTTAGATGCTCGTTATTCTTTCCGACCAGTCGGCTGTTTCCTGAATCAAAAACATTTTCAGTCAGAAATGTCGGCATCATATTGTGCGGTCCATAAGGCTCAAACTGATTGAGCAATCTCAAAAATTTAGGTGAAAGATCCGATAAAGAGATTCTTGCATCAATTTCAATCGTCTGTTTAAGTTGCTCTTCTGTTATTGAGTCTCTTACAACCTGTTCGAAACGGCGCGAAAACTCGGCTACATTTTCCAGCTTCATTGAAAGACCCGCGGCATACATGTGTCCGCCATATGATTCCAGTAAATCGGCACACGCACCTATAGCTTCATAAAGATCAAACTCGCCTACCGATCTGGCAGATCCCGTCGCCAGTCCGTTCGACTCGGTTAGAACTACTGTTGGCCGGTAGTAGTATTCTGTCAATCGTGAAGCCACAATTCCTACGACCCCTTTGTGCCAGTCACGGTTGTATATAACAGTCGATACCCTACCTTTGTAGAACTGGCTTTTTTCGATAATTTCCAAAGCCTCCTGTGTAATGTCACGATCAAGCGTCTTCCTGATCTCGTTATACGAATTGATTTCAAGGCCAAGATCATCCAACTCTTTTGCATCTTCGGCCAAGAGAATGGCTACCGATTTTTTACCATGCTCAATCCTTCCTGAGGCATTTAACCGTGGACCAATTTTAAATACAATATCGTTGATCTTAATTTCACCTACCAATCCGGCATATTTAATAATTGTTTTAAGACCTGTTGATGGATTTGAGTTGAGTTTCTGTAAACCGTAATATGCCAACACCCGGTTTTCTCCAATTACAGGAACGATATCAGAAGCAATGCTAACTACTACAAGATCAAGTAGCTCAAATGCAACTTCTTCTGGAATTCCCTGATTTATGCAAAAAGCCTGGATTAGTTTGAACCCAACACCACAACCGGAAAGTTCTTTGAATGGATAAGGACAATCGGGCTGCTTTGGATCGAGTACTGCAACAGCATTAGGTATAATTTCGTCGGGATTGTGATGGTCACAGATGATGAAATCGATCCCCAACTCTTTGGCATATGCAATTTTATCGATTGCTTTAATTCCGCAATCGAGGACTATAACCAGTGATATTTTATTTTCAGATGCATAATCGATACTTAGGCGCGAAATCCCATAGCCCTCCATGTACCGATCGGGGATATAATATTCAATATTAGTAAGTCTGCTTTTTAGAAATGAATACATCAATGCAACCGATGTCGTGCCGTCAACATCATAATCGCCATATATCATTACTCTCTCATTGTTGTCGATTGCATTTTTGACCCGGGCTACAGCTTTATCCATATCTTTCATCAGAAAGGGATTATGGAGATCTGTGAGCTTTGGCCTGAAGAACGAACGAGCTTCGGAAAACGTTTTTATCCCCCGCTGTATAAGTAAGTTGGCTATCGCCATATCGACATTTAAAGCTGCTGATAAGTGCTTTAAATCATTAATATCAGCCGGCTTTTTTATTCTCCACGATTTTTGCATATGAACTTCTTAATTCAGCTTCGGTACTCAATAATTCCTCAAATATACTAAAAAGTAAACATTCCCAAAAGGATAACTTTTTGTACCTTTGCAAATATTTTTCGAAAAACAGAAGGTAAACATTTGAAATGAGCAATATAGATTTAAGCGAGCAGGAACTGATTCGCCGTACTTCGTTACAGAAGCTTCGGGATCTTGGAATCAATCCATATCCAGCTAATGAATTCAAAATCAATGTCACAGCGAAACAGATATTAACTACTTTCAACGCTGAAATTCCCAATCTTCAGAAAGTTGTATTTGCAGGAAGACTTATGAGCCAGCGCATTATGGGCAAGGCATCATTCGGCGAATTGCAGGACGAAACTGGTAGAATCCAGATTTATGTCAATCGTGATGAAGTCTGTCCTGGAGAGGATAAAACCCTTTATAATGAGGTGTTTAAAAAGCTACTCGACATTGGAGATATTGTTGGTGTAATGGGATATGTTTTTATTACCCAGATGGGTGAAACAACCATCCATGTGAAAGAGTTTGTGCTGCTTAGTAAATCGATAAGACCTTTACCTGTTGTCAAGGAAAAAGAGGGTAAAACTTTTGATGCTTTTACCGATCCTGAACAACGTTATCGTCAACGGTATCTTGATCTGATTGTCAATCCTCATGTTAAAGAGGTGTTCCTTAAACGGACAAAGATTATCAATCAGATGCGCGAGATGTTTAACGATCGTGGTTACATCGAGGTTGAAACCCCTATTTTGCAGCCAATCCCGGGAGGCGCCGCTGCTCGTCCTTTCATTACACATCACAATGCACTGAATATGCCACTTTACCTTCGTGTGGCGAACGAATTGTATCTGAAACGGTTAATCGTCGGTGGTTTCGAAGGAGTTTATGAATTCTCAAAAGATTTCCGTAACGAAGGGATGGATCGTACACACAATCCGGAATTCACGGTGATGGAGATCTATGTGGCTTACAAGGACTACAATTGGATGATGGATTTTACAGAAGAGATGATCGAGCGTGTAGCCGTTGCTCTTCACGGCAAAACTTCCATTCCCGTAGGAGATAAAGAGATTGATTTCAAACGTCCGTATAAACGGATTACCATGTTCGATTCAATAAAGGAACATACTGGTTTTGATATATCAGAGATGGACGAAAGTGCTCTTCGAGATGTTTGTCAAAAGATTGGTGTTGACTTTGACAATACGATGGGGAAAGGAAAATTGATCGACGAAATATTTGGTGCTAAATGCGAAGGGAATTACATTCAACCCACATTTATTACCGATTACCCTGTTGAAATGTCGCCGCTTTGCAAAAAACACCGCAGCAATCCTGAATTAACCGAACGATTCGAGTTAATGGTGAATGGAAAGGAACTTTGTAATGCATACTCCGAATTGAACGATCCGATTGACCAGCTTGACCGGTTTCAGGAACAACTCCGTTTGTCGGAGAAAGGGGATAATGAAGCAATGTTTATCGATATGGATTTTGTTCGCGCCCTTGAATACGGTATGCCACCAACTTCAGGAATGGGGATCGGAATTGACCGTCTTACAATGTTGATGACCAATTCCGTATCTATTCAGGACGTTCTGCTGTTTCCACAGATGAAACCTGAAAAAAGAGCGGAAGAAGATTCTGTTGATAGGTATATCGAGTTAGGAATTCCAGCCGAGTGGGTCGAAGTTCTGATGAAAATGGGATACAAAAAAGTATCTCAGCTAAAAGAGGTGAAACCAGGTAAATTATTCAACGATTTATGTGGTTTCAACAAAAAAAATCAGCTTGGTTTATCAAACCCTGCTGCAAACGATGTTACAAATTGGTTAAATTAATTTGTCAGTAAAATGACTGAAATTAACGAGAAAAGCCGGGTAGCTATTATAGGAAGTGGAAGTTGGGCAACAGCGCTTGCCAAAATACTGACATATAATCTACCTGAGTTAAATTGGTTCATTCGCAAAGAGGAGAATATCGAGCTTTTCAAGAAGTTCCGGCATAATCCCAACTATCTGCGATCAGTGGAGTTTGATATGTCGAGAATTAATTTCTATACCAACATCAATAAAATTGTTGAAGACTCCGATATTCTTGTTTTTGTGACACCTTCGGCCTTTCTGAAGGATACATTGAAACACCTTACTGTTGATATTGGCGAAAGGTATGTAATATCTGCAATTAAAGGAATTATTCCTGATGATAATCTTGTTGTTGGCGAGTTCTTTCACGAGTTTTACGACGTTCCGTTCGATCAGTTCGGTGTTATTGCCGGACCATGTCATGCTGAAGAGGTGGCACGCGACTTGCTGTCGTACCTTACAATTGCAAGTCCGGATGTAAAGCGTGCCAGGCAATTTGCCATGCTGCTTGAGAGCCCTTCCATTCGCACCCATATTTCGGACGACATTTGGGGAACTGAGTATTCAGCTGTCTTGAAAAATATTATGGCCATTGCTGCCGGAATTTCCCACAGCCTTCGCTACGGAGATAACTTTCAGGCCGTTCTGATGTCGAATGCTATTCAGGAGATAAAAAGGTTTGTCGATACTGTTCATCCCATCACGCGTGATATCAAATCATCTGCTTACCTGGGTGACCTGCTGGTTACAGGATATTCGCAGTTTTCACGTAATCGTGCCTTTGGAACGATGATAGGGAAGGGCTATACTGTCCGTTCAGCAATGCTCGAAATGGATATGATTGCCGAGGGTTATTATGCCACTAAATGCATAAAAGAGCTTAATTTACAGCATCATATCAATATGCCGATCACTGATTCGGTTTATAATATTATCTACGAAAATATCTCACCGGCTATAGAGATCCGATTATTAACAGAACATTTGCGTTAAATTATATTTTTTCTTTATGACAAATATTTCTTTGCACCTGGAGAAAGTATACGATTTTGTTTCGAATGACGAAATCGTATCCTACAAGAAAGCAGCTGAGCAACAAAATGTTGTGCTGCGTGAAAAAACTGGAAAAGGGAACGATTTTTTAGGATGGGTCGATCTTCCCTCTTCAATTTCGGAAGCCACACTCGACGAAGTTGAAAAAGTGGCATTGAAGCTGCAATCAAAACATCTCGAAGTATTCGTAGTGATTGGGATTGGAGGTTCTTACCTTGGTAGTAAGGCTGTTATTGATGCTCTTTCTGATTCGTTTTCACATATTAAGGGAAGTTTCGAGTCACCAATCGTATTGTTTGCCGGACAGAATATCAGCGAAGATTATCTTTTCGAATTGCGTGATTTGCTCGATTCGAAAGAATGGGCTTGTGCGATTATTTCAAAATCAGGAACAACGACCGAGCCTGCGCTTGCTTTCAGATTGCTGAAACAAGACCTTGAAGATAAGTATGGCGTTGAAGAAGCACGTAAAAGGATTATCGCCATTACGGATGCTGAGCGTGGTGCATTGTGCACACTTGCAAAAGAGGAAGGTTATAAATCATTCGTGATCCCTGATGATATTGGCGGTCGTTATTCCGTATTAACACCTGTTGGTCTGATTGCTATTGCAATTGCCGGCTTTAATGTTCGCGAACTGGTCAAGGGTGCAAAATCGATGGAGGTTGCCTGCGGAGCGGATGTTCCGTTCGAAGAAAATATTGCTGCTCAATATGCTGCAGCCAGGAATGCCCTTTACAAAACGGGAAAGAAAGTTGAGATCATGGTGAACTTTAATCCTAAATTGCACTACTTTGCCGAATGGTGGAAACAGCTTTACGGTGAAAGTGAAGGGAAAGAGTCTAAGGGAATTTTCCCGGCCAGTGTTGACTTCTCTAGCGATTTGCATTCGATGGGTCAATACATCCAGGAAGGGGAACGCATCTTATTCGAAACCGTTCTTTCGGTTGAAAATGTTGACAACGAAGTGCTTGTTCCCGAAGATAAGGCCGATCTTGATAAACTCAATTTCCTTGCCGGAAAAAGGGTTGACTACATCAATAAAATGGCTGAACTTGGAACGTCGATCGCTCATGTTGACGGCGGTGTACCTAATATCAGAATTAACATTCCGCAGTTGAATGAATTTTATCTTGGACAGTTGATCTATTTCTTCGAGATTGCCTGTGGCATAAGTGGATATATTCTGAATGTCAATCCGTTCGATCAGCCGGGTGTTGAAGCATACAAAAAAAACATGTTTGCCCTGCTCGAAAAACCGGGTTTCGAAAAGGAAACTGCTGCAATTAAAGCTCGCTTATAATTGCTGATTTCCAATAACTGAATATATACAAGAGGCTGTTCCGATCATGATCGGGATGGCCTCTTGTTCTTTTTGTTGGTGATGAGAATAAAATTGATGTTCGCACGTCAATTCGCACTGAATCAACAGATGATTCCGTATCTTAGTGTCCTCGGAAATTCGAATGTTATTTTTGACCTCGAAGTCTGATTGTCAAAATATTCTATTAATACATTTGCGATGCGTACAATTTTTATCTTGTTGATTAGTAGTTTTTTATTTTCCTGCGGTTTAAATCAGACAAAAAGTTCTGATAGTGGTTCTTTGACAAAAGGCGACTCGACAATTAACTTGGAAAAGGTAATGCAAATGAAGTTGACCAATCCTGACGAATATCGTAAAATACTCGATAAGCTTGATCCGGGAGAACTTGCCTCACTTGATGCCGCCAGTACACTATTTAAAAATTGTGTGACGGATTCGGTTACCCGCGATTCAATGTTTGTGGTTTTCAACGATTTCTATTATAGTGTGGCAGGAAGTTACCTCGAAAACAATGAAAATATCAATACGCAACTTGAAAAATCACCATCCTCTGAGGCAGTAAAACAGATAAAAGTATCCCTCGCATCTCACGGAATTTTACTTAGTTCATCTGAGGGTATATTTTACCTTGAACCGCAAACAGAGTATTTATTGACGAATTTTGGGTCGTTACTTTCACCAGCATATCGCGAATACCTCACAATTGGAAGTAAAGAACAGAAGACCCGATTTGCTGAAGACGGTACGATTCTTATTTCTTCTGATTCGCTCACTTCACGCATTGTTACATGGGAGAATTTCATCACAAAATACCCAGATTTTATTTCAATCAAGATGGCACAGGATCAATATGCACAATATCTGGGAGCATTCCTGGCTGGGATGGACAATTCCCGGATTTTTGATTCAGTAACCAATCGCTTGGATGATAGCTCTAAAGTCGCTTTTGAGTCTTTTGTTTTGAAAAATCCCGAAAGCAATAGTACCGAAGTTGTGAAATCCTACCTCGAACTTTTGAAATCAACCAACTTCAACTATACCGATCGTGTGGATTCGTTTCTGCTTGAAAAAGTCTATCATTAAAATTAAAAATCACAATATTATGGAACATATACAATCAACTCCCGAAAAAGCTGCGCCTAAACAGATTCTGTTAGATGTAACCAAAAATTCAGAATTGCTAAAATTTCTGATTGAACAGCTAAAAGGAAAAAGCAGGACTACCGTTAAAGCATTACTGGCACACCGACAAGTATCGGTCGATTCTCATACAATTACACAATTTGATTACCCTGTTTTAACCGGACAAAAGGTGACCATTACGATGGGCAAGATTGCTGAGGAGATTAAATATAAAGGGTTAAGAATTCTCTTTGAAGATCCTTATCTGATCGTTATTGAGAAGGAAGCAGGGATGCTTTCAATTGCGACTGCGAAGGAAAAGCTGCTAACAACCTATAGTATTTTGAGCGGGCATGTGAAGCGCGAGAATCCGAATAACCGCATTTTTGTGGTTCACCGGCTCGACCGTGACACATCAGGTATTATGATGTTTGCCAAAAGCGAAGAAGTGCAATCGAAGATGCAGCGAGCGTGGCATGATACAGTGATAGAGCGGACCTACGTGGCAGTTGTCGAGGGAGTTATAGAGAACGATGAGGGAACGATCCGTTCGTTTTTGAAAGAGAACAAGGTTCTGATCATGTATTCCACAAAGGTTCCGGGAGAAGGCGATGAAGCGATAACGCATTATAAAGTACTTCGGCGTGGCGATGCAATAACATTGGTCGAGGTGAAGCTCGAGACGGGAAGGAAAAACCAGATCAGGGTACATATGAAAGAACTTGGTCACCCGGTAGTAGGCGATAAGAAATACGGTGCCAAGACCAATCTCATCGGAAGGACTTGCCTTCATGCAAGGGTTTTGGCCTTTACCCATCCTGTGAATGGCACGGAGGTACGTTATGAAACACCAGTTCCTGGTCGGTTTATGTCGGTTTTTGCAAGACATGCGAAAATCGAGAATGAGGGAGACGAAAGATAACGGTTGATTTATTTTAGATAGATTCTTTTCGACTGATACGTCAATGCGCTTTCTGAAATTATATTTGGTTTTATTAATATCTTCCTGTTCAATCCACTGCTTTTCGCAAAGTGCCGATTCTGTTTGGGTTGAGAAAAAATCTTCAAATCTTTCGTCGTCGTATATTAGTTCCCTTATTTATCCAGGTGCCAGATTAGGAGTTGAACTCCCGGTGAACACAATTTACATCTCTAAAATAAGAAAATCTGGTAAAACCAGGGTTTTTACCAAAGACCGTTTTGTGACGGCAAATTTGAGCTGGTATCATCATCCTGCATTTCATGATAATGTTTATCTTTCAGTGGGTTGGACGATGCGAAGGACAAAATCAAATGGATTCATGACTGAATTTTCACCTGAAGTAGGGTTGAGTCGGACTTTTCTGGCGGGAACGACCTACCGGGTTGATGACAATGGAAATGTCTCCATAAAGAAACGGGCTGGGTATTATTACACATTATTTTCCGTGGGTGGTGGAATTGGTTATGATTTTTCAATAACACAGCGGAAACCGTTTTCGATTTTCTCCAAATTCAATGTTTTGATGATGTTTCCCTATAACAGCACCATTTATTTGCGGCCTGTAGTGGAAATTGGCTTGATATATAAGCCATTCGGTTTTCTTTCTTTAAAAGTGAAATCAAAAAGCAGGACAAAATGAAACTCATCATCCCATTCGTTTTCTTGTTTTTTGTCCTGACTTCATGCCAGAAAGAAAAGATAACCATCGGAACAAATGTTTCCGAAACGTTTTACCTCGATAATAACGGTGCTTCAATGCGATTATTGGTCGAAGGAAATACTTCGAGTCATACATTTCTGGTTTTCGTTCATGGGGGTCCCGGCACTGGTTCATTTATTTATAATACCCCTTATATCAGCCAAAACATTGAAAATAAATACGCTGTCGTTTACTGGGATCAACGGAACGCGGGTGCATCTCAGGGAAATTCAAATGGTGATCATCTGAATCTGCCTCAAATGACAGACGATCTGAAAAAGGTGGTTCAGCTGATAAAACACAGATATGGTCAGGATTCCGGCATTTTTATTTTGGGACATAGTTTTGGTGGTCTTTTAACCGCTTCGTTTATGACGAAAGATGACAATCAATCAATGGTCAAAGGATGGATTTTTGCCGATGGCAGCCATAACTATCCGCTTAATGATTCCCTTACACGGCAAATGCTTCTCGCCTTTGGACAACAACAGGTTATTCAGAATCGAAATGCTGATAGTTGGAAGATAATCATTCAGTATTGCAATACTCATACAAGTAATTTTACTTTTGAAGAATCTAATCAGTTATTTGCTTACGCTACTAATGCGGAAACTAATTTTAAAAAGGTTGAAGAAATTAACCTTGCCACTTTACTCCAGGATGATCCTGTAAAAAATGACTGGCCGATTACTTCTATATTATTAAACCTAAGGTATTCATCCGATGCTCAATTTAATCGGGATTTGGCAAATACTGAATTTTCATCTATGCTTGGGGTTGTCACAACCCCAACGTTGTTACTTTGCGGAAAGTATGACTTTATTTGTCCAGAGGGTTTGGAGGAGGATGTATATAATCGCATCAATACAACGGACAAAAAAATCGTCATTTCACCAATAAGCGGGCATAACATCATGTTACAGGATGAGTCCTTTTTCTGTAAGGAGGTGAATACCTTTATTGAAAGCCATCAATAGAATAGCAAATCATTCCCCAAAAAGTCCGATTGATAAGGAACATTGATGTGTTGAAGTTTTGAACCTATATTCCTGAAACCTGATCCGTTTATTCTGAAACCTAATTTTGGGAATAAGAAACCTTACCATAACCGAAAATAATAATTCTGCAATAACTTTTTAGTCAGTTGTTTGTTCCTGTTTCCAGCTTAATGTAAATAATTTAAAACTTTAGATTATGAAGAAGAACATGGGATCCGCCGACAAAACAATCCGCGTTTTTATTGCCGCTATCATAGCATTGCTTTATTTTACCGGGGTTATTACCGGGACACTGGCAATTGTTCTGATGATTTTAGCGCTTGTCTTTATCATTACAAGCCTTATCAGCTTCTGTCCGCTCTATCCGCTTTTTGGGATAAACACCACTAAAAAGAAATAAGCCAGTAAAAAAGGTTAAAGTTGAAAGAGTAAAGGTTAAATATTTAGAACATCGTCTATCGCGTTTTACCCTTTACTCTTTCAGTATTTATCTTTAGATTACTGGTATTTCATTTTCAGGTAATCTTTCAAGCAGCACCACATTTTCAACATGGTGGGTATGTGGAAACATATCGACGGGTTGTACTTTGGTCACCTGATAATTGTGGCTCATTAAACCGATGTCGCGCGCCTGCGTTGCCGGATTACAACTCACATATACGATCTTTTCAGGAGCGGCAAACAGAATCGCACTGATCACATCCTCGTGCATTCCGGCCCTTGGCGGATCGGTGATGATCACATCGGGATGGCCATTTTCAGCAATAAAATCCTTCGTAAGAATATCTTTCATATCGCCGGCAAAGAAGCTGGTATTGGCGATGCCATTATTCTCAGCGTTGATTTTGGCATCTGTAATTGCTTCAGGAACATATTCAATGCCAATTACTTTGCTGGCTTTCGAAGCTACGAAACAGGCAATCGTACCGGTGCCGGTGTAAAGGTCGTAAACCACCTCTTTTCCCGAAAGGGCG
>Ga0075528_10000109_pt1 | contig 14204 bp, 11 predicted proteins | sample NGEPer16B_FD_76827 | JGI IMG/M metagenome (GOLD analysis project Ga0075528, IMG submission 76827) | Arctic peat soil microbial communities from the Barrow Environmental Observatory site, Barrow, Alaska, USA - NGEE Permafrost159B-16B | ecosystem: Environmental > Terrestrial > Soil > Wetlands >... | reverse complement strand
TGGCACGAATTGGCCTTGTAGTTGCGCTGCCGGCAGAGTATGATTGGGGCGACGGACCGGGAGGATCGACCAATGAGTTCCCCTCGAAGCAGCCTGTACCGCGGCCTGGCGGAGCAGCCATCGGCGAGTCTGCCAATTTCCGCTTCCCCCGCACGCTCCACTGTTCCCGGCGGTTCCACCGCCGCGGCCAGGAAGGTGGCCGAGGTTTTCTCTCTCGCCGGCATCGAGATCGGCGGGCACCGGCCGTGGGATCTTCAGGTTCACGACGAGCGCTTCTATCCAAGGCTGCTGGCGGGCGGCGACCTGGCGGCTGGCGAATCCTATATGGACGGCTGGTGGGACGCCGAGGCACTGGACGAACTGTGCACCAGGGTCCACCGCGCCAACCTGCCCGCCCTGGTTGGCGGGTGGGAAATGTTCTGGCTCGCCATGAAAGGCCGCATCTTCAACCGCCAGCGGAGATCACAGGCCGTGGAGGTCGCGCGGCTGCATTACAACCGGGGAAATGACATCTACCGGGCGATGCTGGACCTTCGTATGCAGTACACCTGCGCCTACTGGAAGGACGCCACCACCCTGGACCAGGCTCAGGAAAACAAGCTCCGCCTGATTTGCCGCAAGATCGAACTCCAGCCGGGGATGACGGTCCTCGACCTGGGGGGCGGCTTTGGAGGCCTGGCCCATTTCATGGCATCCGAGTACGGCTGCCGCGTCGTGATGTACAACATTTCGGCGGCGCAGGTCGCCCACGGGCGCGTATGGTGCAAGGGCCTGCCGGTCCGGATCGAGCAGAAGGACTACCGCGAGGCGGCGCGCGAAACGCAGGCTTTCGACCGTGTGGTGTCGGTGGGACTCTGCGAACACATCGGCCAGAAGAACTATCGCGGGTTCCTGGAGTTGGCGCACCGGCTGTTGATCCCCGGCGGACTGTTCCTGCTGCACACCATCGGCGGCAACGAATCCTACACCTGCACCGATGCCTGGATCGACAAGTACATTTTTCCTAACGGGATGACCCCCTCGGTGGCGCAACTGGGCAAGGCCATGGAAGGGCGCTGGGTGGTGGAAGACTGGCACAATTTCGGTCCGGACTACGACACAACGCTGATGGCCTGGTGGCACAATTTCGACCGCGCCTGGCCGTCGCTGGAACGGAAGTATGGCGAACGCTTCTATCGCATGTGGAAGTACTATCTGCTGGGATGCGCCGGCGGATTTCGTGCGCGCAGGCTGCAGCTTTGGCAACTGGTGTTATCGAAGGGCGATATTCCCTCTTACACACCCGTGAGGTAGCCACGGCGCCCATGGACACGACCGCGGAGTACGAAGCGAGGTACCAGACAAGGTCCGCCGCGCTGGTTGCCGGGCTTCAGGCAGCCCGGCGGAGCGGTCTTCCGGCCGCCCTCGGGAAGACCACCTCCAATTTGTTCCGTCACCGCCAGCCTGCCGCCCGGCACAGGCTGGATGTGCGCTCTTTCGACCACGTGCTGCGCATCGACGCGGGGCGCATGACCGCCGACGTCGAGGGCATGATCACCTATGAAACGCTGGTCGAGGAGACGCTGCGTTACGGTTTGTTGCCGGCGGTGGCGCCGCAGTTGAAGACCATCACGCTGGGCGGCGCGGTAAGCGGGCTGGGCATCGAGTCATCGTCCTTTAAGTACGGACTGGTGCATGAAACCGTCGAAGCCATGGAGATTTTAACCGGAAATGGGGACATCGTGGCGTGCTCCGCGTGCCGCCACCCGGATCTGTTCTTCGGATTTCCCAACTCCTACGGCACTCTCGGCTATGCCCTGCGCCTCACCGTCCGGCTGGTTCCCGCTTCTCCGTATGTCTACCTCACGCACACGCGGTTTCTGGCGCCGGACGACTTCTTTGCCCACCTCGCCCGGGTCTGTGAGCAGGCTTCCGCCGACTTTGTGGACGCGACCATCTTCGGCAAGGACGAGATGTACGTCACGCAGGCGGTCTTCTCGGGCGGGGCGCCGAAGGTGAGCGATTACACCTACATGGATATCTACTACCGGTCGATTCAGCGCAAGCAGAACGATTGGCTTACCGCCAAAGGCTACATCTGGCGCTGGGATACCGACTGGTTCTGGTGTTCGAAGCACTTTGGGGTTCAGAAACCGGCCATCCGGCTCTTCGCCAGGCCGGCGCTGAACTCGCGCACCTATCAGCGCGTGATGCGCCTTTCGCAGAAGCTCCTGCCGGCCTCTCCGACGCTCGAGTCCGTGATCCAGGATGTCGACGTTCCCATCGCACGCGGCGCGGAATTCTGCGAGTTTCTGCTCAGGGAGATCGGCATCTCGCCGGTATGGGTATGTCCGTTTAAGAGCTCGGATCGGACCTATGATCTGTGCCCGCTGAAGCCGAACCGGCTCTATGTCAACTTTGGATTCTGGGACATGGTCCCCACCACGCACGAGAACGGACACTACAACCGGATGATCGAGCGTAAGATCGCCGAACTCGGGGGTGTGAAGGGACTGTACTCGGCGTCTTACTACGATAAGCCAACCTTCTGGAGTATCTACGATAAGGTTCGCTACGGCCACCTCAAGCAGACGTACGATCCCGATGGGGTCTTCCCGGACCTTTATGCCAAGTGCGTCGAACGGAAGTGACGCGTTCGAGTTGGCAGGCGAAAGCGCCTGCCCCACAAAGGTGGGACAGACGCTTTCGTCTGTCAACAGCTTATGGGACGCTTACTGCCCTGGGGGTTGCGGCGCGGGATCGCGGTGCGGGCCCAGGCCGAGAGCGATCAGGGAGAGCGAGTCAATCTTGCCGCTGGATTCCAGATTCTGCTCCGCCTGGAACTTCTTCAAGGCATCCGAGGAGGTCTGATTCCAGGTCCCCGTGGCGTCCTCCGGCTTCAGAAACCCCTTGGCTGCCAGGGCACCCTGGATCTCGCGATAACGGTCCGGCGAGGGAGACAGTTGCCGGTTGCGCCAGGTGACGCCGCGCTTGGCCGTAGTCTTCTTGCCGCGCGAGGAAGCGCTTTTGGTGGCGGTTCCCGGCTTGCGTGAGGACGCAGTGCCCTGCTTGGACGGCGGAGCCTTTTTCTTGGCAGGCTTCTTCTTGGCCACCGCCTTTTTCTGGGGCGCAACCGCTCCGTCCGCGCTCCAGGCAAGCACGATCATCGCCGCCATGGCGGCGCAAGTCAGGATCTTCCTCATGGATTCAATCGTTAGTTTAGCAATTCCGTAACACAAAAAAGGGCGGCCGGAACGAATCCGGCCGCCCAGTCTTGGCAGGCGACCCAGAGGGTACTCGCCTGCCCCAGACAGGCCGGGAGGCCTGTCCCACTTACACCACACCTTACCGCGCGTTGGACGGCAGCGTGCCGGCCGCGTAGCGGGCCGACCAATCGTTATTGGGTCCTTTGCTCAGCACGCGGAACTGCACGGCATCGCCCGGTTTCCGCGTGCTGCCGAACTTGGTGATGTCCTCGGTCGCGTGCACCGGCTGCCGGTTGACCGACAGGATCACGTCGCCGGGCAGCAGGCCGATGTCATCGGCGAAGGAACTCGGCTCCACCGATATCACCTGCACGCCGCCCTTCTGCTTGATGCCGAGGCGATCGGCCTGCTGTTCCGTCAGGGTCTGGATCTGCATGCCGAATTTCACCGTGGTCGGTTCGCCGGGCTTGCTGGAATCCTCGCGGCCGTTGCCGTACCGCTCGGGGAAAATCTGCGCCAGGTCGGCCACTACCACCTTCAGGTCGTGACGCTTGCCCTCGCGCTCCACCGTAATGTTGAGCGAGGAGCCCAGCGGCGTCGCGGTCACCGTGCCGACCAGTTGGTTGCCGTCGCGCACCGGCTTGCCGTTGAGGGCAATGATGACGTCGCCTTCCTGCATGCCGGCTTTCTCGCTGGGGCCGCCCGGGATCACCTTGGCGACGAACACGCCTTCCTTCACGCCCGCTACCTTCAAGTTGGACAGCGCCTGGTCGGTGTCGCTCGGCGTGAAGTGGATGCCGATCGAGCCGCGCGTCACTTTGCCGTTCTTGATGATGTCGTTATACACTTGCGCCGCCGTGTTGACGGGCAGGGCGAAGCCCACGCCCTGGTATCCGCCATTTTGGGTGGCGATCGCGGTGTTGATGCCGATGACTTCGCCACGGATGTTCAGCAGCGGCCCGCCGCTATTGCCCGGATTGATGGCCGCGTCGGTTTGCAGGAAATGCTGGTACTGCATGGAGGGATCGACATCGCGTTCCTTGGCGCTGATGATGCCCGCCGTGACGGTGGCCTGATAGCCGAATGGCGAACCGATGGCAATCGCCCAATCGCCCACCTGCACGGCGTCGGAATTACCGATTTTCGCCACGGTCAGGTCCTGCTTGCCTTCCACGCGGATCACCGCCAGGTCGGTGGCCGCATCCACGCCCACCACCTTGGCGTCATATTCCACCGGATCGTGGTTAAACTTCACGCGGATGCGGTCCGCCTTGTCGACCACGTGGTTGTTGGTCAGAATGTAGCCGGCGCGGTCTACCACCACGCCCGAACCGAGCGCCCGGCCCCTGCGCTGCGGCATCTCGGGACCGCCGCCGTTGCCGAAGAAGCGATAAATAAAATCGTCCATGCTGCCGCTGCCATCCTGTTGATCCTCGTCGGGTGCAGGCATAACTTGCCGCCGCCCGTTGCCACGGGAGCGGACCTGCGGTTTGGGCAAGTACTCGGTGGAGATGTTGACCACGGAGGGCTCCACCTGCTTGGCAATCTGGCTGAACGCATTCGACAGTTCCACCGGATTGGGAATCGCCAGCGGGGTCGCGCCCGGCGCCACCGGACCTTCACTGCGGGCCGCCTTGACGCCCTGGTTGACCAGCGTCCCGATGACAATGCCAACACTCAGCGTGAACAGAATCAAGGTGAACGAAAGCACCTTCTGTGTACGTAATCTGTCAAATAGACTCATGGAAAGTTCTTGCTCCTCTGTGTGTCGCAGCCGGCGAAATCCTCACCGTGCTGGAAACTACTACTTCTATGGATGTGGCCGCCGATGGAACGGTTTCATTTCGACCAAAAGTACTCCGCTCAAGATGAGCGCGGCCCCCGCCGCGGCTTGCCCCGACAGGCCTTCGCCCGCGATCGAAAACGACGTAATCCAGGCCACCACCGGCTCGAGCGCGTAGATCAACGCGGTACGCGTCGAGGTGGTGTAGTGCTGGGCCCACGCCTGGATGGTAAACGCCAAAGCGGTACACAATAACCCTGTTATCAGTATCGCCCAAACCACCAGCGGCTGCCACTGGATGCGCGGCGTCTCCACCCACCAGAACAGGGATACGGCCGATAGAGAAGCCGCGCCAACCTGGGTAACGCTCAACACTTGATAGCCGATCTGCTCGGCATAATGACCGGTTGCCACGATGTGAGCCGCAAACGCAATGGCCCCGCCAAACGTCAGCAGGTCGCCGCGGCCGATGGAACCGATTGGGCCTTCGAACGTCATGAGTCCCATCCCGAGCGTGGCCGCCAGCACACCGGCCACTTCGGAACTCCGCGGCTTGATTTTATAGACGAGCGCCGCGAGCAAAGGTACCATGACGGTCGCGAGGCTAGTCAAAAACGCCGATTTCGGCGCCGTGGTCGACAGTAAGCCCACCGTCTGAAGCAGGTATCCGGCGAACAGGAAGACGCCGATCATGCTCCCGGCAGCGAGCATCTTCCCGGTCACGTGGGGCGCCGTTAGAGCCCGCCATTTCCAGGCGCGGAACAGCGCCACGAGCGCTACGGTTGCCAGCGAGAACCGGATGGCCAGGAACAACACCGGCGAGATTTCGTGGAGCGCGCTCTTGACCAGGACGAACGTGGCGCCCCAGATGACGACGTTGAAGAGCAGCGCCAGTTCCGCCTTCCGGCGGTTCACTCGTCCTGGCTCCCCGCCACGCCGCGCATGAGCATCACCAGGGTGAGCAGAATGCGCTTCAGGCCGAGATCCCGCCCGTCGGAACTGAACCATTCCCCGGAGGTGTGCGCGCCGCCGCCTTGCCCGCCCGCCCCCATGGCGATCGCCGGAATACCCATGGAGAGCGGCAAATTGGCGTCCGTGGACGAGCAGTCCAGGTGCGAGCGGATGCCCAGGTGAGCATCCACCGCGCGAACGTACTGCAAGATCGGCGCGTGCTCCGGCAGTATGGCCGCCGGCCGCGAGCCGATCTCCCGGGTCTTCACGGTCACCCGCCCGCCGGTCTGCCGCTGGTTCTCGAGGTCGCGCGCCCGTTCCACCGCACTGGCCAGGACGTCGACCAACTCCTCCATCCGCCCGTTGCTCTCCGAGCGGATATCCACCTTGCAGCGCGCCGCCTGGGCGATGGCGTTGACCCCGCTGCCGCCTTCGATCAGCCCCACGTTGACCGACGATTTCGGCCCTGAATCCAGCCGTGCCTCGGCGAACAGGGCTACCGCGCGGCAGAGCGCGTGGACCGGATTGCCCACCCCAAAATCGCTCCAGCTATGCCCGCCCGGGCCGCTGAACGTGACCTCGAAGCGCCGGCTGCCCAGTGCGCGGTTGGTGATGTGGTCGGTGTTGGCGCCGTCGACGACCACGTAGCTCCGGATCTGCTTGGCCAGCGGAGACTGGCCGCACAGGTGGCGCATCCCCAGCAGGTTGCCCTCGCCCTCTTCGCCGACGTTGGCCACCAACAGCAGCCCGGCTATGGACTCCGGCAGCCTGCCGGAACTCTTCCAGGCGCGGGCGATGGCCAGCAAGGCGGCCAGGCCGGCCCCATTGTCGGAGACCCCGGGACCGCGGAAGCGCCCATCGGCGTCCACCGAGATATCCTCTTTAGTGCGCGGCGCGAGCACCGTGTCCAGGTGCGCCGTCAGCGCCACGTACGGCGGCGAGCCGAACGCCGCCAGGACATTGCCGGCGCGATCGATGGAGGCATCGCAGCCATAGGACCGGAACTGCTCCAAGAACCAGGCGGCCCGTTCCTGTTCCAGAAAAGTCGGCGCCGGCACGCGGCAAAGTTGCAGGTGAATCTCGTTGATCCACTGCTTCTCGCGCGTGAAAAACTGGAGGCATTCGCGGACTCCCGGGTGGCCGGCAAGTTCGCTTAGGTTCATCCCCGTTAAGGCCGTATTGGCAGCCATGCTCCCTGCCAGTGTACCAGCCGGTGAGCCCTCGTCTGGTGGGGCAGGCGCTTCCGCCTGCCAACCACATTATGATATGTTCTGCTCGAGCGCGCGGTTGGCAGGCGGAAGCGCCTGCCCCACCAGCTACGCCTTGCGGGCCACCGCCACCAGCCGCGAAGCTTCGGGACCATAGGGCGAGCCTGCGAGATCCCCGTACAGGCGAACGCTGGCGAAGCCGCAGCTCAGTAGACGCCGCTGCAAGCCTGGTCCCGAGTAAAGGCAGTGCTCGAACCGGTAGTGGCGCGACTGGCCGGCTTTGACTACCGTCCACTCGTTGTCCAGCCGGGTCCAGTCCTCGTTCAGGTGAGGCTGCTGGATCAGGACCGCGCCATCGGCAAACCGGGTGTGGCACGCCTCCAGCCCCTGGTGCCGCATGCGCTCTCTGCCCACCATGTCCATGACGAAGGTTCCGCCGTCGCGGAGGCTCTCCCGGACGTTGCCCAAGACGCGCAGGTTGTCCTCTTCCCGCTCAAAATAACCGAAAGAGGTAAACAGATTGCACGCCAGGTGGAACGTTGCCGGCCGCTCGAACTCGCGCATGTCGTCCAGCACCCATTCCACCGCGATGGCCGCCGCGTCCGCCCTCTCCCGCGCCCGCTCCAGCAGGAAGCGGGAGCGGTCCACGCCCGTCACCACAAAGCCACGGCGCGCGAACTCCAGCGCATGACGCCCCGGACCGCAGCACAGATCCAGCACCGCGCCCCCGGTCACACCGGTCAGCGCCAGGATCTGGGTGACCTGGCCCGGGGCCGCAGCCACCCGCTCCGCGGGAAATACGTAAGGGTACAGTTCGCGCCAGAGGACTTCGTTCTCAAACCATTCCATGCCCCACTACTCCGGCAGCGGCTTTCCCTTCGTCTCCGGAGCGAAAGGCAGCGCGGCGAGGCCAACGAGAAAGACCAGACTCATGGCCACGCCGGCGTAGCGCATGGGTTCCGCGTAGCCGCCGAAGACGTCCTTGGTCAAGTAGCCCAGCGTGAACGGACCCGCCGCCGCGGCGAAGCGGCCCACGTTGTAGCAGAAACTGGTGCCCGTACTGCGCAACCGCGTGGGGAACAATTCGGCCAGGTAAATGGAGTATCCGCCGAACAGCGAAAGCTGGGCGAACCCCATCAACGGAATCATCCAGAAGATATCGCTGATCTGTTTCAGGTTCCAGAAGGTGTACGCGGTCATGCCCATGGCGGCCAGGAAGGCGATGGCGAATGCCTTCTTACGCCCGGTGTAGTGCGTCAGATAAGTGAAGGCGTAGATGCCGAAGAAGCAGCCGATGTTCTGCAGCAGGGAAGTGACGCCGATCCACGTGGTCACCTTGCCGGCCAGCGCTTTGCCAGCCAGGCCCTGCGCCGCGAAGGTGCGTTCCAGAACGGGGCGGAACAGATCGTAGCTGAAGAACCCGATGCCCCACAAACCGACCACGCCGGCGAACGCCAGCAGGAATCCGACAATCGCATTGCGCCGCCAGCGCGGATCGCTGAACAATTCGCCGTAGGAGCCCATCTTCTTCTTTTCGCCGCGCGCCTTGAGCCACTGCTCGGGCTCTTTCAATTTCTTGAAGACGACGAAGGCCAGCGGCGCCGGAACCGCTCCGGCCAGGAATTCCCATCGCCACGCGCCGGTGATGGTGCCCGCGGCTTCCATCTGTCCCACCAGGATTCCGGTCATGGCGGCGATCATGTTGCCGATGGCCGACGATGCCTGCACAAACCCGAGCGCGTACGGCCGCGCGCGCGACGGCACCACTTCGGCCACCAGCGCCACGCCCACCGCGAACTGGCCGCCGACGCCCAGGCCGCACAGAAAGCGGAACACGTTGAAGTTCCAAACGCTGGTGGAGAGCACACTCAGCCCGGTGAAGACGGTGTAGCTGAGGATGGTGATGGTCATCGTCTTGACGCGCCCGATGCGATCGCCCAGAATGCCGAAGATAACGCCGCCGATGGCCCACCCGATCATGAAAATCGACGTCGCCCACGCCGCCTGTTGATCGATGGTCGCGTTGCTGGCGCCCGCCCCCAACAGTTCCTTGATGGCCGGTTTGCGCGCCAGGTTAAACAACTGTTGCGCCATCGTATCGAACATCCAGCCCATGCTGGCCACGCTCAGCACGAACCAGTGGTAACCGGTCAACTCCCGCCACCACGCGTATTTCCGCCCGCCGGCGCCTTCCGCTGTTGGAGACATGAAACTGCTATTTTACATCGTGGCAGTGACGCGGTCGCCAACTTTTAAGGGCGTGTCCGAAGGCAGCGCCACCGCGTCGGTATCGGTGAGTCCTTCCACTACCTGCACCAGGGTGATGCTGGATGCGCCTTTCTTCACCGCGCGCCGCTCCACGACGCCGCCCTTGAGCGCCAGGACATAGTCGCCCTGGGCATCGTGGCGCAGCGTCTCCTTGGGAATTACCATGGCGTTTTCGACCACCGCCGTGCGGATCTCGGCATTCACGTTGGTGCCGGGGATGAGGGCGCGTCCCTCATTCACGATGGAGCAGACCACTTCCCCCACTTGCCGGGATCCCAGCGCCTGCACAGCCACCGGTTTCTTGTCCACCTGGCCGCGCCATTGCCGCCCGGGCAGTGCGTCCCAGGTGATGGTCACGAGTTGTCCGACGGCGACGCGGCCGAGTTCCGGTTCGTCGACGTAGACGCGAACCCGCAGTCGATCCATGCGCCCGACATTGGCGACGAGGTCGCCGGCGTTCAGGTAAGAGCCAAGGCGCACCTCGCGGCCGTAGACCACGCCCGCCATCGGCGAGCGCACCAGCGAGAGCGCGGCGCGCTGCCGCGCCAGGTTGAGCGCCGTTTCAGCGTCGAGCGAGCGCGCGCGGGCCGCCGCGACTTCGGTGGGCGAGACCAGCGACCGTTTCCGCTTCTCCAGCCCGGCGATTTCCAGTTCGCTCTGCTGTACTTTCTCGCGCGCCGCGTCGGCTTCCTGCTGGGTGGCTGCGTGCTGGGCGACGAGGCGCTGCAAACTGGCGAGGACCTTTTGCGCCTGCGCCAGATCGAACTGCGCACGCGCCAGTCTGTTGTCGATATCGGCGAATTCGGCGGGCTTGCCGCCGGCTTCCTGAGACGCGAGGTTGGCCCGCGCCTCGTTCAGTTTGGCCTGCGCGGCGTCGATGTCGGCCTGTAGCGAGGGGTCGGTGATGCCGGCCATCACTGCGCCCGCGGCCACCGTCTGCCCGTCTTCCACGGGTGCGCGGCTCACCACACCGCCGGTTTCGGCGCGCACGGCCTGCCAAAGGGAGGGCTCGACCTTGCCGTTGGTGGGCAGTGTGCTGACCAGGGTCTGCCGCTTCACGCGCGCGAAGCGCACCTTCGGCGGATCGCCCTTGCGCAGTACGCCCCACACGATGACCGCCGCTACACCAGCCAGCAGCACCAACAGCAGCAGTTTTTTCAAGAGTTCGGCTCCCAGGACTATTTTAGCCGGTGTGGTGGGACAGACCGGCGGAGCGGACGTGGGGCAGGCGCTTCCGCCTGCCAACCGCTGGCTCGAATCAAGAGTTGGCAGGCGAAAGCGCCTGCCCCACCCTATTTCATGAAGTCTCGCAAGACACCCCTCCCACTTCTGAGTTGACGCTGCTACCGCATTTCGACTTCATGCAGCCAGTCGGGGCGCTTGAGGACTTCGCGCGGCTTGCTGCCGTCCGGAGGACCGATGATGCCGTCGCGCTGCATGCAATCCAGAATGCGCGCGGCGCGCCCGTAGCCCAGGCGCAAATGGCGCTGCAAGGTCGAGGTCGAGGCCTTTCCCATTTGCAGCACCAGGCGCACGGCGTCCTCGTATTGCGGGTCCTGGTCCTCGTTGGAAGGCTCGCTGTCGGAGGCGTCGTCGCCTTCGTCCGGCGGCGCGATCAGGAAACTCTGGTCGTATTCGGGCTTGGCTTGAACCTTCCAGAAATCGACCACGGCCTGGATCTCGGTCTCGGTGACAAACGCGCCGTGCACGCGCGTCAGGCGCGACGAACCCGGCGGCAGGAACAGCATGTCGCCCTTGCCCAGCAGGTGCTCGGAGCCCATCACGTCGAGAATGGTCCGCGAGTCCACACGCGTGGCCACGCGGAAGCTGATGCGCGCCGGGAAGTTGGCCTTGATCAGACCGGTGATCACGTCCACGCTGGGACGCTGCGTGGCCAGCACCAGGTGCATGCCGACGGCGCGCGCCATCTGCGCCAGGCGGGTCACGCTCTCTTCCACGTTCTTGCCTTCGAGCATCATCAGATCGGCCAACTCGTCGATCAGAATCAGGATGTAGGGCAGCGGCCGGACGGCGTCTTCGGTGGCCTCTTCGGCAAAGAGGTCGCGCGGCGTCTCCTGCAATTTGCGGATCTTCTTGTTGAACTGATCGATATTGCGCACGCCGTATTCGGCCAGCAGGCGGAGGCGCCGCTCCATCTCGAGCACCGCATTGCGCAGTGCGTTGGTGGCCTTCTTGGGGTCCGTGATCACCGGCGTCAACAGGTGCGGAATGCCCTCGTACATCCCCAGTTCCACGCGCTTGGGGTCCACCATAATGAGGCGAACTTCATCCGGCGTGGCTTTATATAGAATCGACATGATCATGGAATTGATCATGACGCTCTTGCCCGACCCGGTGGACCCGGCGATCAAAAGGTGGGGCATGGCCTCCAGCGCCGCCACACGAATGCGCCCGTTGATGTCCTTGCCCAGCGGGATGGTCAGGAAGGAGTGCGAACCCTGGAACTCATCGGATTCCAGCAACTGGCGGAGCGCGATCAACTCGCGCCTGGTATTGGGCACCTCGATACCCACGGTGGGCTTGCCCGGGATGCGCTCGATCAAAATCGATTCGGCATGCAAGCCGAGGCAGAGGTCTTCGCGGAGGCTGATAATCCTGGTGTACTTGATGCCGGCTTCCGGCTTGAACTCGAAGGTGGTGACCACCGGACCGGGGTTGATCTGCACCACGTTGCCCAGCACGTGAAACTCTTCGAACTTGGCCTTGATGCGGCTGGCGGTGTCTTTCAGTTCCTGCTCGTCGTAAGGATTGCGCACCGGAGGCTCATTGAGCAGATCGGTGGGCGGCAAGCGGAAGACCGGGTCGATGTGGGGCAGGGTGCGCCCCGCGTCCCTGGCGGGCAGCAGCGCGGGGAACAGGTCCGGCACGGGCGCCAGTTCCGAAACCTGACAGATGGGAATCTCTTGGATGGTGGGGTAGGTTCCGGGTCGCGGCGAGGGTTCCTCCACGCTGGCGTACTCCGCCGGTTGCGGATGCTCCGCGGTTTCCCAGGGCGCGCGGCCATCGACGTCCGAAGGCAGGGGCGCCACCTTCTGCGTCCTCTCCTTCTCCTTCTCGTTGCGCCATAACTCGCGGCGCCGGGCGGCGTTCTGCTTCGCCTTCTCGATGGAGCGCTGGCGGACGCGCTCGCGCCACGCGCGCCATCGCTCGCCGCGGGCGGCGAACCATGCCGCCGGACCCGCCAACCAGCCGGCCAGGGTGGCCAGGGTAAACGTCGAGACCAGATACACCGATATCACGATGGCGGTGAGCGTGACCAGCAGGGCGCCGATGACGTTGAGCGAATCCACCAGATAATTGGCCAGGGTCAAACCGAGCGTGCCGCCGATCCGGATGGTGCCGGCGAAGAGGCGTAGCGGGGCGAACGAAAGTCCCGCGCTGAGCGCCAGGGTCAACAGAACGGAGCCGAACATCTTGACTCCGCCGGCCTGCAATTCCTCGCTGCGGATCCACTTCCAGGAAAGCAGAAACGTGAGCAGCGGGAAGAGCAACGCCGTCGCGCCGAACATCTGGAAGAACAGGTCGGAGAGATACGACCCCGGGTAACCGACGAGATTGAGAGGGCGCGAAGCGGCGGCGGTATCGAACGACGGGTCCTGGGTATGGTACGACACCAGACTCAATAACATCACCAGGCCCAGCGAAAGCAGCAGGAACCCGACGATTTCATTCAGCCGTCGATGCTGAGTAGGAGATAAGAGCTTCATCACGCTGGCCGGCGGATGAAAGCCAGAGCAATCACTATTATGCCAAAAATAATGCGGTAGTACACGAAAACCCGCAACCCGCTGCGACGCAAATAATGCAGAAACCAGGAAATCACGAGACAGCCGGTGATGGCGCTGACCGCCACGCCCACCAGAAAGCCGGTATTCAGAACCCCGTGCAGGCCGCCCTTCTTGTGCATGTCGTAGAGGGCCTTGCCGGCCGCGGCGGCAATCGCCGGGGTGGAAAGCAGGAACGAAAAGCGCGCCGCCGATTCGCGCGTCATGTTGCGAAACAGCCCCGCCGAGATGGTGATGCCGCTGCGCGACGTCCCCGGCACCACGGCCAATGCCTGTGCCACGCCGATGAATACCGCATCCGGCAGATCGATGGACGAGAGATCGCGCTGCTGCCGCCCGGTTTTCTCCGCCAGGTACATGAGCACGCCGACGGCGATCAGCATCCCCCCGATCACAAACGGATTGCGCCAGGTGGTCTCCGCCTGCTGGTTGAAGACCAGGCCGGCGACGCCCACTGGGATGGTCCCGATGACCAGCAGCCACAGCAGCAGGTGATTGTGCTTGAGCTCGTCATCGCCCTTCATGCGCATGCCGAAGCCCTGCGCGATAATCCGCACCCAGTCGCGGGCAAAGTAGAGGAGGACCGCGAGCAGCGTGCCCAGGTGCAGCGCGATATCGAAATCCAGCCCTTCCAGCTTCCACCCGAAGAGCCAGGAGGTGAGATACAAGTGGGCAGTACTCGATATTGGGAGAAACTCAGTCAGTCCCTGGACCAGCGCCAGGACGATCACCTGCAATAAAGGCATAAGGTTCAGGTTCCCGAAATCGCGCGTGCGGTGTCAAGTGGGCCAGACGCTCGCCCTTTGTCGTCTGTCACCTCCCGTGCTTTACCGATGCACGACAGGCCACGAAAGGCGATGCCCTGTCCCACCTTATGCCGCTTTCGTCTCGATCTTGGCGCGGGTCTGGAAGAAGAGCGCTACTAGCACCAGAATCACAGCCGCGCCGCCGCCGCAGACAATCCAGAACGACGTCCAGTTGTGTTTCACAGCGCCTCCGCTCT
>Ga0075528_10000098_pt1 | contig 15149 bp, 13 predicted proteins | sample NGEPer16B_FD_76827 | JGI IMG/M metagenome (GOLD analysis project Ga0075528, IMG submission 76827) | Arctic peat soil microbial communities from the Barrow Environmental Observatory site, Barrow, Alaska, USA - NGEE Permafrost159B-16B | ecosystem: Environmental > Terrestrial > Soil > Wetlands >... | reverse complement strand
GTGATGTAGATCGAATATATGACGGCAGCACCGATTGCCAGGGCAATTCCGATGGCTTTCCCGGTGCCGCCACCCACGACGAGCGACGTGCCTATCAGTGCGAGAACCAACGCAAGGCCGGTCACAGCGCCGATGCGTTCACGTAGGAAGATTGCCGCGAGGATCGCGACAAAGGCCGGGAACAAATACAGCAACAATGCGACCAGACTCGCCTGAGCATGCTCGAGCGCCAGGAAGAAGCAATACGACTGCCCGACATAGCCGACGCCACCCATGGCCGCGACCGGGCCCAAGCGCTGCACGGGCGGCAACGGGATCCGCCGCACATACATCACGATCATGAGAATGAGCGCGGCCGCGGTGAATCGCACGAATAGCACGGCAGGCGTGCCCACACCGTCAAGGTGTGCCCACACGCCGAAGATTGCCATCGACCCGAAGGCCGCCGCCGAAATTGCGACGAACACCGTACCAACGAGACGCTCAGACACGGCAGTCCGCGCCGCTAATGAAAGAAGTGCCGTGTGCCGGTGAAGTACATCGTGATGCCGGCGGCCTTCGCGGCCTCGATCACTTCCTCATCGCGCATCGATCCGCCGGGCTGCACGACTGCCCTAACTCCGGCATCGATCAGCACCTGAAGCCCATCGGCGAACGGGAAGAACGCATCGGAGGCGGCCACGGACTCGCGCGCGCGTTCGGCGCCCGCGCGTTCGACGGCGAGCCGGCACGAATCCACCCGGTTGACCTGTCCCATACCGACTCCGACAGATGCGCCTTGATACGCGAGCAGAATCGCATTGGATTTCACCGCCCGTATCGCCGTCCACGCAAAGCGGAGATCTGCAAGGGTCGCGGTATCGGCCACGTCTCCCGCAACCAGGGTCCAGGCATTCGGGTCGTCACCGGGCGCGTCGACCCGGTCGGGCATTTGAACAAGCAGCCCCCCGCTGATTGAGCGGGATTCGGCTCCCGCCGACACCGGACCGTCAGCACAGCGCAGGATGCGGATGTTTTTCTTTGCGGCGAGGATGTCGACGGCGCCAGTTTCGTATGCTGGCGCGACAACGACTTCGGTGAACACTTCGGAAACCTGGCGTGCCATTGCCACGCTGACGGCACGGTTCGACGCGATCACGCCGCCGAACGCCGAAACCGGGTCGCAGGCATGAGCACGGGCGTGCGCCTCGGCGATATCGGCACCAATGGCGATCCCGCAAGGATTGGCGTGCTTGATGATCGCGACAGCGGGTTCGTCGAAGTCATAGGCAGCACGCAGCGCGGCGTTGGCGTCGACATAATTGTTGTAGGACATCTCCTTGCCATGAAGTTGCTCAGCGTCTGCCAGGCCGCCATGACTGTCGCGATACAGCGCGGCTTCCTGATGCGGGTTCTCGCCGTATCGCAGCACGGCGCCCTTTCCCCACGTGGCGCCGGCAAACTCGGGCCAACCGTCCTCGGACGGCGCGTAGGCACTGGCAAACCAGGAGGCAACGGCCACGTCGTATGACGCGGTATGGGCGAATGCCTCAGCGGCGAGCCGCTTGCGCTGCTCCAGAGAGAACCCACCACCCCGCGCCGCGGCCAGGACCTCGTCGTAACGGTCCGGGGACACCACGATGGCCACTGACGGGTGGTTCTTGGCGGCTCCGCGCACCATGGAGGGTCCGCCGATATCGATTTGTTCGACACATTCGTCAGGGGTTGCACCCGATTCGACCGTCGCCTCAAACGGATAGAGGTTCACCACGACTAGGTCAAAAGGTTCAATTGCCAGATCAGCGAGCTGCTGGTTGTGCGACTCCAAACGCGAATCGGCCAAGATGCCGGCGTGCACACGTGGGTGCAGGGTCTTGACGCGACCGTCGAGGCATTCGGGGAAGCCCGTCAACTCTTCCACCGTCGTCACGGGGACACCCGCGCCGGCGATGACGCCGGCGGTGGAGCCGGTCGAAACGAGCGCGACGCCCGCTTCATGGAGGCCTGTGGCAAGTTCGGCAAGTCCGGTCTTGTCATAGACCGACACGATGGCCCGCCGCAGGGGATGCTTGTCTTCGCTCACGTTCAACTCGTCCGCCTTCCGAATCGCACTGATCTGTCCTGAATGGAAAAACCTTCTCGAGCCATCCGGCCCACACACTCAACCAACATGACACGTTCACTTTCTTTGATGCGTTCGTGCAGGCTCGCTTGGTCGTCACCATCGAATACGGGCACCGCAACCTGGGCGACGATCGGCCCGGTGTCCACGCCTTCGTCGACGACGAACAGGGTCGCGCCGGTGACCTTGACCCCGTATGCCAACGCATCTCGCGGCCCGTGCATACCCGCGAATGCGGGAGAAAGAGCCGGATGGGTGTTGACGGTGCGGCCACCGAATGATGCCAGGAATGCGGGACCGGTAAGTTTCATGAACCCGGCAAGCACGACAATGTCCGGCGAAAAGCCAGCAACCTCCGCGGTCATTTCGGCGTCCCACGCCGCACGGTCACCGTAGTCGTCGGTCGAGACCACGAAGGTTTCGATGCCGGCGCGTCGCGCCCGGTCGAGTCCCTCGATCCCACTTCGGTCCGCTCCGACGGCCACGATTTGTGCGCCATATGATTCGTCGGTGCTCGCGTCGATCAGCGCCTGGAGGTTTGTGCCGGAGCCGGAGACCAGCACCACGAGGCGGGCTCGTTCGTCACGTCGTTGCGGCAGCACGGGCTAAACGATAGTGCCCGAGCAGTGTGCCGATTGCTCCGCCCAGCGCCAGCACGAGGGTTGCGCTCAATAGCGGAGTCAATGGGGGCGGCCCAGCGGCGGCCATCCGGCCAGGGCCGATAGCCCCGCCGGAGATCGCGATGAGGGCGCCGATCACGAAACCGGCGCTCGCGCCACTTGTCGCTCCGTAGATGATCACCGCGAGGAGTCCCGATTCACCCGCATACGCCTTGCGAAAGTACCAACCAGCCAAACAGCCGGCGAGTAGCGGAACCAAAGTCAGCGCAAAAACCCAGTTGGGAAATTGTCCAGGTCCAGGAAGCGCCGCCAGGAGCGGCAGGCCAGGCACAGCACCCAGATGCGATCCGGTGAGGTCCACCGACGTGTCGGTGCCGAGCGAAAACCCTGGACCGATCAGCGCAGATGCCGTCCACAGCACGAGGTTCGGCAGCATCGACAAACACAGGATCGCAAGCGCCATACCGCCGAAGAACCCCGGCTCCAATGCGGACCAGAGGTCACCGGCCCTGTCGAAGTGGAGCGCAAGCATCACTGCGAACAGGGCGAACGCAGAAACGAGCAGAGCGATCAATCCGGCCAGTGCCCCATGACCGATAGCTCGCACCCGATTGCCCTGTTTATCCCACAGTTCCCGGAATTGGCCATGTAGACAGGCGAGGCCGATTGCTCCGCCGACTGCGGCGATGAAAAGGCCACCGGCTGCGGCCCGGAACATCGAGGTCGTCGCCGAATCTGTTTGAGTCACCGCCGAAACGGCGCCGACCAGGAGCGCGTAGGTCAGCGCCGTCACTGTGACGAACATTGCGATTTCCTCGACCGAATCAATCACCGTCTTGATGGTCACCCATGCGACCAGAGCGATGAGCGTCAGTGACGCACCGAGGGGGACGAGATTGACTTCGACTGTGTCGAGCCGAAGCCCTGAGCCATGGGAAACCAGCCAGCCCTGCGCACCACCGCGCAGCGGGGCCCAGAGTGAGCCCGAACGTCCGATGGTCCAGGGAACCACGGCAGCAATCGTGGCGATCAACAATCCGAAAAGGGCGGAGGCGATAGCAGTAACTACTGCTGGGCGTATATAGGGAGGCATGGTTGGCTCAGTCATCCCCACCATCGTCCCTGTAAAGTTGTCACGCTGGAAGTAAGGCACGCCGAAACGATCAAGGAGGCTCATGTGACTCGCGTCGAAGAATTCAACGGTTTCTACGCGGCGACCTCGCGGCAATGCCTTCAATTGACGTACGCACTGTGCGGTGACCGTCGGGTTGCGCGCCGTGCAACCATCGACGCCTACCGTCGTGCGTGGCGTGACTGGCTGAAGATCGTCGACCGCGAACCGCTGAGTTATGTGCGCAACGAAGCATGGAAACTGACCACGCTGAGCAACAGGACGCATCTGCTGCGCCGCAAACACGAGCGAGACAGCGACACCAAACTCCTACAGGCACTCGGCAATCTGCCCGCCGACAACCGGCGACTGCTGGCGCTGATGACACTGGGTGACATCGACCTCGAAGCGGCGTCCCTCGAAGTGGGTATCCCTGCCGAAGAGGGCATTGAGAACGTCACCACCGCGTTGGGAATGCTCGAGTCAGACCTAGGGCAGAGCATCGATGAAATCGAGCGTCGCCTGCATGCGCTCGGCACGATCACCACAAGCATCGTGCTACCGCCGGCCATCAAGATCAGGAAAGTTGCCAAACGCGGCCGCCAGCGCAATACGTTCGGGTTGGTTGCGGCGGCGTTGGCGGCAATGGTCGCCAGTGGATTCGTCGTCGCCGACGGCAATGCCATGCAACGCAGCACCGAATTGCCTCAGCGTCAGAAGATCGGCGCCGAGAACCAGGACGTCCTGCTCAAAGGGAAAAAGGTGGATGCGAGCCAGCTCCTTACAGTCGAACAGGTACAACGGCTCGATCCAGAAGAGAAGTGGAAAATTGTCAATACCGACGACGATCCCAAGAACCCCACTCCGTATGCGACTTGTCCGACGAAACGTTTCGCGAACCAGAATCCTGAGCGGGTGTTCGTCAGGACGTACGAGTCGAGTTCGGCTGATTCCGAGCGCACGGCGCAGTCGATCGAGGTCGCACCCAACGCCAAGTCGGCCGCAGAGGCCTATGGCCGCCTCCTGAGCTGGTATTCGAACTGTGCGCACCCCCGGGTTCAACTGGTCGATGCCTGGACAGTGCAACGACCGATCGGCGACTTCCAGATCCTGCGCCTTCGCAGCCACCGCTCACCCGAACGAACGTTCACGGTCGGCTTCAGTCACTCGGGTACCGTCACCAGCACCGTTGTGCACGAAATCGACGGCGCCGAGGGTCCCGACATTGACCTATTTGCGCAGACACTCAACGACTCGGTGTCCCGGGTGTGCGTGGCGAGCGGAGGGGACTGTACGAGCGACATCAAGGTGCAGGACGCCGATCCGCCTGCGACCAGCACCGATCCGGGATTCCTCGGCATTGTCGACCTGCCGCCCATCGCCAAAGTCGACAAGGTCTGGGCCGGAACCGAAGCCACAAAATTCAAGGAAAACCCGGCGCGCACCCCCTGTGACCAGGCAACTTTTCAGGGCAAGGACGTCGCGGGCGCAACAAGCAAGACATTCGTCATCCCCGAAGCCGCCGACGTGCCCACCCAGTTTGGGCTGGTGGAGACGATGGGGCGGTTCAAGACGGAAAAAGCTGCAAAGAAGTTTGTCGGCACCGTGTCCGACAGGGTCGGAGCCTGCCCCGATGCCAACCTTTCCGCTTCGCTGGACCAGCGCAAGTCCTTCAAGTCCGGTGACGTTGTAGGCGAGTCTTGGCGGATCGCCCTCGAGGTCAACAAGTCGGACAAGGTTTATTACCGCATGGGGTTGATCCGCCGCGGCGCAGACGTGGCGCAAGTCAGGTTGACGTCGGCCAAGAACTTCGAGATCAGCAAGGGCGCCTTCACCGCACTCACCCAACGCGCGGGACAGCGCATGAAATACCTCGACTAGGACTTCCCTGCTCCTGGGTGCAGGCAACGCCTGAGTCCTACTGTGCGGCCAGGATCTCTCGTAGCAACGAAGCGGTTTCGGACGGCGTCTTGCCGACCTTGACTCCGGCTGCCTCAAGGGCGTCCTTCTTGGCCTGCGCCGTACCCGAAGAACCCGAAACGATGGCACCGGCATGGCCCATCGTCTTGCCTTCAGGAGCCGTGAAGCCGGCAACGTAGCCGACGACAGGCTTGGTCACGTGGGACTTGATGTATTCGGCAGCCCGCTCTTCGGCGTCGCCGCCGATTTCACCGATCATGACTATGGCCTTGGTGTCTGGATCGGCCTCAAACGCTTCAAGCGCGTCGATGTGCGTCGTCCCAACGATCGGGTCGCCGCCGATGCCAATGGCGCTCGAGAATCCGAGATCGCGAAGTTCGAACATCATCTGGTAGGTCAACGTTCCCGACTTCGAGACGAGACCAACAGGGCCCGGCCCGGTGATGTTTGAGGGCGTAATGCCAGCAAGCGCTTCACCGGGGGTGATGATGCCTGGGCAGTTGGGACCAATGATCCGGGTCTTGTTGCCCTTCTCCTGGGCGTAGGCCCAAAACTCGGCCGAGTCCTGCACCGGAACGCCCTCAGTGATGATGACGAGCAAGCCGATTTCGGCATCAATTGCTTCGACGATCGCATCCTTGGCGAAAGTTGGCGGCACGAAAACAACCGAAACATCGGCGCCGGTCTGCTCCATGGCTTCCTTGACGGTGCCAAAAACCGGCAATTCGACGTCGCCATGGGTGACAGTTGTGCCTGCCTTGCGCGCGTTGACGCCGCCAACAACATTAGTCCCTGCCTTGAGCATGAGGGCCGTGTGCTTAGTTCCTTCGCCGCCCGTGATGCCCTGGACGATGACCTTGGAATCTTTGTTAAGGAATATCGACATACGTAATCCGTCCCTCTACTTGTTCGCCAGTTCGGCGGCGCGATCTGCAGCACCGTCCATCGTTTCGGCCAGGGTCACGAGTGGGTGGTTCGCCGCTCCGAGAATTCGGCGACCCTCCTCGACGTTGTTGCCGTCGAGACGCACAACAAGCGGCTTGGTGGCACTGTCTCCGAGGAGTTCAAGCGCACCGACGATGCCTTCGGCCACAGCGTCACACGAGGTGATGCCGCCAAACACATTGACCAACACGCTCTTGACCTGCTCGTCGCCGAGGACCACATCGAGGCCATCGGCCATGATCTTTGCCGAAGCGCCTCCGCCGATGTCCAGGAAGTTGGCAGGTTTGACGCCGCCATGCTTTTCACCCGCATACGCGACGACGTCGAGCGTGGACATGACGAGTCCGGCGCCGTTGCCGATAATGCCGACTTCGCCATCAAGCTTGACGTAGTTGAGTCCCTTCGCCTTGGCTTCGGCCTCAAGCGGATCTGCGGCGTCCTTGTCTTCGAAGACGGCGTGATCTTCGTGGCGGAACTCGGCATTGTCGTCGAGCGAAATTTTGCCGTCGAGGGCTTCGAGTTTGTCACCGGCCAGACGCGCCAGGGGATTGACCTCGACAAGCGTGGCGTCTTCTTCGACGAAGACCTTCCACAGCGCAAGTACGGTCTGCACGGCTTGTTCGGTGAGTACATCGGGGAAGTTCACGTCAGCGACGATCTCGCGCGCCTTGGCCTCGTCGACGCCCTTGCCCGCATCAATTGCGATCTGGTGGACGGCCTCGGGGTTTGTTTTCGCGACCTCTTCGATCTCGACGCCACCCTCGACGCTCGCGATCGTGAGATATCTACGGTTGGAGCGATCAAGGACGAATGAGAAGTAGTATTCCTCCTCGATGTCGGCCGCTGGCGCAATGAGCACGCGATTGACCGTCAGTCCCTTGATTTCCATACCGAGGATGGCTTCGGCGTGCGCCTTCGCTTCATCGGGGGTCTTGGCGAGTTTGACACCGCCGGCCTTTCCCCGGCCACCGGCCTTGACCTGCGCCTTGACGACGACCACGCCGAGCTGCTCTGCGGCAGCCTTTGCTTCGTCCGGGGTGTTTGCAACGATGCCCATTGTGACTGGAACATCATGTTTGGCGAAGAGTTCCTTCGCCTGGTATTCCATCAAATCCACGGTGCTGCCCGTCCTATGTCGAGGTCCGATACGCTCCGTACGGCATTTGGACTCTATCCGTGCGGCAAGAGTTTGGCTTCATTGGGTTGGTCACCAGCGAACGATGGGAGCACGATGGGTCAGCAGAAGATCGCTTCAGCGGGCGTCCACCTGAGCGTGACAAGCAGAGGCAATCCCCGGAGCGAAACCGTCATCCTTGTCCATGGTTTCCCGGACAACCAGACGGTTTGGGATGCCGTCGTACCGCTCCTCGAACCGAGGTTCCACGTCGTGACGTATGACGTGCGCGGAGCCGGAGAGTCGACCGCGCCCACCGCGCGCGCAGGCTACGCCATGACGCGACTCGTCGACGACCTCAGCGCAGTGATCGATCGCGTCCACCCCGACGGCAATGCGGTACATCTGGTTGGCCATGACTGGGGATCGGTCCAGTTGTGGGACGCCGTCATGCGTGAAGGCTCCGATCCGCGTTTGTACGGCCGAATCGCGTCATACACGTCGATCAGCGGGCCAGGTCTGGATCTTCTCGGCCATTTCATCAGGTCGAGTTTCAGGCGCCGAGAATTTCGGGCCCTGACGAAACAAATTGTCCATTCGAGTTATATCGGGCTGTTCCAGTTGCCTGTGGTCCCCGAACTGATTTTCCGTCGGTTGGGTGCCCCGCTCCAAAAACGCCTCGCGAAAAGCCAGAGGCTCGGTGATGTTGCGCAGTGGTCAAAGACCTTCTCATGCGACGGCGCCAACGGTGTCAACCTCTATCGCGCGAACGGATTGGGCTTCGGTGCCCCGACGACCGAGGTGCCCGTGCAACTCATTGTTCCGACGAAGGACTCGTTCCTCACCCCTGCGGTGTACGCGGACGCGAAACTGTTTGCTCCCCATCTGACCAGGATCGACGTCGTTGCGGGCCACTGGGTCATTCGTACACACGCCGAACTCATCGCCGAGCGGATTGCAACTTTCGTCGACGAAAACTAGGCAGACATGTCGGGGACGGCATCCTCGACCCATTGAGCGATCTGCTGAGTAGTCGCACCGGGCGTGAAGATTTTCGCAACACCGATTGCGGCCAGCGCGGCCAGGTCTTCGTCCGGGATGATTCCGCCGCCGAACATCACAATGTCAGTGGCGTCGCGCTCGCGAAGCAGTTCGGCGATGCGGGCGAACAACGTCATATGTGCGCCGGACAAGACAGACAGGCCGATCGCATCGGCGTCCTCGGCAATGGCCGTCTGCACGATTTGCTCCGGCGTTTGGTGGAGACCGGTGTAAATCACTTCGTGGCCCGCGTCGCGCAATGCACGAGCGACAATTTTTGCTCCACGGTCATGGCCATCGAGTCCGGGCTTCGCCACGACAATTCGTCTTGCTGTCATGGATTCATTGTCGCAGAAGGGTTAAGCAACAGTGAATACGGTCACATTTGCGGCGTAATCCAGGCACGAACTGCACCAGATACGCACCGATTGCACTGGGTCAATTTTATCCTGACCCGCAAGTCCTATAGTCTCGATGGGTCTTGTCAATTACCCGGAGGTCTACTGCGTGAGGTCGTCTGCGCCTAAACGCCGTCTCGACGTGCGCCAGCAGCCGAAGGTCGAACGTTCTACTCGATCTCGTGGCAGCCGGGCAGCAACCTGTCAGCGTCGGGTCAAACGAAGGCTTCTGCCTGGCCCAGCCATGGCCGGTGTCGTTGCACTGATCGTGGCCGGTGTTGGTTCGGCGGCAATCTCGTCGCAAGCGCCGCCCGACTCCCTCGCCGCCGACTATCAGACGATTTCGGCTAACTACACGGGCAGCCAAGCAGACGGCAACGCCGACACGTCGCTCGACATCAGCCGCGACTTCGATCGTGAAGATCTAGCCAAGCAGGCCGAAGATACAAAACTGCAGGCCCAACAACTTCAGACGGCTTTGTCACAACTCGCCTCGAAGGCACAGACGCGTGCCGAGGAACTCGAACTCAACCAATGGGTGGTCCCGGTCGCCGGCTATCGCCTCACTGGCCGGTTCGGTCAGAGCAGTTCACTGTGGTCCACGGTGCATACCGGGCTCGATTTCGCCGGCCCCTCGGGCACAACGATCGTCTCGCTCGCCGGGGGCACCGTCAAGTCGGCGGGTTATAGCGGCGCCTTTGGCAACCGCACGGTCATCACCCTGCTAGATGGCACTGACGTCTGGTACGCACACCAGAGCCGTATCACTGTCAGCGCGGGCCAAACCGTCGATCCCGGTCAGGTCATCGGTTACACCGGATCCACCGGAAATGTCACCGGCCCACACCTGCATCTTGAGATCCGTCCTGGCGGCGGCGGCCCCGTTGCCCCCTACACGGCGCTCATCGCGCACGGCGTTCAGCCGTAAGTCCCACCCACCGCCGAGCGGTCCGAACTCGGTGCTTGAGCGGTCCGAACTCGTGCCATGACCCGGCTGTTTCGGACGTCTCAGCACCCGGTTTCGGACGTCTCAGCACCCGGTTTCGAACGTCTCAGCGATGCGGGGTCAGAGTTTTTCAACCGGCGCGTAGCGCAGCAGAAGTCGTTTGACTCCCCCTGATCCGAAGTCGACGGACGCAACGGCCTTCTCTCCCACACCTTCGACAGCCACGACCGTGCCCATTCCGAAACTGTCATGCAAGACTCTGTCTCCGGCCTCGAGCGACACCACAACGTGAGCCTTGCGCGATCTCGAGGCCGCCGCCTGCGAACGGAATGGTTGCCGCTCGATGTGCGATGCAGGGGCCAGGTCCATGCCGGTGCGCCGCCAGTCAATCAGGGCGTCGGGGACTTCTTTGAGGAACCGTGATGCCGGGTTGTGCGACGGCGCACCCCACGCCGACCGAACCGTCGCGCGGGAGAAATACAACTGCGAACGGGCCCGGGTCACGCCGACGTAGGCGAGCCGTCGCTCTTCCTCGAGTTCCTTGGGATCGGAAAGCGAACGCATGTGCGGGAAGATGCCGTCCTCCATCCCGGTGAGGAATACGACAGGAAATTCCAAGCCCTTCGCGGTGTGAAGCGTCATTAGCGTGACCACTCCGTCGCCGTTGTCGGGGATTGAGTCTGCATCGGCGACGAGCGCGACGCGCTCGAGGAAGGCCGCAAGGGAACCAGGCGCAAATGCCGGTTCGTCGACGAACTGGTCATCCTCGACGTCGACGGTGGCTGACGAGTCGGCGTCGTCAACCTCGTCATCGACAAGCGAAGCATCGGAAACAAACTCACGTGCCACGGCCACGAGTTCGGCGAGGTTTTCGACCCGGGTTTCATCCTGCGGATCGATACTGTTCTCGATCTCGGCGAGATAGCCGCTCTTGGTGAGCGCCGCTTCGAGGACGGCATCGGCCGCAGCGCCAGTTTCGGCCAGCACCTGGAGTTCGGTCATGATCTCGACGAACCTATTGATGGCGCTCCGCGACCTCGTAGCGAGGTCCGGCGCCTCCCCGACACGTTGGAGGGCTTCCCAAAAACTCACGCCATGACGTGCGGCCAGCCTGTCAATGGCACTCTCTGCCCGATCCCCGATGCCCCGTTTGGGCACGTTGAGGATGCGGCGCAGCGAGACCGAGTCTTTCGGGTTGATCAGCGCCCGTACATACGCAAGCGCGTCCTTGATTTCCTTGCGTTCGTAAAACCGAACGCCGCCAACGACTTTGTACGGCAGCCCGCGGCGAATGAAAACTTCCTCAAAAACGCGACTCTGCGCATTGGTTCGGTAGAAGATCGCCATGTCGGCTGGTCTGGCGATCTGCCGTTCCATCAGGTGGTCGATCTCTTCGGCGACGAAATACGCCTCGCCGTGTTCGTCGTCGGCAACATAGCCAACAATCTGCTCACCGTCGCCCTCCTGCGACCAGAGGGTCTTGGCCTTGCGTCCCGCGTTATGCGAGATCACGGCGTTGGCTGCCGACAAGATCGTTTGGGTCGACCGATAGTTCTGTTCGAGCAGGACCGTCCGGGCAGACGGGAAGTCCTGTTCGAACTCGAGGATGTTTCTGATGTTGGCTCCGCGGAACGCATAGATCGACTGGTCGGAATCGCCCACGACCAGCAGGTCCGAATTGGGCTCATCGCAGAGTTCACGAATCAACGCGTACTGCGCGTGGTTCGTGTCCTGGTATTCGTCGACCAAGACGTGACGGAACCGCCGCCGATAGGTCTCCCGGACTTCGGGAAACGCTTGGAACAGGTGGACCGTGTTCATGATCAGGTCGTCGAAATCCATGGCATTGGCTGTACGCAGGCGCCGCTGATAGAGCCCATAGGCATCGGCGTATGTTTCCTCGGTCTCGTTGGCGGCGCGGCTACGCGCAGCCTCGTGATCAAGCAGGTCGTTCTTGGCGTTGGAAACCCAATTGAGGACGGCGCGCGGGGGGAAGCGCTTCGGGTCCAGGTCCATCTCACGGCACACCAGCGTCATGAGTCGTTTTGAATCGGCACTGTCGTAGATCGAGAACGACGACGTGTAACCGAATCGCGAAATATCCTTGCGGAGGATACGGACGCAAGCGGAATGGAACGTCGAAACCCACATCATCCGTGCCCGGCCACCCACGAGTTCGGTGACACGGTCCCGCATCTGTGCAGCAGCCTTGTTGGTGAACGTGATCGCCAGGATCGAGCCGGGGTGTGCGCCCTGTTCGGCGATGAGCCACGCGATGCGACGCGTGAGCACCCTGGTCTTGCCCGAGCCCGCGCCGGCAACGACCAGAAGTGGACCACCCCGATGGGCGACGGCAGCGCGTTGTGCGTCGTTGAGGCCTGTCAGCAGCGCATCGGCGGACAGTCGCGACGCCACCGCGCGTCCGGTCCGGGCAGCTCCGGATTGGGTGGGATTGCGTGGCACAGGAAACGGCAAAGTCATGTCATGGACAGCCTACGTTCGCCTGGTGACACCGCCGCATGCCGGTGCAGGACAGAATAGGCGTATGCATCCCTTCCGCATCGACCCCGATGGCACTGAACCGCCATTCGAACAGATTCGGCGCCACATCGCACTGGCGGCCGCTTCCGGCAGCCTGGCTGCCGGACACAAGCTGCCAACTGTGCGTCAATTGGCCGCCGAGTTGGGACTTGCGGTCAACACCGTGGCGCGTTCATACAAGGAACTAGAAGCCGACGGTGTCGTCGATACCCACGGACGCAAAGGGACATTCATCGCGAGCGGAAAACTCAGCGACTCGGCCGCGATGTCTGCGGCGCGCGAATATGCTCGAACCGCGCGACAGCACGGACTGTCCATCGACGAGGCACAGCTCCTCGTGAGCGACAACTGGAGCTAGATGAGTCGCACCGATCGTCCTGATCGTCATCGGCCTCACCGGAATCATCGCCAGCATGTGGAGAAGGAAATGACCAACAACCCCAAGCGCCTCGTGCGCAGCAGCAACGACAAATGGTTCGGCGGCGTGTGCGGCGGAATCGCCGACTACACCGGCGTGGACGCCAACCTGGTCCGCCTTGCGGTCGCCGTTGGCACGGTCCTTGGATTCGGCGGCCTCATCATCGTCTACTTATTGGCGTGGATGTTCATGCCCAGAGATTCCACGGCGTCGATGTACTGACAGTCACTGCCGGGACGCGAGCCAGTCCCTGCGTGCCTCGACGGCGGTGTCGGCGTTGTCGGTGAACACCCCGTCAACGCCGGCGTCGAAGAAACGCTGGTACTCGACGATTGCCTCGCCCATCGCGTTCTTGGCAGCGCCGCGCCAGAGGTCGGTCGGCAAAAACCTGTTCTCACCGCGCATGGTCCAGATATGGACGAATAATCCGGCGGCATGGGCATTCGCGACCAGGCCTGTCTCGGCGGCGAGCCGACCTTCGACATCGCGCCCGATGACCTGGGATTTGTTCGGCCCGATGCCATCGGCATACGTCGCAATCTCCGCCAACTGGGCAGGACTCGTCAGATCGGCGTAGGAACGCGGGTCGCCCGCGACAGTGAAGTCATACGGCTGGCCCTCATCCATGAACAACTGGACCAGCGGGATTTGGGTGCGGTTCCGCAGCGAGCGAAGCTGTTGCGGCTCCATGGATTCGATAAACACCTTCCCGCCCGGTCGGTCCAGCCCGCGCTGCGTCAGGATCCTGAGGAGTAGGTCATCAATGTTGATGCCCAGCGAATCGAAGTAGGTGGGGTGTTTGATCTCGACGTACAACCCGACAGGCTCCGAGCGACGGACGTTGTTCTCCTCCACGAGGTCGATGATCTCGTCAAGCGTGGCGATCTCAAAGCACCCGTCGTACCGGGTATTCGCTGTGCGTGTGCAGGGGAGTCGCTCCTTCGCGCGGAGAGTCTTGAGTTCGGCGATCGTGAAGTCTTCGGTGAACCAACCGGTCCACTCTTTTCCATCGACGGTCCTGATTGTCTTGCGGTCGGCGAACTCGGGGCATTCGGCCACGTCGCTTGTCCCCGAGATTTCGTTCTCGTGCCTGGCGACGAGAACACCGTCAGACGTACTCACCACATCGGGTTCGACGTAGTCAGCGCCCATGTCGATGGCCAGTTGGTAGGCCGCAAGAGTGTGTTCGGGCCGATAGCCCGAGGCCCCACGGTGTGCGACGACCAACGGGTTGGGACCGTTCATACCGCTAGTCAACTACATCTGAGGACAACCCGATGCGCACCGCTCCATCGCGTCGCGGATCGGCCGCCGCGACGAGCCGCCCGTCCGCCTCCCGCAGAGCAGCGGCGACGCCGCCGTAGTACATCGAGAGAACTTCTTCGACCTTGATCTCCTCGCCCGCAGTCCCAGCGCGATGGACGTGGATGCGTGGATGGTCGATCGCTTCAGCAAGGCTCATGCCGCCGTTGATGAAACCGGCAAGCACCTGAGTGATCGCCGTCGTGATCCGGTCGGCTCCCGGAGATCCGATCGCCAAAACCGCGCCGTCGCCGCGATGCCCGACGGTCGGCGCCATATTGGACAGGAGCCGCGTACCGGGTTTGAGTCCATGCAGACCGCGCGGGTTGAGTTCGGGCTCACCCAGGCTGTTGTTGAGCCAGATTCCTGTGCCTTTCGCGACCATTCCCGAGCTGTAGCCCGAAGAGACAGTGATGGAACAGGCAGCGCCTTCGCTGTCAGTGGTGGAGACGTGTGCCGTTGATCCCGATTCGAGCACGGCGAGATGACTGCGGTCGATGAGTGCCAGATAGTGCGCTGCATCGCGTTCCAGGTCGTCGGTATGGTCGAACACCGCAAGTCGCTGGCCAAGCACTGCCCGCTGTCCGCTGATCAAGTGTTCCAGATCGGCTGGCGTCCACGCTCCACGCGGACGGTCCTCCATCAGCCGCATCATTGCTGCCACGCACACGCCGCCGACCGATGGAGGCGGA
>Ga0075528_10000087_pt1 | contig 15835 bp, 13 predicted proteins | sample NGEPer16B_FD_76827 | JGI IMG/M metagenome (GOLD analysis project Ga0075528, IMG submission 76827) | Arctic peat soil microbial communities from the Barrow Environmental Observatory site, Barrow, Alaska, USA - NGEE Permafrost159B-16B | ecosystem: Environmental > Terrestrial > Soil > Wetlands >... | reverse complement strand
CTTGCTGACGGAACGCCGGGTTGGCCCGGACCGCGTGCTCGGGGAACACCGCCCAGCGCTTGACCTGCACCGCGACGCGGGTCGTCCCCAGGACAAGGACCAGATCAGCCGAAGTGTCACGTGGCTCGGGGCGCGCGGTCAGCGCCCCTGCCGCCCCGAGGGCCTCCTCCAGGAGCGAGATCGCCTCATCTGCTCGGCCGTCCACGAGTCAAGCATACGAGAAGCGTTCGGTGTTCGGGAACCCCCGAACACCGAACTCGGCGTCGATGAACGTGGCCAGCAGCTGGCGCAGCAGGTCCGGGAGGCGTTGGTCAGGTGCTCGTGCAGGACGCGGGCAGGCTCGATACTGGGTCCAGCGGTCATCGCATGCTCTTCTCTCGAGTCGACTTGGAAGGTCCCTCGAAGAATCAAGCGATGGCCGCCTACACGTCTACGACGACGCCCTCCAGGGCCGGTCGCACACCCCTCTGCGGGACGCCACTCGCGCTTCGCGGGCCGAAGGGCGGGGAAATGGGCGAAGCGGTCGCCGACGGCCGTTGAGCCGCGGTTCAGGCGTTCGCGCGCTCCGTGGTATCGAGCCTCTGCGGGGTAGGTGCGCGCAGGCCGGCACGGGTTGGTACGTCGGGAGGTCTCGCGCCTACACCGCCTTGACTGCTCGGATGAACTTGGTGATTTCGGCGGTGGCGGCGCTTGGCTCTTCGACGAGAACTATGTGCCCGGCGCCGTGGATCGTTACCAGACGGGCGCCCGAAATGGCCTCCTGCGTCTCCCGGGCACCCTCGTCGGGAGCGGCGACGCCGTGGGCGTCGTTGTCGCCGACGAGGATCAGGGTGGGCGCTTGGATGCGAGCGAGCATTTCGCGCCGGTTCTCGGGGTATCCGAACACCTCGCGAATCATCGGCACCGCTTCGGGCACCAGTTGCGCAGAGTACCGCTGCCGCCATGTCTCACGGATGTCTGCGCGGGACGGGTCCGACATGAACGTCGCCCCTAGCATGTTCCGCATCACCTGCTCGGTCGTTCGCCGTCGTACCGCGGCGCCGACCCGCCCCAGTCGGTGACTGGCGCGCAGCATCAACCCGAACAGGTCGATCTGCCGCAGGTCCGCCCGTGGCAAGGGACGCACGTTCGGGCCGATCAGGACCAGCGATCGAACACGATCAGGGTGGCGAGCGGCCAGGCGCATGCCGACGAACCCGCCTATCGACGCTCCGACCCAGTGACAGCTGTCGAGATGCAGCTGGTCCAGGAGCGCGACCGCGTCGTCGTACAGCCCCTCGGTTCCGAGGCGGTGATGCGACGGCTCGGGAGCCCCGAGGCCGCTGTCACCCTGGCCGCGGTGGTCGTACCTGATGCACCTGAAGTCGTCGCTCAGCGCGGCAACTGGCGCGTCAAACATCCCCCGGCTCGCAAACAGAGCCGGCGAGAACACCACCGTCTCTGCCCCGGAACCGATCTCTTCAACCCGGAGCCCGGTGCCGTTGACCGAAGCGGTCCACTCACGCTCTTCCCGTTCAGCGTTCATGCCTCTCCATCCGTCGAGACCGCCGACCCCTTCCATGTGCCAGCGATGACCAGGGCCCTCAACGTGACGCCGTTCTTCGCCGGCTTCGCGCCGATGAAGCGCGCGGGGTCCTCGAGGTAGTGCAAGACCTTCTCCAGGGGGCGTCGATGTGGATGCTGTGGGTGTGCTTGGCCGAGGCCATGGTGCTTCGCTTCCGTCCTGTGACGGCGACCCGAACAGGTCGCGCGGTGCCGGCTCATCGCCGTCGGCTCGTCTTGGTGGGCTCCGTGGGGTCGAGGAGGTGGTGGGTCACGGTGTCACGTGTGGGGGGTTGGGCATCGCTGGCGCGCTTGGCTCGGGCCGGCCGCAGGTGCGCTCGAGGAAACGCGGGGGCCAGGGGGCGGTCGTCTGGCCGGGAACGGTGAATCGGAAGTCGCACCGGTCGCAGCCCCACGCCAAGGTCTTGGTGCGCGTGAGGCTGACGCCCAAGGCCGAGGTCATCACGTAGTCGAGGTCGCAGATGTAGGGCGCGAGCTCGTCGGCTCCCTGGGCATGCAGGAACTTGACGATGGCGCACTCGGTGAAGTCGACCCCGTAGTCGAAGGGCTGGCTGTCACCGTCGACGACCTCGTACACGAAGTCGTCGGGGTAGCGGCGTTCCTGCGACCACCGGGCGTTCTTCGCCGCGCGTGCCTTGCGGTACGTGCGCCGGCCCATCCAGGGGCGCAGCCGCCGGGGGATGCGCTCGACTCTCTCGCGCATGGCGTGGTGGATCACCTCTCCGACGTCCTGCACGGAGCCTCCGTGCCGCGCGACCACCCGGTACAGCGCCAGCGCCCACGGGGACAGCACCATGGACTGCGATTGGGCGTTCCGGTGGCCGCCGATGTAGGGGACGTGGGGGATGAGCGCCCGGTACTCGTCGAGCATCTCCCGTCGCATCACCGCGGCCGTCGGGGCACCGAACCGGTCGGTGAGGAGGTCGGTGTGCCGGTTCAGGGAGTGGAAGCCGCGAACCTTCCAGCGGGTGCGAAGATCGAAGCGAGTCCTCGTCGATGCGTCCATGTCGCCTCCGCGGACCGCGGCGGCACGTCACGCCGCTGACCACGGCCCTGCATCCACTGTACGACTACCGCATCGCCCGGGAGTGACTCTTGGTGAACGTCGTTCCGACCGCAGGCGACACCGACGATCCACGGCCTGTGACGGGTACGGGAGGGCCCCAACACCGGGACGCGGAGCATCATCTGATCTGCGGATTCGCCAGCGGCGACGCGCACAGGCAGACGTCGAGGTGCGCCCAGATGTGCGGCCAGCTTCTGCATGCGATGTGCGCCTTCAGCTGCCCGCGGTAGTGCGACCGCGTGTCCGCGCCGACACTTGCCGACGAAGAGGCATCACGTGCCGTGTACGCGCACTGGATCGCGGTCGGCGGGCCTGGGCCGGATCCTGGCCCTCCTCGGCTTTCCACAGACGGGCTCGGTGCCCCCGGTCTTGGGCGGCAAGATCGACGACGCTCGCAGGTGGTGCCGGTGGTGCATGGCGTCGCTCCCGGCGCCGGGATCACCGATCCGGGAGCAGCTCGCTCGGCCTCCTTGCCGAGAGCAGCGGCCCCACCGAGGGACGCGGCTTTGGCGGTGGCTTCCTTCGTTGCAGGTGTCGTCTCGGTGGTCGCTTGGGAGTTCGGAGTGGTGCCGCTCGTGGCCATCGTTTGCGGCGCGCTGTTCCTGTGGAGGCAGAGAGGAGTGCCTGCGCCGACCGTCCGCTGGCAGGCTCAGGTCGGCGTGGTCTGCGGCTCGATCTACCTGCTCGTGGCCGTGATCGTGATGCTCCAGCGAGCGACGGGTCTGCGTGGGTGATTCATACCGAGGATTTCCTCGAGCTGTAACGGACTTCCTGAAACGCTGCGAGGGCCTTGTCGTCCGCGTCGGGGAGCGTATGCAGGTACTTCTGGGTGGTCATAATCTGGGCGTGGCCCATGCGCTCCATGACGGACTTCAGGTCTGCGCCGCCGGCGAGCAGCCACGAGGCGTGGGCGTGGCGCAGGTCGTGCATCCGGACGAGGAAGTCGACGCCGGATCGTTCGACAGCTGGCCGCCAGTAGCGGGTGTTGAAGGTGGCTCTCGACAGTGGCTGGCCGCCGGCGACCTCTCGGGAGGGGAAGAGTAGGTCGCTGCGTCGGATCCCAAGTGCGGCGATCCGGGCCGCCAGGGTGTCGAGCAGTTCCTGCGACACGCGGAGGGTGCGGGGCTCGTCGTCCTTGGGGTAGGGCTTGACGATCATGCGCTCCCCGGTGGGGGAGTCCTTGCGGGAGACCTCGACGATCGTCTCCTCGACGGTGATCGTGCGGCGCAGGAAGTCGATGTGCCGGGGGCGGAGAGCGACGAGCTCGCCCCATCTCAGGCCGGTCTCGATGGCCGTCATGACCATTGCCCTGAACCGGTCGGGGATCTGCGCGAGGACGGACGCGAACTCGTCGGGGGTGAGTGTGCGCGCCTTCCGGGAGACGATCTTCGGCAGCTCGGTGTCCTCGCTGGGGTTGAAGGCGATGATCCGGTCGCGCACGGCTCGGGCGAACACGGAGTGCAGCATCACGTGGTACTTGGTGACCGAGCGTGGCGACAGGCCGTTGTCAACGGCCTGCCTGACCCAGTGCTGCACCATCGAGGCCGTGATGTCTGCCAGCGGTGTGCTGCCGAAGTACGGCACGAAGTGGTTCCGCAAGTACGAGAGGTACCCCGCGCGCGTGGTGACTTCGAGGTGACGCGACGGCAGCCACACCTCCATGGCGTCGACGCGGGCCCGACCCTGGGTGCCGAGCACGAGCCGGCGGAAGCGCTCACCACGTGGATCCACCTGTTCACGGAGCTGCTCGCGAGCAAACGCGGCCTCGCCTCAGCACTGCACTCGGGCGATCCGGCCTTCTCGGGGCTCCCTGGCTACTTCCTGCAGCGACCCGGCCCCACCCTGGCGGCACTGCTCGAGGCCGCAGTGGCCGACGGCGCGATTCGCGATGACGTCAGCGCCGAGGATCTCCTGCACGCCATCACCCAGCTGTGCCAGCCCGTGCCCGGGCGAGCGCCCGAACACAACGAGCGCATCGTCGCCGTCCTTCTCGACGGCATGCGCTCCCCCGCGCACTGACGTCCGCACGCTCTGGGCGCCCGACAGAGTCCGAACGCGCTCCCGGTCACCTACGCACGCGGCACCCGCACCCGGTGTCCTCACATAGAGCCGCGTGGGCCCGCCCGTTGCCGGGCGGACCCACGCGGTTGGGTGCGCGGGGCTAGCCGACGCTCACTGCGCGAGGAGCCACTTCAGGATTGACGAGTCCGCGTACGTCGGGGCCGCGGCCAGGTGCTGGTCCGGCTCGTAGAACGCCGAGAGCGGGTACTCGGTGTACTTGACCAGCTTCGAGGCCTGGGCCGGTGTCTTGCCGAGCGTGATGTAGGCGTTCCAGATCCGGTTGAAGGACGTCTGCCCGGTGGTCGCCACGTTGAGCAGGTGGTCGCCCGTGCCGTGCGTGATCCAGATCGGGGTGGCCGACGCCGCGATGGCGTTCGCCTGGGTCTGGCTCGCGGCGAAGCCGCCGGTGAGGAGCACGCCGTCGAACAGCCCCGGGTAGGTCGCGAGGGCGGCCCAGGCCAGCGTCGACCCGTAGGAGACGGTCGAGGCGTAGATGCGGTCGGTGTCGACGGAGTACTGGGTGGTGAACCAGTTCACCAGCTCCACCATCAGGTTGGCCTGCGTCGCGGAGGTGCCGACCCGCCGGTTCTGCACGGCGAGCACGATGACGTCCTCGTCGGTGTCCGTCCACTCCTCCTGCAGCCACGCGACCGCGGGGATGTCAGACGCCACCTGGACGCCTTCGTTGTTACCCGTGGCGTTCTCGAGGAAGCCCTGGCCCTGGCCGGGCAGGATCACGACGACCGGGTACTTCTTGCTCGGGTCGTAGTCCGCCGGCAGCCAGTAGGCGTACGGGACGTCCGTTCCCGACGTCGTCATGTACCGCTCGTACACGAAGTCGTCGTACAGGAGGTTCACCGCAGGCTGCGTGGGCACGTACTCAGTGCTGGAACCCTCGGCGATCGTGGCGCCGAGGCCCTGCCCGTTTCCGGGCTGAGCGTGGATGGCCTCGTTCTGGATCACCCGTGTCTGCAGGTCAGGGTTGACCTTGACGCCACCGTTCCAGGCGATCACCGTGCTGCCGCCGGGGTCCATCGGGTTGAGCTCGATGATCACGTACTTGCCCGTGTCGGACTGCTGGTCCTCCTCAAGCGATGGCGTGTCGTTCGTGTAGATCGCCGTGATCGTTCGGTCGGCCCGCTTGGTCGGGTCGGTCAGGTCGGCGATCGGGTTGAAGCGGAAGTTGTACAGGCTGTCCGAGACGGTGAAGGACGCCAGGTCGAGCGTGCGTGGGTTGACGTCCGCTCCGTACTCGATTGCCACCGCGGTGACCTTCTGGCCGTAGGCCAGGATCTCGGTGATCGGGATGACGTTTTGGATTCCTTGCGGTGGAGCAGCGGCTCCGGCCGGTGACGATGCTGCAAGTAGGACTGCGCCGAGGGCGACCGTCGAGACGGCTGCCAGACGCTTGCGGTTGGACATGTCAATCCTCCCTCTGGGGCCCCAGGCGCCGTTGCCCGCGGGTACGACCCACGCGGAACGTAAGACCTCTCGCGCGCCATGTCAATAAATGAAAGTTTGAACTTTGCGCGCCATATTTACGACGGGACTGGCGGAAACTGGCGCCATCGGTGGCGCGGCCATCGATGTGTGTCAGGTGTTAGCGGCCCGTGCAGGGCAGGCGATCGCGTACATCACCGCAGGTGACGGGCGTCTCCGGTGGCGCCCCCGCCGCCACCCCGCTGACCTCCACGGCCCGTGGCTCGGCGAATCTCGGTCTGTGCCGGGCTGAGGTCGATCGTCGCCGGCGAGTAGCCGCACCCGACCTGGGGGCGCACCATCAGGGCATGAGTCAGACCAGCCCCAACGACCCTGAGCGCCCTTCACCTGAGACCGCTGGGCAGCCTGTCGCCCTCTCCGTGATGCTCGCCGTTCCGGATGCCCAGGCCGCCGCCCGCTGGTACCAGGACGCCCTCGGCGCAACGACGATGTGGGACCTCGGCTCCGTTGTCGGCCTTCGGATCGGCGCCGCCCCGTTGATCATCGGCGAGCCTGCGGCGAACGGATGGAGCACCCCGGGAGACGCCTCGACGACGACGGTACGGGTCGAGCTGTTCGCGCCAGACCCGGACTCCGTGCTGGCCAGGGCAGTCGGCGCGGGCGCCGTTTCCCACCACGACGTCAGTGATCACCGGATGCCGTGGGGCATCCACCGCCAGGGCGGTTTCGTTGACCCCTTCGGGCACGTCTGGTTCGTCGGCGACCACTCTCCGCTGCGCTGAGCTTCGATGCGCTGAGCTTCGCCGCGCTGAGCGCCGCCGCGCCGCGCCGGGCGGCCCGAACGCGGACGACGTCGGCTGGCCCCGATCGAGGCGTCAGCGGGTCTCGGCCAGCTGTGAGGATCCGCTGCTCGGGCGAAGGTCCGCGACGCGCGCGAAGAGGCCCTCGGACCGGCCGAGCGCCACGGCACCGACGAGCGGCGCCATCTCCCCAAGGGTCCCGACGAGGACCTGCGTGCCGCGGGCCATCGTCGGGGGCGCGTAGCGACGGATGGCGTCGCGGACCCCATCCGCTATCACGCCACTCGCGCCGCTGAGGCTGCCTTCGATGACGATCGCATCGGGGTCGATGTAGACCACGGCGTCGGCGAGACGCCGACCGAGCGCATACCCGAAGCCGAGGAGGGCCCGGACGACGTCGTGGTCGTCTTCGTCGGCGGCGCGGGCCACGTCTGCCAAGGTGAACGGCCGTCCGTGGGCCTCGGCCAGGGCAGCGAGCAGCGCCGGAATGCTGCGGCTGTGCCAGAAGCAGCCACGGGCGCCGCAGTGACAGAGGCGCCCGTCGTCGTCGGCGTGGAGGTGCCCGATCTCCCCGGCGAGACCCGAACGTCCGCGGTGGAGTCGGCCGTCGATGACCAGGCCGGCGCCCGTCCCGTGCGCGAGGCTCACGTGGAGCACGGTGTCCAGCCCCGCGCCGGCGCCGAGGACCGCCTCGCCGAGGGCCGCCAGGTTGGCGTCGTTCTCGCTGTGCACCGGGCAGCCCAGACGGTCGGCCAGGAGCTCGGTGGGAGAACCCCCGTCCCAGGTCCGGAATCGCCGCAGGTGCCCGCTCGCTGGCTGGTCGGCCTCGGTCCCCGACTGGCGCGTGAACCCTGAGGGCCCAGGCAGCCCGACGACTGCCATCGAGAGCTCGGAGGCTTGGACCGATGCATCAGCCAACGCCAGGTCCAGCTCAGTGAGCGCGCGACCGGCTCGTCGGCCGTCGACAGTCGCCTCGAGGGGCTCAGCCTCCCGCGCGCTCAGCACCTCCCCCTTCGTCGTCACCACGCCCACCACAGTGCCGTGCGCCGCAGCTACCACGACGGCCACGGGGCCTGGTGGAGCCGCGATCGACCAGCTGTGGGAAGGCCGGCCGCGACCCTGACGGCCCGGGCCCCGTTGCTCCACCTGACCGGCGTCCGCCAGGCGCCTGAGGGCGTCCACAACTGTGCTGCGGGGGAGGCCGGTGTGGGCGGTGAGGTCCGCCACCGTCAGCGGGCGCCCGTCAGCAAGCTGCGCGAAGACGGCGCGCGGGGCCGATCCCGGCACTGTAGAGGCAGAGCGCATGCTCGGGATCGTAGTCCGCTGACGATTAACGTCAATTCCGTTGTTAACAGCGTCTTCTCCGCTCGGTCTTCAATCTATTGACGGCCGAGCGGAGCATGCCTAGGGTTGCCCGCGTGTCGACCTCACCGACGAGGTTGCTCCGACCGCGGTTGCCCATCGATGAAGGGATGCCGATCTCCAGCCGCACCCCCTTGTGCCGACCGCCGGCCGGAGCGCCCCCTCCCCGGCCGGCGGTCGGCACAACTCCCGCACCCCCCACCGAGAAGGGCCAGCGATGACCGTTAGCAGACGAACCCTCAGCGCGGCGATCGCCATCGGGCTGGCCGCCATGGCCACCGCACCGGCAGCCGTGGCCGCCGACGGCAACCGCGGCCGGCCCGGCACCGGCATCACGAGTGTCACGGCGATCACACAGATCTTCACGTTCGGTCAGGAGGTCGCCGCCGTCGCCGTCGAGTACCCGGCCGTGGTGAACCCGCGCACCCTGGACCTGGGCACGTTCACCGTGTCGGACAGCATCTACAACTTCCGCTTCAGCCCGCTCGAGGACCTCGCGACACGCGCGGACCGCACGATCACGCGGGTGTACACGAACGACGAGGCGACCATCGACCCCGACGGCACGTCCGAGCCCGGGCGGTTCGTCATCATCGAGCTCGACCCCGCCGACGCCGGCGGCAACACGGTCATGCGGTCGACGTGCTCGGGCTTCCTCTGCTACGAGAAGATCAACCCCGACCTGCCCACGGAGGTCGTCCAGAACGAGGACGTCTACGCCCAGCCCGGCAACGGCCAAGGTCGCGGACGCGTGCTGGCCGAGGCCGGACCGACCAGCCACCCGCTGTCGGGCGAGACCGTCAACCTGCTCGCTGACGAGTTCCACTACGAGACCTACCTCCACGCGGGCATGGCGGTGCCGTACGCGTACCACCTCCCGGCCGACTACGACCCGGCGCGCGAGTACCCGCTCGTGGTCGTCCTGCCGGGCTGGGGCTCGGGCTACAACGGTGTCAACGAGGGCGTCCAGGTGGCCGTGGACATCAGCACGACAGCCTGGCTGCAGGAGGAGTGGACCGGCTCGGACGAGGACGTGATCGTGCTGTCGCCACAGACGCAGCGCGTCGGGACGGACGCGGAGTCGGCCGCGATGGTTGCCCTGCTGGACGAGTTCATGGGTCGGTTCAGCGTGGACGGCGGCCGGGTGTACGTGCAGACCTTCTCCTGGGGCTCGACCCTCGCCTGGGACGCCATGGCGGACCGCCCCGGCATCTTCGCGGGCGTCCTGATCGCCGCCGGCTTCCCGGTCAGCGCGGCGCAGGCGGCGCTGATCGCCCAGGACCTGACGCCGGTCTGGATCACACACGGCACGAACGACCCGGTCCTCCCGGTCACCTTCGGCCAGACGTCCGTGCAGGTGCTGCGCGACGCCTATGTCGCCGCCGGGCTGGATCCGGCAGCTGCCGCCGACCTGGTCCGCTACACCGAGTTCCCACCCGAGGCGTACGCGGTGCCGGACTACCACGCGGTGGTCGGACCCACCTACGAGACGCAGTCGATCCTGGCGTGGCTGTTGGCCCAGGGCGACTGACCAGCTGATCGCTCGGCACCGGCGCCGGCAGGGACAGCTGTCCCTGCCGGCGTCCGTTCGTGCGTGTGTCCGACAGTCGCGCCAGCCAGCCAGATGCGCGGCGACGTCCTACTGCGCAAAGACGACGGTGCCTGTCCCGTCGGTCACGGTGAAGGACCGGGTCGACAGGTCCGCGTCGAGCAGTGCCACGACGCCGTCCTTCTCCCAGCGGAGCGAGAGTCTGCCCTCCGGGGTGTGGGCGACCTCGAGCGCCGCGTCGAAGCCGAACGCCGCCGACGTGTTCCGGAAGCGCAGCAGGGTCAGCTGGTCCCGCACGACCGTCTCCTCCAGACGGGCCGCGACGTCCGCGGCCGTCAGGTTCGTCCGGTTGATCTCCTTGTGGCCGCCCTGCCCGGCGTTCCGCACCGCCTCATGGTCGTTCCGGCCGGCGAACAGGTCCAAGTACCACACCTGCGGCTTGCCGGGCATGAAGAGGTGGATGGCCCGGGCCAGCAGCATCGACCGCTCGTCCTCACCCAGCGCGCTGAAGTACGTGGCGTTGACCTGGTAGTAGAGCGCTCGCTGCCCGTGCAGGCTCTTCACGTGGCCACCCCGCGCCACGACCGTCTCGATGAGGCCGGTGATGCGCTCCTGCGGCACGAGACCATCCAGGTCGAGCAGCGGGATGCCGTCGTGGCAGCCGAGCATGGTGACCGTTCGCAGCCCCTTGTCCCGAACGTCGCGCGCCCACCGGGCGAGATCCTCCCCTGAGCGCCTCTCCAGTGCGTCGAGGACCAGTCCGGGGAGGAAGAAGTCGTACGTCAGGTATCCCTCGGCCGCGATTCGCTCGTGGGTCCGCTCCCGGTAGCTCGCGTGGATCTCCGGCAGGAGCGTCACGCCATACCGGTCCGCAAGCTCGCGGACCCCCTTCAGCAGGTCCCAGGTCTCCGGGTCGTTCAGGAAGTTCCGCTTGCCGGGAGACTTCGGCGCGTACGCGAACGCGTCCAGCCGGACGATCCGCGCGCCGTAGGCAGCGAGGGTGCGCAGGGTCCTGTCGTAGTACTCCCACACGAGCGGCGACCCGATGTTGACGTCCATCTGGCCCATGTAGCGCCGACGGGACGCCAGCAGCTCCAGGACTCCTTCGCGGAATCGCTCGAGGCGGCCGAGCGGGATCTCCTCGGGCGGTGTACCGGCGTCCAGCGCTCGGTTGACGACGTCTGCCAGCTCGTTCGCCGAGCCGTACTGGATGTCCAGCGCCGCCATGAGGTCCTGGACGTCGAGGCGTCCGAACCGGACCTCCTGGTAGAAGGTGTTCCAGTACGGGACGTCGCGGCCGTCCGGGAAGCGGACCATCAGGATCGGCAGCCCGGGCTTCCGGAAGAACATGTCCTCGATGAGCTCGGGCCGCGGCTGGATGTACCCACCGTCGGTCATCTCGCCACGGCCGTCCCAGAACCGGTTCCAGTCGACGAAGAAGTCGCGGTACGCCGACCCTTCGCCGTTCCTGACGACGTCCTGGAACTCCTTCGAGAGGACCGAGAGGTGGTTGACGACGAAGTCGAGCTTCAGGTCCAGGCCGAGCGAGCGGATCGCGTCCAGGTCCGCCTGGCTTGCATACATCTCGTTGAGGCCGTAGTCGATCACGGAGAAGCCGCGATCCAGGTCCGTGTTGAAGAGGCTGGGCAGGATGTAGAACGACCCGAAGGCGCCGGCGAGGTCCGGCCGTGCCACCAGGTCGACGATGTCGGCGAGCCGACCGCCCATGCTGTCCGGGTACGCGTTCAGCATCGGCCGGGCGTCGATCGGCGCGGCGTCAGACATGTGCCCCGCTCGCCGTCTGCGCCATCGCCCGGCGGTACTCGTCGTACGACATCGCGTCACCACCCTTGGACAGGATGATCCGCGCCTTCTTGGCCTGCGATGCCAGCAGCTCCTGCTCGATCTCCAGGACCGTCGCCGTGAACGGGCTGTCGGTCGCACCGTCGCGGTTCCGGGCTTTGCGGTGGGCCAGTGTCTCTGCAGGGGTGCTGTTCAGGAGCACGGGGATGTCGACTCCGTGCAGGAAGTCGCTCATGCCGTGCGTCCACTCGATGACGAGGACGTGCACTGAGGAGAAGTCGACCTGCTCGTACCAGAGGTCGGCCTCCGCGCGGCCCATCCTCTTCAGCCAGATGGCGTCAGCGCCGTTGCGGAACTGCCCGACGGCGTCCGACAGCTCCTCGAAGTCGATCTCCGCGGGGGTGCCGAGGTAGCCCCTGAGCGCCGTGCGGCCTGCCTGCTGATAGACGGTGAGCCATGGGTCGTCGGCCGCACGACCAGGATCGGCATCGGCCCCAGCAGCACCGAGCCGACGGAGCGCCAAGGCGCGTTCAGGCGTGTACTGCCCGCTCTCGACCACGCCGCGGAGACCGCCCTGCCGGAAGACCCGGAGCCGTTCTGCATCGTTGTGCGCGGGGATCCGCCGGGGGTAGTTGTCGCCGGAGAGCGTGTAGCAGCCGGCGCCCACGGCGCGGAGGTGGAAGGACAGCAGCGATGCGATCTCAGACTTGCCGACGCCCGAGCCGCCAGCCACCGCTACGACGGCGCGGCCGGCACCGCTCTCGCCGAGTGCGCTGAGCAGCTTCTCGACGAGCAGGGGGAAGAGCCTGGTGGCCTTCGCGATGTGCGAAGGGGCGATGCTGACCTGGTCACCCGGCATGTCGCCGTGCGGGATGTCCTCGGGAACGGGCGTCGGCGTCCACGGCAGGCATGCTCGCAGCGTCCGCGCCAAGTCGTCGGTCATCGCCCTGCGCCCTCGGGGGCAGGTACGGCTGTCGCTGTCGCGGCCGGAGCGGCTGCGCCCTCGGGAGCGGCTGCGGCCGCGGCCGAGCCGGTCGAGGATCACAGGAGCCGGGTCAGCCAGCGCAACCGCGCCTCCCGTGCGTCTCTGGACACCGCCGCTCCGGGTGCGAGGAAGTCGAACCCGTGGATTCCTCCGGGCCACACGTGGAGCTCAGCCTCGCCGCCGCACAGCCAGATCAGCCCCGCGTAGGCGATGGCCTCGTCGCGGAACGTCTCCGCCGAGCCGACGTCGATGAAGGTCGGCGGCAGCCCGCTGAGATCCGACGCACGCCCGGGCGCCGCGTAGATCGGCACCTCCGCGCTGCCGGCGAGGTCGGCGAGGTACGCCCCCCACGCGGTCGCGTTCGCCGATCGGTCCCAGGCGCCGTAGCCAGCCATCTGGACGGCCGACGCGCTGTCGTTGCGGTCGTCGAGCATCGGGAAGATGAGCATCTGCCCGGCGAGCGAGGGGCCTCCGCGATCCCGCGCGAGCAGCGCCGTGGCCGCTGCCAGGCCACCCCCGGCGCTGACGCCCTCGATGACCACCCGACCCGGGTCGAGTCCCAGCACGGCGGCGTTCTCGGCGAGCCAGACCAGCGCCCCGTAGCTGTCCTGGAGGGCAGCCGGGTACGGGTCCTCGGGTGCCAGGCGGTACTCGACGGAGGCGACGGCGCAGCCGGCCTGAGCTGCGAGCCCGACGGTGAAGACGACGTCGTCGTACACCGAACCCGCGACCATGCCACCGCCGTGGAGATGGACGATGAGCGGCAGCGGCCCGGGAGCCGACGCCGGCCGCAACAGCAGGACCGTCACGTCCGAGGAGCCATCCTCACTCGGGACCCGGTGGGTGGACATCGCGAAGCGGCCGTCGCCCGTGAGGGCTCCCGCGTCGGGTGGTACCGAGCGCAGGCGCAGCCCAGCGATCTGATCAGGCGCCAGCGTGGTGACGACCTGGTCGCGCTCTGCGCGCAGGACCGCCTCGACCTCCGGGTCGATGGGTGGGCGAACGGTCATCGGCTCATCCCTTGAGCGATCCCTGGAGGAGCGCCGAGACGAACCTGCGCTGGAAGATCAGGAACACGAGCAATGTCGGGGTGAGGATGAGCAAGGATCCGGCGCACAGCAGTGGGATGTCGGTGCCCCACTGCCCTTGGAAGGCGCCCAGGGCTCCGGCCATCGTGCGCTGGGTGGGGTCGTCGACGAGGACGACGGCGAGCAGGAACTGGTTCCAGGTCCACAGGAAGAGCAGGATCGCCAGCGAGGACAGCGCCGGCATCGACAGCGGGACGTGGATCCGCCAGAAGAGCTGCCACAGGTTCGCCCCGTCGATCCGGGCGGCCTCCGAGATGTCGTCCGGGATGTTGATGAAGTGCGCCCGCATCCAGAACACGGCGAACGGCATGAACAACCCGAGGAGCGGCAGGATGATCGCCCACCGGGTGTTCAGGAGCCCCAACCCACGCATCTGGTAGTAGAGCGGGATGATGATGCCCTCGAACGGCAGGGTCAGCCCGAGCAGGAACGCGATGAACACGGCCCGGCCCCCCGGTGGGCGAAGTTGTCCCAGAGCGAACCCGGCCAGCGTGGAGATGAGCAGGGCGACCGGGACCACGCCGATCTCGATGAGCACGCTCGACCAAAGAAGCTGACCCATCTCGGCGGCCTTGAACGCGTCGACGAAGTTGCCCCAGTGCGGCGTGTCCGGCCAGGAGAGCCCTGCTGGGTAGGTACCGGACTTGTGCAGCGCGGTCACGAACAGGCTGACGAACGGCATGATCGTGACGATCATGAGGATGATGAGAAGGATCTGGCCGAGCCACCTCTCTCGACGCGAGACGATCACGAGTCACCTTCCCGGTTGAGCCACTGCAACGGCAGGACGACGGCCAGGACGAGCGCCATCAGGGCAACGGCGAGGGCGGAGGCCTGTCCCACCTCGCGCTGGAAGAACGCCAGGTAGTAGATCTCCAGGCCGGGGACCAGAGTGCTGTTGCCCGGGCCGCCCTGGGTGGAGATGTAGACGATGTCGAAGCTCGCCAGGGCGGCGATGACCGTCACCGTGACGCAGACGACGACCTCCTGGCGCAGGCTCGGCAGCGTGATCGAGACGAACTCCCGGAGCGGGCCGGCGCCGTCGATGCGCGCCGCCTCATAGAGGCCGGGATCGATCTTGGTCATGCCGGCGAGCAGCAGGAGCATGCACAGCCCGAACAGGACCCAGGCGCCGATGACACCGACCGCGGGCAGGGCGGTGTCGAAGTCGCCCAGCCAGGCACGTGCGATGCCGTCCAGGCCGATCAACCGGAAGACCTGGTTGACCAGGCCGTTCGTCGACATCTGCCAGCTCCACATGATGCCCGCGGCGACCAGAGGGATGATCTGCGGCAGGAAGAGCACCGTCCGGGCGACGACCGCCAGCCTGCTCGTGGCGAAGCCGCGGATCGTGTTGGCCGTGAACAGGCCGAGGATCACCGGGACGAAGCTGAAGAAGATGATGAGCTCGAAGGCGTTGACGATCGAGCCGGACAACTCGGGATCATGGAACAGCGCCACGTAGTTGGCCAGACCCACCCACGTCGAGGGGGTCACCCCGTCCCAGTCGTAGAACGAGTACTGAACCGTCTGGGCGATGGGTCGTACCACGAAGAGGAAGTACGTCAGTGCCGCCGGGGCCACGAGAGTCAACGCCATCCCGCCCCGGCGCAGGCGCCGCGCCCTGAGGGCGCGGCGCCTGCTCTCCGGGCTACCCAGCACCGGGGAAGTCCCCTCGCGGCGACCCGACGTCTGTGGGGTCAACCGCTGTGCCATCTCTCGCTATCCGCCGATCTCGGTCTCGTACTCGGCCTGGACCGCCGCCAGGAGCCCTGCGGGGTCCTGCTCCCCGGCCATGAGCTTCTGCAGGTTGGGGGTCCAGCCCTTCGCATAGATCGAGCCGGTGGCGTTGGCGATGAAGTCCATCGCACCATTCTGCTCACCGATCGCCGCACCGGCCACCAGAGTCTGCGCCGTCACGGTGTTCGGGTCCACGTCGGGCATGAATGCGTCGGCCGGACCCATCGGGCGCGATCCGCCAATCTGAACGGCGATCGTGCGTGCCTGCTCGTTGGTCGCGACCCAGTCGAGGAAGAACGCGGCGCAGTCGGGGTTCGCAGCATTGGCGGAGATCCCGTAGGTGAGCGGTGCGGACATCGCACCGAAGGAGCCACCCTC
>Ga0075528_10000077_pt1 | contig 16520 bp, 19 predicted proteins | sample NGEPer16B_FD_76827 | JGI IMG/M metagenome (GOLD analysis project Ga0075528, IMG submission 76827) | Arctic peat soil microbial communities from the Barrow Environmental Observatory site, Barrow, Alaska, USA - NGEE Permafrost159B-16B | ecosystem: Environmental > Terrestrial > Soil > Wetlands >... | reverse complement strand
AGTTAATGGAAATTAATTGGGATAGTTTGCCAGGCTTCGAAAATCTTTTGTTTAGATAATTTTTGATATAAAATTGATGACGCAATTAGCCGTTCTTTTTGAAGACAATCATATTATTGCCATCAACAAACGATGTGGGGATATCGTGCAGGGAGACAAAACCGGCGACCCAACAATGGGAGATGAGGTAAAGAATTATCTTAAAGAGAAATACAACAAGCCTGGCAATGTATTTTTAGGCGTGACTCATCGTCTCGACCGGCCGACAAGTGGTGCTGTACTTTTTGCCAGGACTTCAAAAGCGCTAACGCGACTGAATGAAATGTTCAAGGAGGACCATTCGATCCACAAAACTTATTGGGCAGTAGTTGACAAAAAGCCAGAGCCATTAACCTGTAAACTTGACCACTGGATTGTTCGTGACACGAAGCAGAATAAGTCATTTGCATATCTGAATGAAAGGAAGGAATCGAAAAAGGCCAGCCTAACCTACCATTATCTTAGTTCGTCTGATCGTTTTCATCTGATTGAAATCGAACTGCATACCGGGAGACATCATCAAATCAGAGCACAGTTGGCCACCATAGGATTGCACATCAAAGGCGATCTCAAATATGGTTTTTCACGATCAAACAACGATGGAGGAATTCATCTTCATGCCCGAAAAATCGAATTTACGCATCCAGTAACCGGCGACCTCGTCACCATTGTTGCACCGCCACCAAATGATCCCGTCTGGAATTATTTCATCAGGTCAATTGAGGGTTAATTCTCTTTCAGAAATCCAGGTAATTTTTCCAACAACATTCCTGGTTTGATATGAAGGACTTTCATCCCTGTCGTTTTTGCCGCCTCAGTATTTTCTTCCATATCGTCAATAAATAGCGTCTCTTCCGGCTCAAGACCGGCCTCAGTTAATGCCTGAATGTAAATCCGGGGATTTGGTTTTCGCATTCCCATTTCATGCGAATAGAAATTCCGTTCAAATAAGTCGTAAAACGAATAGCCAAAGTCGGCTTCGAATTCCCTGTGAAATTTGATCCGGTGAATTTCGTTCGTATTGCTCAATAAAAATAGCCGATAGCTCTTTTTCAACTCTTCGAGGTACCTGATCCTGTCGGCGGGAATATCCAAAATCATTGCTGTCCATGCTTCATCAATTTCCCTGTCATTTCTTTGTAAATCAGTCATTTTTCTGACATTATTGCGAAAAACTTCGGGTGATGAACTTCCACTTTCGAGGCTGTAAAAGAGTTCCTTACCGTTCGTTTGATTATTCTCCTCATAAAAATCGCTCCATCCCAGGTTCCGAAAAGCATCTACAGTTAATTGCGGATTGATGTTTAGGATAACTCCTCCAAGATCGAAGATGATATTGTGAATTGGTTTTACCTCCATAATTAGTAATTTTCTGATGCAAAGATATTGGTTTAATGTTTATTTCTAAGCCAAATCTTTTGCTGCAGTTTCCATTAAAAGGTAAAATGCCTGCGCTTCAGGCGCAAAATAGGGACGGTCAAAATTTGGCAACCCACACACATCGTGCACATAGCCCAAACTATCAACTCGATCGTTCGCCGCTTTCCGCATAATTTCAGCCTTTGCAATGTAGCCCGAATCGAGATAACCAGCTTTAACTCCCCGGAATATCGTGTATGCAAGCATTTGACTCAGATTTACTTCCGGAAATGTATCCGGTCTGTTTACTACGTCGTGAAACATTCCGTCCGGGCGGAGGTATTTCAAACAACCATCCAAAACGTCTTTGACATAACTGACCAGCATCATTTTCTCATTCGTCATATCTTTGGGCAGCATCCTAATAACGCGTGTTATTCCGGCAGCTGACCACCCATTACCGACACCCCAAAAATCTTCGCGTTTGAATTTTTTATTTTCATCATCCCAAATATGGGAATACAACTGATCTTTAGGATGATATAAATATTTCCGAAATCCGTCGATTTGCTTAATTGCTTCCTTGTATTCTCCTGCCGCGGCCAGAAAAGGTGGTAACATGTAATTCCCATCCGACATGATCCATTTGGTAGGTTCCTGTGTGTGATAGATAATTCCTTCAGGGGTTTTATGATTTGACGTTTTAAATACATCAAGCATTGCGTCGGCACCCGTTTTAAATATCGGATCGCCCATCTTTTTATAAGCGAATAAGACCACCTCCCCTACACTTGAACAATCGTTGATTGGACCATTGCCTTTAATCACCGAAAACCGCCCGTTTACCTGTCTTAAAATCGCTCCTCTGGCAAACGAAATGGCCAGATCATATTCGCCCATCTCGAGAAACGCCTGCGCAACTGTACCTTGCTCCCAATCGAAACGTTGCATTCCAAGCGTTGCAATTTTCACCCGTTCGATACGGTCCTTTAAATTTGATGGTTTACCAGAGAAAAGATCTTTCCTGGCATCTTGAATTTGCGGGTCGGAAGCGCTGTAAGCGATGGTTTGCAATCCAACTAAACCGACAGAAACGCCTGCGGCTGATTTCAAAAAGACTCTTCTTGATTGGTTATTTTCCATTTTTTTCATTCGTCAGGTGGAAGAATTGTTTGAACAAATGTAGATAAAAATTTGTAGCTGATTAAAACAACCTATATTTGAAAGGCTATAAAAGCATTTTCAATATGTCTGACAAACATCACCACCATCACCCAATTTTAAGCGGAAAGAATTTAATTCTTCCGATCATCCTTAATGTAGGAATCACAGTTGCACAAATTATTGGGGGTATCATATCCGGAAGCATAGCTCTTCTTTCGGATGCTGCGCATAACTTCAGCGACGTTCTTGCGCTGATATTTAGCTACATTGCTGCAAGGTTAGCAGGACGCGACAGAACACTGAAAGAAACATTCGGGTATAAACGAGCTGGGATATTTGCTGCGTTTATCAATGCAGCTACCCTGATGATTATTGCAACTGTTCTTATTCAGGAGGCTGTCGAGCGGTTAATGAATCCAAGGCCAATTGAAGGAAATATCGTGATTTACCTTGCCGCGCTGGGGATTATATTCAATGGTGTAAGCGCTCTGCTAGTAAAGAAGGAGGCAACTTCAGATATAAATATGCGCTCTGCCTATTTGCACCTGTTTACCGATATGCTCACTTCTGTCGCTGTTTTTATTGGTGGTTTTGCCATCAGTTACCTGGGATGGTTCTGGGTCGACGGTATTCTGACCATTGCAATTTCACTCTTTCTGATTTACAGCAGCTGGGAAATTTTCTATGAATCGGTACGGATATTCATGCAATTTACCCCTTCGCAAATTAATATTGAAGACGTTGCAGCCGAGATTACACGGATTAAAGGGGTTAAGAATATTCACCACGTTCATGCATGGAAACTTGACGATCATGAGATGATGTTCGAAGCACATCTCGATCTCGAGGAGGATTTTTCGATTTCACAATTCGAGCTTATTCTGGATAAGGTAGAGACCATCCTTCTACATCACGACATTCACCACTTCAATATTCAACCCGAATGGGTTCGTGACGATGAAAAATCATTAATCAACAAACTGGATCACTGAGAATCAAGATCCTCAGATTTACGTTGCGGTATTGAGATCTTTCAACATGGACATAAAAGAAGGGATGAATTTATACAAACTCACCCCTTCATGATATTCAAACTATTTTACGATCTTGAAACTGACCGGCAACTCACCGTTATTACAAAGTGCTGCAAAATAGCGCACTTCGGCTTGTGTGAAATCACCTGTAATTGAGCATTTACCACCTTCGATCGCATCTCTTAATACAGGAGCATAGAGCACCTTGTTATCCAATACAATTGCAATTGCATTGTTGATATTGCGCCTTGTTGCATCAGCCCAAAGTTGTACCGCCGGTTTTTTAAATTCTATCCCAAGCTCATTGATTCCGGATGCTTTATCCTGGCCTGATTTCGCACTTTCAACATCCGATCCTGTCAGCAATGCCCCTTTTTCGCCTTCTAAACGAAGTGCATAAAGACAAACATTGCCATCTCCGGAAGGTTGACCCCAGGCAAATTTACATTTCTGGTTTAATTGAACGGTCTTTAAATACTCGTTTACCTTTTCAACTTCCGGTGCAGCAGCACAACCAATTACGGCCATTGAATGATCAGGACCATCGGCCTTTAAAAGTGAAAATAATTGATTGTCTCCCTTTAAAAGTTTAGAAAAACTTTCGCGATTGTAAGTAGCATAAAATGACAATGATCCTTGATGTGTCAGAAGGTCTTCAGCTATTTTTTGGTCCCAGCCATCAGCCAGAACCACCTGAATTTGGTTCTTCCCGGGAATGACTTTCAGTTCAAACTTTTCGGAACTGAATTCCTTCAGACGGGCCGTAAAAATCGTTGCAGATTGTGACAGTGCGGCGGGTGAGATATTGTTATCAGCCGATTGGATCAAAATACGGGTTTCTGCACTTGCCGGATTTGAAAAGCCACTGGCAATGATACCAAATGCAAAACCCGCTATTAATAAATAGATGATTGTTTTCATTTTATAAAATTTTTAAGTTAAAAATACGTGTTCCCTTTTCGAAAAGACGGAACTTTTGTAATAATACTTGTTGAAATCTAACTTAAAACAGGTACATCTTCAGCCACTTTGGGATAGAGGTGGTAATAAAACCGGCTCATAGCAAATGGTTTTATTTCTAATTCGGTTTGATGGAGTGTGAAAAACCGTTGAGCGATCTTTCTGTTGTCCACAGATTGTTTGAAGGTTGCATTAAAAAGGTGAATAGATTTTTGATCGACAAAGGAAACCCAGCTTTTCTGGAAGAGCGGTAACTGAACAGCATCTGTATTAATAGCCTGGGCAGATTTTGAAAGCCATTCCGATACTAATTCGTGTGGCACCGGCTTGATTGATTGTTGATTCGTCTGGTCAGAAAAAGCAGCAACAATAAAAAAGAAAAGAACTATAAATAGTGCCTTTCCCAAATAATTGCTGATATCTTCAATCCGGGTTTTCATTATTCAAAGATAAATATTTCCTTTCAAAATTGACTAACTATTTTTTATACCAATTCATTATCAACATCTATTCTTGTTTTCTTGGCTAAAAAGCTTCCAAATGTGTTTGATGCCTTTTCAAATAAATCAGTTTTGATTTCGTTGCCCGGAAGAAAAGAGGATGTGCTGATCATCACTTCATCCTTTTTAATGGTCCTTTTCCACAAACCTGTCACCTGACCGCCGACAACAATAACCGGGCGGAAAATTCCATTATCGGAAACTGCCTTTTTGTGATGCATTAATGAAAGAGAGGCACTTCTGTCCCGGTAACTGATTAAAAACTCATCGAATGCAGGCAATAAATAAATGGAATTTCTATCCATCCTCATACCGGAAATGGAATCTTTAAACCAGTATTGGACAACATCAATCGTTTCAGAAATAAACCCGGATTTGACAGCTTCAAATCCCTGTTTCGCATCAGTGACAGACAAACCGGACCACCAGACAAAATCTTGTAACGTAGCAGGTCCATGACTTGTAAAATATCTTCTTGCTAGTTCACCAAGGGATTCGTCTCTCGAAAGGATTTTCTTGTGAGGTACCCTGTCGCATAGCAAGCCGTAGGTTTGTTTATTACCGTTAACTTGTCCGCTACAAACGATACCTTCCAATTCTGCCCGAAGCATTAGGTGGGATAAACGGTTGTTGTCTGTTTTGATATTAGCGCTATTAAACGCGATGGCCAATTCTTCGCGCGATAAATGGATGCCTCCGTCAAGCAATTGCCAGATGATATTGTTACATTTTGTGTATATGGCTTCGGAAAGTTCCAGTTCCTTGTCTCTTGACTTCATTGACGATTTAATCTTATTCGCCGTGAGGTCAAGTAACCAGTAAATGTCATCAGAAGCAACAAAATGCCACGTTGGCCGCATAACATGCGTACGGAGAATTTCTCCTTCGTTTAATGCTTTCTCAATCTTTGCGTTGGTCGGATTTAAGAGGCGAAGACCGACCGCCCATTTTGCCATTGCAAAATCCTGTGCCTGCATGGCTCCCATCCATCCAACAACTTCTTTGGGAGAAGTGAATTCTGTTGATGCAATTTTCTGACTGAATAAACGACAGCTTGAGATTTCTGTTAAAGTCATCCGGTTTCATTCAATTAATAATATTGCAATTTTATTCATTTCGGCCGGACTATCTTTAACCACATTGATGTCTAATCCTGCATTTCGGACCGTCTGATAAACATCGACGGCAAAACTTTCGGGACTCGGTCTCGATTTCATTTTATCCTTGCAATTTATCCTGTTCCCGGAACAATCTTTACACAATGTGCAACATGTTTGATTCAATAAAAACGTTTTTTGATAACCTGACAGAAAGATCTCACGTTCAATATCCAATAATTTATTTGTCATTTCGCGCGACCATTCGGATGGAAAAGCGTTTTTATCGGCGTATTTAATTAATCTTATAATCAAACCTGTTTCATACTCCTTGAAAAATCGTTCGCAATCGTTTACAGATGGCGTATTTGGAGGACATGCACCTAATCCATAATCACCGCATCCGAACGTACATTTCACCCTCACCCATTGAGCAACAACAATTTCTTTTGGATCTATCCATTTGAAATCTGTAAAGTTCTGACTTATTAAAACGGATTCTATTTCAGCTTTACTCTTCATGACATTTTTATCCGTTAAGTTCTTTTCGTGTTTTCAAGGCATTTTCTTTCAGGCCGGGCCATTTTCCCCAAAGATCTTTGTCACACTTTTCCAAATCGGCACAAACAGAGCACGATTTTATTTCTTTCTCCTTGGCACATTTCCTGACGGAACATTTAAGCATCGCCTTATTTTGTGGTTTCCCTTCAGCTTTGCAACCATAACAAAATACGTCGTCGGTTGAAAATGGAATGCCAAATTCTTTATTCCAACTTTCTGCTAATTCTATTTTCACATTAAGGTCGTTATTCAAAGTTGCATTGAATATCTTGCATTGAGGATCACATTTGAGACAGCAAAACGACATTGCATCGATATCGGGTCGGAATGTTGCGGAAGAAAAATAATTGGCTGCGTTTAATTTGGTAATTGCAACGAGTCCGGCGGAAACGCCCAAAACACCTTTCAGAAATTTACGTCTGTTTTCCATTGTTTTAATATTAAATTAGTACGAAGCAATACGATTTATTTCCCGATACTTACAATACCTTTCACTGCATTTTTATAATCATGGCTAAAACCATGATGCGCTGTAAATATATATTCGGCCTCCGGAATAGCTGCTAAATTCGCCATTGATGCAATGGCTGATTTGGTATCCACATTAAAGAACTCATTGAACCGATTGATTTTGCCATTTTTCAGGCTTAATGCATCTCCCGTAAAGAGATATTTATCATTGACAAGGTAACACATCGAACCAGCCGTATGCCCCGGTGTAAGAATTCCTTTTATCTTCGTATTGCCAATATTAATAACCTGCTGATCATCGATTAATGTGTAAGTCTTTGTGTCGATTTTATTTCCAAAGATGAAGAATCTCGATTTCTTTCCATTGAGCAGTTGCTCCTCCGGGCGTGAAAGATAAACCTTCGCATTTCGAAATAGTTTGATTGCTGCGACATGATCTCCATCGGTATGCGTCAACAACACCGCAATTATCTTTTCAGGGTCGATGTTTAGTTTTTTAAGTTCGCCTGAAATGGCTTCCAAATTATTACCAGCGTCAATAGCAATGTATTGACTGCTGTCTTTAATCAGGAACAAATTCACGAACGAATCCTTAACTGAGAAAAGATTGCTGACAATTTCCATTGTTTCGACAGGACTAAGTGTTTTGATTTCTGATTTAGCTTTAATCATATATCCGCCCAGGAGCAGTATTATCAATATTACCACAGTTCCAAGTCCGGCTAAAATCCCTTTTAATGTTCTCTTCATGGCTTTCTATCATTTTGAATTATAATAGGATAAAACATTCATTGCAAACCTTGCGGAAACAGTTCCTGGTCCACCGCTCATTTCAATTCCGACTTCAATAGCTTCAATGATTTCACTTTCAGAGGCTCCATCATCGATCGCCTGTTTTATATGCCATTCCATACAGGATTCGCAATTTATTACAATCGAAATTCCGATCGCAATAAACTCTTTTTGCTTCTTACTCAGTGCTCCGTTCGCATAGGTGTTTTGCTGCATGTCAACGAAGGATTGATATACTTTTGATTTTCTAAGATAAAATGTATGTGCTTGTTTGCGTGATTTGACTATTTGCTCAATTCTATTTCCATCAAGGTTCTCCATGTGAAAGTTGTGTTATTGAGGTTGATATTAGGAACTCGTCAATTTAAATTCAGAATCACTAGTTTTATATTTACGACTGATTGCTGGCCTGTAAGTACTTGTCAAATATTGTGGCATTTTAACCATTGTAAATTTACATAGTTTTCAAGAAATCCAAATCATCATAAACTAAAAAAAATGGATGATCAGCCGGAATGAATGAACTATTTTTCTGACAAAAAAAGCTGCCGGAAATTACACCAGCAGCTCTTTTAATGTTATAAGATGCTCTTTCTAATACTATTCTTACTTTTTATGCTTTATTCCTTTTCAGGGTGAGTTGTTCCGAATTTTCCCTTACTTTTTTATCCGAAAGCGGATAGAACAACATCCCTACAAAAGCCAGCACACAGCAGACAGCAGGCATTAAGCTGATCATGATGTGCTCGCCAAAAATGGTTTCCTGACTCTGTTGCAACGCATCAGGCATATAATGGAATACCGCCAGAATCCATCCGCTCATGGCCGAACCAAGGGCCCAACCCAATTTTTGGGACATCGAAGAAGAAGAAAATATCAATCCTGTCGCACGGCGTCCGGTAAGTAATTCCTGATGATCAACTATATCGGCAAACATCGACCACAATAATGGCAGAACATATCCGGCAAAAATGGAGATCATGAACTGAAAAATCAGGATCCAGGTGATGTCGTTTGGTATGAAATAAAAGCCTGTACTCAATATTCCGGCCATTAACATGGCAATCATATAAGTTCTTTTCTTACCATATTTTTTTGAAATTGAAGGTGCAGCCATTACCCCGATCAGATTGGCTGCCTGACCAACCAGAAAGTAAATAGTTGTCATATCCCAACCTGTTCCTGCCATTTTATAGTTGGATTGTACATAGTCTCTGAAAAAGTAGATGGCAACACTATCACGTACTGCATTGAAAAGCAAGGCAGCCAAACCTGTTGCAACTAAAATCCACCAGGGAGCATTTTGAAACAGATCTTTCAAATCTTTCTTGATCGAAATATTTTCTTCGCTCTCAATTTGAACTACCCTTTCTTTTGTCCAACTGAAACACAACAGAAACAAAATCACACAGATCATTCCTATCGCACCAACTCCCATGACCCATCCAACAGGAGAGGTACTTATGGAGTTTTCTGCAGCTTGAGTGGCCTGAGCAACACCTTCGTTACCAAATGTTTTGGAAAAAAAGTCAATCAGCGGTTGTAACAACATGAAGGTTACAAAACTGCCAATGAACGCAAATGACATGCGGTAAGATGAAAGCGAATTTCGTTCTGTAGGGTCGGAAGAAATAGCTCCGAGCAAAGAAGCATACGGGACATTGATCATAGAATACACGATCATCATTAAGGAGTAGGTAACGTATGCATAAATTAATTTTCCGGTTTGGCCGAAATCAGGAGCAAAAAACGTGATCGCACCCATTACGGCAAATGGTATGGCAAACCATAACAAATACGGGCGATATTTTCCATAGCGGCTTTTGGTGCGGTCGCTGATTATTCCTACAAAAACATCGAAGAACGAATCCCACAAACGGGCAACCAGGAACATAGTTCCGGCTGCAGCGGCTGTGATTCCGAGAACATCTGTATAAAAAAACAAGGAATACATTCCGAAAATCTTCCAGAACATGGATGAAGCGGCATCACCAAATCCGTAACCGATTTTCTCTTTCAGGGTGATTTTTTGAACCATAATTCAGTTTGTTATAATTTAGTTTGTTGGTCAAATGTAGTCAATATATAAGTCGATAAAATATTTGAAACGATCCGCCAATTGCAAGTCGCTTAATTCCTTTTTGAAAAGACATCGTACATTCATTCACCTGAAAGCTCTGATATAATTGTGATAACCTCCATCATCGCCCTGCTGTTGTGATAGGGGCATTTCCAGAACCCTGCCTTGTCTTCAGAAGCTATTGGAATTCCATTTTTATCAACCCGCCAAAACCATTCGCCATTCACCCAATCAATCATATTTGTGCGAATGAATTGCCACACGTTGACCAGCTGATTTTTATAAATATTCTTACCGGTGATTTTCCAGGCGTAGGCAAGACCAACCATCGCTTCGGCCTGCATCCACCAATGTTTATCGTCATCTAAGTGTCCGGAGAGCGTATCCTTTTCATTAAAAACAGATCCATCAACAGCACAACCATCTGTAAGCGTTACATCAACCATCTGGACAAGGTTTTTACTTACTTCGTCAATTAGCTGCTGATCTCCAACCACTATTGCAGCTTCGTATAAAAGCCAGGCTCCTTCAATATCGTGCCCAAATGATATAATCGATGACTGAACTTTCCAATCGTTCGCAAAAAACAAGTTGAAATGGTGAGTCCGATGATCAATAATTTTATCGAGAAAAATACGGATCAACGCTGCTGTCTTCTTTCTTAGCCTTTCATTTGGCCAGATCTTTAGTAAGTTAGTATATGGTTCAAGAATATGAAGATGTGTGTTCATCGATTTGGGTTCGTTCGCATCCTTAGGACTCAGTCTGAAATCATCGAGGACACTCCAATCGTTTGCAAAAGCCTCGAAGTAACCTCCTTCGACCAGATCGTAGCTATATTTCTCAACACATTCAAACAACGATTTTGCCTTCTCAAGCGCCAGAGGATTATTACTGGCTTTGAAATATTCCGAATAACCATAAATTCCAAATCCCTGCGCATAGATTTGTTTTCGGCTGTTCAGTACCTCCCCTTTTTCGTCGAGTTCCCAGAACAATCCGCCAAATTCCTTGTCACTGAAATTTTCATTAATATACTGATAGGCCCTGTCCGCTAACAAAAGATATTCCGGGTGATGTGTGAAATTATAAGCAGCAGAAAAAGTCCATAAAATCCGGGTGTTCAGGACAACGCCTTTGGATGCTCCGTTTATTTGCCGGTTAAAATGATCGCGTCTGCCCACAAAACCACCAAATTCATTGTCTAAACAGAATTCTGTCCAGTACTTTAAGATATGCTCCAGTTCCTGAGCAAGTTCCTCCCTTAATTTCCCGGGGAAATAAGTCATAAATCTGGGTTAAAAGCAATATTTTGATCGATAAGTTCGTTTATATTCTGAACTGATGCAGCAGACCGGAACTTATCTTGTGGTGTGTTGATGCAATAATCTACCAGCTGATCAACTGTTGATGTCGCGACATGCATACGCGTATCTGATGAAGCGTAATAAATAAAGACCTCGCCATTCTCCTCTTCAATCCAGCCATTTGTAAATACGACATTCGAGACATCCCCGACACGTTCTTCGCCAAGCGGCCCGATAAAATGACCGGCAGGTTTGTAAATCACTTTTGCAGGATCATCAATTGCAGTCATAAACAGGTAAAGCGTATATCGAAGTCCGGCAGCAGTATTCCTGACGCCATGAGCAATATTTAACCACCCTTTTGCGGTTTTAATCGGAGCAGGTCCCTGGCCGTTCTTCACTTCGTATACCGTGTGATAGACTTTGGCATCCAAAATTTTCTCATGTTTAACTTCCGCATTTATGATGGTATCCGAAAGGCCAAATGCAATTCCGCCCCCTTTGCCAGTGTCGATAAAACCATCCTGCGGACGTGTGAAAAATGCATATTTCCCATCAACAAACCATGGATGCAGTACCACATTGCGTTGCTGTCCACCATAAGTAATCAGATTAGGAAGGCGTTCCCAATTGATAAAGTCTTTTGTCCTTGCAATGCCTGCCGCGGCTACCGCACTGCTTGTATCACCTTCAGGAGCATTGGGATCCTTTCTTTCGGTACAAAATACACCATAGACATAACCATCCTCATGAATTGTAACCCGCATATCATAAAGATTGGTATCAGGATTTTCCGTCTCGGGCATCGTAATCGGCCGTTCCCAGAACCGAAAATTATCGACTCCGTTAGGACTTTCAGCTACGGCAAAAAAAGATTTCCGGTCATTCCCCTCAACACGAACAATCAATAAATATTTACCGTTCCACTTTACAGCACCTGAATTAAAAGTCGCATTAAATCCTATCCGCTCCATGCAATAAGGATTTGTTTCAGGATTCAGATCATAGCGCCAATGGATTGGAATATGATTCCGTGTTAAAACCGGGTACTTAAACCGGTTAAAAACACCATTCGTACTGAAACGCTTCTCATTTTTTCGGATCAGTAAAGCTTCACTTTCATTCCGGATGATTGCAATGCGATTCTGAAATAATTCGTCATTCATGATTAAATTGTTTTTATATCTTATCAGCTAATTAGTTTTCAAGTCAATTCAAATTGACTACATGTCAAACCTCTTCAACAACGTCCAGGTTAAAAGACTCTTTCATTAAACATCACTTTTGTAAAAGCTACATTATAAGGTCGATGACATCGATACTCAACCTTTTTCATCAGTATAATTCATGTCTGTTAGTTGTATGCAAACTTAGTCTGCGAAACATCAAAATTATAATAGTATCTTATCTAATAAATGTACTTTCTGATCAGTTACACCTACTAAATCAGCATCCATTCTTTATTTTATTCAATTTCGACAGTAAAAAAGCATTTTATTCAAAATCAGTCTTAACCGCATTGATGCAGCTGTCTTGAAAGAACCAGCTTGAATTGAGGCAATTGAGAAACATGCCGTCTAACAAATGGCCATTTAAAATCGGATGTTAAGTTGATAAGATGCTTTCAGGAAATACAGTGGAATTGTCATTTCATGGTGAAATGGGTATCCGGCAAAAGTTAAAATCAAACCTTTCTTCAATACTATCACACCAAATTTCGAATATAAACAGTATTTTAGCGGTGATTATAAACTAAACGACTTTCTTTCAACAATCCAGCAGCATTGACTTAATTTGTAAATCTGTCTGTATTAAAAAATAAACGTTTTACTCATGAAAGATCCTATACACAGAGAGATAACACCGCTCAGCGATAACGACTGTTTTATGGTATTTGACCGGTATAAGTCGGAATTTAGTTTCCCTGTCCATTTTCATCCCGAATATGAAATCAACTATATTTCGAACGCAAAAGGGGCGAAAAGGATTGTGGGCGATCATATTGATGAAATTGATGATCTTGAGTTGGTACTTGTCGGACCGAATATTTTCCATTGCTGGGAAGATTACCACAACACCGAAAAGCAGATTCATGAAATCACAATTCAATTTCCGGCAGACCTGATCGGAGAGAATCTTCTCAATAAGAATGTTTATAAACCCATCAAAGAGTTGTTTCATCATGCGCAGCGTGGAATCGCTTTCTCGCGGCAAACTATCAAGCAAGTTGAAGACAAACTATTCACGATAAGCAAGAAAAGCGGATTCGATTCAATTCTTGAATTACAGTCTTTGCTGTTTGATCTTGCCACTTCCCGAAACCAACGGTTGTTGACCAATGCCTCTTTTCAACGGACAAACGATTTTTACAACAGTGAAAACATTGAAAAGATGTACAACTACATCAAGGAGAACTACAACAAGAAGATCAAGCTGGAAGATGTTTCCCAACTACTTAACATGTCGGTAGTTTCATTTACCCGACTGATTAAGCAACATACCGGAAAATCATTTATTGATTTTCTGAACGAAATGCGCCTTGGTTTAGCCACGCGGCAGTTGATCGAAACAAACACGAGTATTGCACAAATATGTTTTAATTGCGGCTTTAACAATGTTTCAAACTTCAATCGTATCTTTAAGCGAAAACAAGGGGTAACACCCTCCGAATTCAGGAATAATTTCACAGGGATGAAAAGCATTTACTGACACTTGTTACCTTTGGTGAAAATTAAAATCGCTGCATGACAATAGATAATTTTCCTTCTAAACTTTTAGAGAACGCGGTAAATGAATTCGCTAAACTGCCAGGAATCGGAAAAAAAACGGCGTTACGGCTTGTTCTTCATTTACTCAAAAAAGATATCACAGAAGTTCAACGGTTTAGCAGGGCTTTGACACAACTACGTGAAGAGGTAAAGCATTGCCGGATATGCCGCAATATTTCCGACGCTGAAATATGCAACATTTGCAATAATCCGTCGCGCGACAGCCGTATGGTTTGCGTGGTTGAGAACATCCGCGACGTGATGTCGATCGAAAATACGCAGCAATATAGGGGCGTCTATCACGTTTTGGGCGGTATTATTTCACCGATGGATGGAATTGGCCCTGCCGATCTTGAGATTGATTCACTCTTAAAGAGGGTTGAAAATAATGAAATCGATGAAGTGATATTTGCCTTAAGTACAACAATGGAGGGTGACAGCACCAATTTTTATATCTTTAAAAAAATCAAAGGGGGTCGTGTGAAGATTACCACTTTGGCACGAGGTGTTTCCATAGGTGATGAAATCGAATATACGGACGAGGTAACGTTAGGCCGGTCTATTGTTAATCGTATGCTTTTTGAAAACTTCCTGTGAAAAAGGTTTGAAAAAACCAGTTCCAATCGTTCAATGGCTGGCTATAAAACTGGTTTTGGAAGTGCTAATTACCTCAATAGCTGAGTTACAAGAACCAGTTGCCAGTTGCACTAAGCTAAAAATTTCTGACAAGCGATAAAAATATCAAAGTTTAATGCAAATGAAATCATATCTTTCAAACGACACCATCACGCTCCGGGCGATTGAACCCGAAGATATTGAATTGCTGTTTTCATGGGAAAACGATCCTGAAATATGGGAAGTAAGCCATACACTGGTCCCCTATTCTAAATACATCCTTGCCCTATATATCAAAAACGCAGATAAAGACATTTACGAAAGCAAACAGCTTCGGCTGATGATCGAAACAGCGGACGGGAAAACCATTGGTGCCATTGATCTTTTTGATTTTGAACCTTACCATTCGCGCGTTGGGATCGGCTTGCTGATTCATAGCCTCGAGGACCGGTCGAAAGGTTATGCCTCGGTTTCGCTTGAACTACTGATCGAATATTGCTTTAAAAAGCTAAATATCCATCAATTGTATGCGAATATTGAATCGGGAAACAAGATAAGTCTCCAGTTATTCGAAAAGCATGGCTTTCGGATTTGTGGGACGAAGAAAGAGTGGCTTCGGACAGATTCCGGGTGGAAAGATGAAGTGATGCTCCAATTGGTGGCAAAAGAGACAATTTGACCTGACCTTTGAATATTTCCATTTTTTTGAATCACGTCTTTCAAAACTGCAAACTGGTTAATGCATCTCAATTTTCGAGCTCCATATAGTCAGGTATTTCAGGTAAGAAAGTATAGGTGAGTTCTGACTGATCGAATCGGCAGCAATAATGGGTTAATCCGTTTGTGACAATCAGGTAACTGACCCTCAGATCAAGGTTATAACGGGCAATCTGATCGAACACTTGTTGAGATATCTTCACTTCGGGTGCCTTACATTCAACCACTATAAGTGGGTTTCCTGATTTTGAAAACAACACAATATCTGTGCGGAAATCCCGCTGATTCATCCTTAACGATCGCTCAATGGCTACAAGTGAAGCCGGGTAATGCTTCTCTTCCGTGAGGTATCGGACAAAGTTTTGCCGAACCCACTCCTCGGGAGTCAGTGCCACCCATCGCCGACGAAAACCATCAAAAATCAGCTTTTTATCAAGCTTATCCTTGATGCGAAAAGAATATGGAGGCAGATTAAGGTTCATTGTTGATATTTAAATCACTCAAAACTAATTTTTATTTTCAATCGAACCAAAAATCTGCGAAAACCGGATAATTTTGCCTAAAATTCGGCTATGAAGACAAAAGAAGAGATTGTAAGAAACTGGCTTCCCCGCTACACGGGTCGGGAACTTGAAGATTTCACCCAACACATTATTCTAACGAACTTTCAGAACTACATTGAAAATTTCGCCGAGAAATTTAATGTGCCAATTGTTGGAGAAGACAAATCAATGCCAAACGCCAGTGCTCATGGTATTACAATCATCAACTTTGGGATGGGAAGTCCGAATGCCGCCACGATAATGGATCTGCTCAGTGCGATTATGCCAGAGGCAGTTCTCTTCCTTGGGAAATGCGGTGGTCTAAAGCGGAAGAGTGAACTGGGCAGTTTGATTCTGCCCATTGCAGCTATCCGAAGCGATGGTACTTCAAACGATTATCTGCCGCCGGAAGTCCCTGCCTTGCCGGCTTTCAGTCTTCAGCGCGCGGTTTCTTCAACAATTCGCGACTTAGGTCTCGACTATTGGACCGGTACTGTGTTCACAACCAATAAGA
>Ga0075528_10000076_pt1 | contig 16523 bp, 16 predicted proteins | sample NGEPer16B_FD_76827 | JGI IMG/M metagenome (GOLD analysis project Ga0075528, IMG submission 76827) | Arctic peat soil microbial communities from the Barrow Environmental Observatory site, Barrow, Alaska, USA - NGEE Permafrost159B-16B | ecosystem: Environmental > Terrestrial > Soil > Wetlands >... | reverse complement strand
AGAGGGAAATAATGTTTGGTATTCGGGCGTTAAGATCGGTACGGTAAAGAATATGAATTTCTTTGGTAAATCGCAAGTGGAAGTGAATCTGAATATTTCAACAACATCGCAAAAGTACATCCGCAAAGATGCCAAGGTAAAAATAAGTACCGATGGTATTATCGGGAATAAAATTCTTGTTATTTACGGAGGAACCGAAGATTTTGCACCAGTTGAGGAAGGCGATACCCTTGCCGTGGAGCGAATGTTTACTTCCGAGGATATGATTAACACGCTGCAGGATAACAATGAAAACCTGCTAACAATCACATCCAATATTAAAGTCATCACCAACAGGTTAGTCGATGGTGAAGGAACCATTGGAAAATTAATGAACGACACTTCAATGTATGCAAATCTGAATGCAGCAACAGTGGCGCTTCAACACGCAACCTTGAAGGCGGAACAGATGATCGGCTCATTGGCAACCTTCAGTTCAGGACTCAATAAAAAAGGGACATTGGCGAATGAACTGGTTTCAGATACAACCATTTTTAATTCGGTAAAAGCGTCTGTTGTAAAATTCCACCAGATGGCGGATACCGCAAGTGTCTTTATCACAAATTTGAAAAAAACAGGAAGCAATCCCAACTCTGCAATTGGTGTATTACTCCACGACAAAGAAGCAGGTGCCTATTTAAAAGAATCGATGAAGAACCTCGAGAGCAGTTCGAAGAAATTAGATGCCGATCTTGAAGCGGCACAACACAATTTCCTGCTTCGCGGTTATTTTAAGAAAAAAGCAAAAGCCGAAAAAGATTCAATCGGGAAATAAAATAAGGTTTCCCGCTGTTGAAAAGGATATACGCAGACAAGAAAATTAAAACATATATCTTTGATTATCTGTGGCTTTCAATTGCCACGGCATGAATGCCGGGGGATTGAATATACAATACAGAGGCGGCTTTAGCCAAAGGTGTCATTTTATTGGCATCGGGCCTAGGTCCGTCCGGCGCATAGAGCAAATTGCCATTTTATCATTTTTTGCAGATGCGCCGTTTCCTCTCGACACCATCTACCCCGGGTAACGCTCTCTGCGTTCGCCCACCCGGGGTCATTCAAATTTGACACTTTCAGTGTCACATGCATCAATCTCTCTTCTTCAAGGCTTTCGTCCGTCCGGTGCATAAATCCTTTGCTTTTCTTGCATCCTTTGCAGATGCGCCGGTTTCCTCTCGTCACCTTTATTCCCTGGGTGACGCTATTCTTGGTCGCTTACCCCGGGTCAGAATATATTGCCCCTGCTGGGCGAATTCACAATGTTTCTGTATGATCCGAAGGCTGCCCTGAAAGGGCTAAATATCAATAACCCCGGGTGAGCGAATGCAATGAGCGTTACCCGGGGTTGATCATGATATGCGGAAACGGCGCATCTGGCTGTTTTACAAAAGATCAAACCTCCCATGCGCCGGATACTTCAAGGCTCGAAAAAATGGGATCGTGCAGAAAAAAGCGATCCATGATCATCATCTTGAATTGCCCTGTCATCCATGCCGCGGGATTGAATATACAATACCAAGGCGGCTTTAGCCAAAGGTGTCATTTCCTGGGTATCGGGCTTTCGTCCGTCCGGCGCATAGAGCAATTGCTAATCTATCATCCTTTGCAGATGCGCCGGATTTAGGCGTAACATTTGCCATTGGTGAGCCTCCACCAGTTCGCATACCATTGTATACCTATGCATTGAACCTGATTGGTATCTAATTATTCTCTCCCGCTCCCGCACTTCCGCTCCATTCCCAAACATGTGAATTTTGCAACTATTAGCCAAAGTTATGCAACATTCATACGTGTTAACACCCCTATTTTTGTCATGTATTTTTAAAGAAAAGAATTCTTTTTAATGAACGATTACGATTATGAAAACTTTTAGAAAGCGGTTAATTTCATTTTTAAGTGTAGCTGTCGGTGGTGAAACAGGTACAAACATTCGCAATACGATGGACCAACAGGCATCTGAAATAGAAAAAAAGGTTCCTGATGCAAAGGTTGAGCGAGTAGGCGAAGGTATCGATGTTGAATTCAGCTGTAAATCACTGTTTGGATTTGATACCTCTTCCCAGGTAGCAGAGGCGAATACGAACCTTGACAGGCTGATTGCGATTCTGAATTTATATGCCGACACAGATATTGAAGTTCAGGGCTATACCAACAACAAAGGGACAAAAGCAGATAACATGTTCTTATCGCTTAGTTATGTTGGTTCTGTTTCGGCTTATCTTACCTCAAAGGGTATTGCCGGCAGTCGTGTAAGAACTGAGGGATTTGGTCAGTCAGTTCCAAAATATGATATTACCACCAAAGATGGCCGTTCTCAAAACCGCCGGGTGGAGTTTCTGATCACCGCCAATCAAAAAATGAAAGTTGAAGCTGAAAGAAAATCAGCCTAATATATCATCGGTCAACGTAAAAACTATCAGGCAAAGGTAAACCGGTAACAACCATCTTTTGCCGCCAAATGCTATTGACCGTTTATGAAATCCATTTTAAAATATTCACTCATTTAAAAACTTATCAGTATGAAAAACAGGATATTTACAAGTTTATTCATCCTCGCACTTTCTGTAACATTTGCATCCGCGCAGGAAAGCCCCAAAACCTCATTTGCCATTATCGGCGGTTTGAATCTTCAGAATATGACCGGAAAGGCTTACAACGGAGATAAACTGAACAACGATATGCTGCTGGGTTATCATGTCGGGTTTAATGCGCAAATACCAATTGCACAAAAATTTTATTTCCAACCCGGATTGCTCTATTCGATCAAAGGCTCCAAAACAAAAAGCGATTTATCGAACAGTACAACCAGTATCAATTACCTTGAAATGCCTTTGAACGTGGTTTACAAATCAGCATGCAGCAACGGATTTTTCATGGTTGGCTTTGGACCCTACGTGGCTTATGGAATCGGTGGTAAAGTAAAAACAACCGGCGATGCTGCTACCGTTGAGAGTAAAATTGAATTCAAAAATACGATCGAATTAACCGATCCGTTAGATGTTCCTTATTACAAGGCATTGGATGCAGGCGCCAACGCATTTGTCGGATACGAAATGGTGAATGGTATATTCTGCCAGTTGAATATGCAATTAGGTTTGCTGAAAATCAATTCGGAATACAGCGACTATCCTGATGATAAAACATCGGTAAAAAATACAGGTTTCGGTCTTTCAACCGGATACCGGTTTTAAAAACTTTTTTTTAATCAGGAAAGGGCCGTCTCCATTTATAATGGGACGGTCTTTTTTTGTGCAGACGATCCTGAAGGGATCATTTATATAGGGTGATTATTTTCCACTAACGTCAACCCTTCGAGGGTCTTCGACCGCTCGAAGGGTTGACGCGAAGGGTTGATTCAACACGCCCCGCATTTAATCGCGAGTGCGACCAGTTCTGCAGTATTTTTAACGTTGGCTTTCTGCATCAGGTTGTAGCGGTGTTTCTTTACGGTCTCAAAACTGATAAACAGCAGGCGGGCAATATCTTTGGCACTATTCCCTTCAACGATAAAATGGAGAACTTCCTTTTCACGCTTCGTAAAACTGTCAACAAGAATTCCGTTTTTTAGCCTGCCGATCTCCTTCATTGCCAATACCAGCTTAAGATCGGGATGTATGATGTCGTCAATCTCTAAAGCCCCGACCAGCATCTTTTTAACCGAGCCATCTTCGAAAGTATCCATCACCACTTTTGAACAATAGAACACACTGTAATCTTGTTTTCCCCGCGGTCTTATCTGCAGAACTGTCTTTGAGGTCAACTTTGAACCTATCGGATAAATTGTTTTCAGACCAAGCTCCAGAAGGGTCAGATCACTGGGATGAACAACCTCTCTGAAGAAATCATATCCCCGTTGTGTAATCTCATCCTGCGTGTTGCCGATGAAATCGAGACCCTGTTGATTTAGCCAGGTCGTACGGCATGAATGAATATCGCCCGGGTACCCGAGTTCGTTGATGTAATAGATAACCTGAACCGAATTAAAGATTGTTTGAAGAAAAGCAAGTTCCTTTTCCAGCTCTTCCCTTAATTTAAACATCGTTTTCATTTTTAAATTTATTTTAAGTTTAGTTCAGTAAAAATACCACTTTTGGGTTATTGTTTTTGCCTTTTTATGAAAAAAATTTTAGCTAAGCTTTACGCTATTAAAAAATATCAATCACACAAACACTTCATTTAAAGTAATTATTCAGTAGTAATAGAGATAGTTTACCCGGTTCATAATAAAATGCATAATGCCGGATGCGTTCTTTGACTAAAAACAAAAGCATTTTTGAAGGCTGATTGAGCAATCCGATAAAAGCGATCATTTCCCAAACAGAAACGATCGCTTAAAAAAGAAAAGTGATCACTTATCCCTGGAGAACGATTATATTTCAAACAAAACCGATCATTTTCCGAAGAGAAACGATCACTTTCCAAAAAGATGTGATCGTGGTCAAAACAAAACCATTCATCTTTCAAAGAAATGCACTCATTCTCCAAAAAATATCAATCGCTTTTTATAGCATACCGATCGCTTTTCAATGAGAAACGATCGTTACCGGAAAAAAGCTTTCCGTTTTTAGTTAATAATTGAATGGTACTTAATATCCGACGGCTGGCTATAATGCCAGACTATTGGAATACATCGCTTTAACCAAGCGATGCAAGATTATTCTGAAAGTTCATTGACATCATGCGATTAAGATAAACCCACTCACCCGACGTTTTCAATTTGTATTTCCTGAAATTTTTAGTTGAATAATTTTAAAATTAAATACTATGAAAAAATCATATGTGGTATTTGACTTTTTGAAATATTCCATCCCCGGTAAAGTAGCGAAGGGAAGGAATGTAATATTGAAGATGGATGGTAATCCCAGTTTTCCGGCTCCCGACGTTCCGTTGAACGAATTGAAAGAAGCAACGGACATCCTCGAAAACAGTTATCTGGCTGCCCAGCGAGGGGGCAAGGAGGAAACAGCCCGGATGCACCAGGCAGAGGAGGATTGGAATTACAAAATGCGGTTAGAGGCGCTTTATGCCGAGCGGATGGCAAGGTTAGATGAAGCAACTATTTTAAGTGCTGGTTTTAATGTATCGAAGCGGGCAGCTCCGGCACAAAAAACAGAACTTAGTGCCGAAGCTGGCGAAAAACCATGCTCGGTGTTGCTTCGGAGACAAGCTGTACCAGGCGCAAAAGCATATCTCTGGCAGTATTGTATAAATAAAGTTTCTGAAACCGAGGAAGGATGGTCAAATTCCGGAGCTACGAGTAAAGCAACGGTATTGCTCGAGAACCTTTTGCCGGTTACCAGGTATTGGTTTCGTGTAGCAACAGTATCAATAGAAGGTACTTCTGCTTATAGCGAACCAGTGATGCACTTTGTGGTCTGACAAATTGAAAGGTCGGGTGATTGGGTTAACAGATAGCAGCCGCCTGTTGTGCACTTCCGGACAACAGATGGGTTGAAGATTAGGGCTGTAAGCCCTTCGAGGGCCTTCGACCGCTCGAAGGGCTTACGACGATCAGGGTAATGAAATTCCGGCACGATGACCTATTTAAACAAAAAATGGTGGATACAGAAAGGAGAATTCCTCTGTTTTTATTATTTTTGTTATGGATGCCACAAGTTAATTGAATTAAACTGTATTAACCCCCTTAAAACCTGGTGATATGGATACTCAATACACAATCAAATACGATGGATGGGAATCTGCTTTTGAAGAATTTGGGGATGATTTTGTTTTCTTCAAAGGTATAGTTTATCACAATGATCAACCGGATAAAGCATTCCCGGTTATTTTGCCTTACAAAACGGTACAAAAGCGGGCGGTGGAGATGTTTCCGGGAGTTACAGACATTATACACCAGGCCAAAAAACACATTAAAACATGGGGGCCTCATGAATCAGTACTGGTTCGTGAAATGGAAGAATTGGGCATCGATCTGGAAGCCGTCGTTTTAAAGATCATCGCAACCGATATCAACCTGGATAGGGAATATCAGCGGATTTCTTCCCTCAATTCCAATCCTGATAAGATGTCTGATATCCTGAAAGAGCTCGGGAAGGAGGTTTCGTCCATTAAATCGGATACGATCCTTTACAATTCTTTGTGCGGGCAACTCGAAAAGGTGATTACAGATGAAGTAACAAACCGATACCCGATACTTCTGAATTCATCATCCGATTGCATCCTTCAGCTTGAAACTATTTTGACGCATCATATTCCATTACTTGTCAGCGATCTGACCCGTTTAATTCAAAAAGCCGAAAAAACTGATTAGTCTTACAGAAAAGGAAATCCTGCTTACAGCCACCGTGAATCTCCATTTAGACGGAAGGGCTATTCGGTGAAAACAGGTGAGAAATGTTTCAAACATGAACCTCAACACGGTTTCAGCCTCGCATGTTGTAAATCCGGTACAATTGCCGGTAAGATAGTAATTCAGTGAAAAACGTCGCTTTAATGATTGCGTTTGATTTTGATGTTAAGCGTTTGCGGATTGTTCGTTTGAACTTCGGATTTGGCACCGAATGGTTAAAAGGTGATGTTGTCATTGTTAGTTGTTGGTTATATCATTGCATCTGTATAATACTTTATCTTTAGTTACGAGATCATCGACAGTGCGGTAGTCTGCGATAGTGAAAACCCGAACGACTTTCCCTTCACAATCATATAGTGTTGGCATATCAATCCCATCACACAACATATCAGTAAGTGATGTGAAAAAAACAGTCTGGTTATTATAGGTTCCCTGGATAATTGAAATCTCGCAACTGCAATCCGTCATCGTGTTTTTCATCGCTTTCAGCCATGCAAAATCTTCAATCGGGTTGTCTGAAATACATTCGGTTTTCGCCATCTTATCGTAGTAACAGCCGTTCAGGATCAAAATGGTTAATGCAAAAAACAAAATAATTTTTTTCATATACCAGTTCTTTCACTTGTTAGTTGTATATGAAGATCCATTGAACCTGCGAAAGGTTGCGTTATGATTAAAAAAATTTTAAAACATTTGTTTAGCGGGTGAAGCTGGTAGCGTAAAAATTGTGTTTTCACACCGGACAGAAATGGTGAACACCACCGATTACACTGATTTTCACAAATTAATTTAGAACCGTTTAAAAATTTCCTGTAGGGAAAATAGCCCGGTAGAAATGACGTCTAATTAAAATTTTATTGTCCCGTACGGGATAATAGATCTGCTTTTCTATATTAGTTCTACTGACCTTTTGTTCCTAACGAAACCGAAAAAAAATTTAAACAGTCTATTAAATACAAAGCGAGTTTTCAATCTGGGTAATCTGCGGTGTTCTTGTTCTTTTGAAAGCCCCATAATGGAAAAGTGCTTACCTTAATACTTTGAGTGAAAAATATGACATATCATCTTTCACATTACTTAGTTTATGAAATTGAGTGTAATGAGCAAAATAATGATCAGAATCCCAGTCAGGGAAAGCATGAATAAATAATCGGCAATTGTCTCGAATCGTTTTTCTTTGTTGTTGTTTTTTGTCCGGATGGAGAAAAACGAAAAAAAGCAGGAAAGGGTAAGCAACAGGGCAACAACAGAAGTGAATTCATCAATGCGGCTCAATTCAACCTTGGTGCTCAAATGCAATGAAGTGATAACGAAAAGGCAAAACCCTAAGAGATTTGCCGAGGTATTCAGGATGTGTTGGGAGGTATTGTTTGCCATATTACAAAACTAACAAATAAAAAAGAGGACGTCTTAAACAGATCAAGACGTCCTTGTGATGGTAGAACAGAGAATTAAAGGATTATAACGTTTTAAATAGGGAAATGTCTCCTATCGCATCAGATCTGACAATCAATCGCTCAGTTCCTTTTTTCAGTTCGACAAAGTAATTGTCTTCATCCTGGAATTGGGTATTATAGAGCATCATATCTGTATCGTTATATTCATTATCCTCAAAGAAGATAACTGGTCCTTTTTCATAGCCTTTGTACTTGGCATTTATTCGCTTCTGACCGCTGGCTGGCAGATCAGCGAAAGTTTTGAGTGTTGTAGTTCCAACCAACTTGCCATAAAAATCATAGAAAGCGGTTTCCTGATGTCCATCTTTGACGAAAGTGCCTTCGTCATAATAATCAGAACGATGCCAGTTTACACCAGGTACATCACCAAAATCGGCATAAAAGTCATCCTTTGTTAGGGTGCTCACACTATTAGATATTTCGAGTTTTCGAAGTTCGCGCCTTTCGGCCCTTGATACATTTTTAGCTGCTCTGCTCGTTGTGTTTACGTTTTTCGGAGTCAGCGTGATGGCCTGAACTTGTCCCATTGCAAGGAAGATCAGGACTGCTAATGGTAAAACTGCTAACTTTTTCATCTTTTTGTTTTTTAAAGCCGGATGGAACTCGCATGTGATACTTCCAACCGTGAATGTGTTAACGAACATGCTCGTTTCATTATCAAAAAATTTAAAATAATTTACGTATCAAAAATATTAGTGCAAGAATGAAGAAATCGTGAAGATTCAGATCATTAATAATTACTTAACGATCATTAACGTACATTAAGAGACCTTATAAAATTTTCAGTCTGAATAGCAGCCCGGTAAAAGTTTGAAATTCATCATTAGTTTTGTCCTGTAATGGCAAAACTGATTAATGAAAGTTTTTGTATGTGAGGAAAGATGGTTGTTGGTTTTTTAGTGTACCGACATTCTGTTTCTAAGGAAATCAATAAAATTCATAAGGAATAATCAGCGCGTAAAGTGATCAGGAGGTCTTTGTAAAGTCAGGGATTAAAGGACGAAGTACAAACAGCGATCAACTGTGTTGTTCAGGTTCGCTATTCTTTAGTATTAATTGTGTGTTCACAGTATTTGATCAACCGGCCGTCGAGGTCATTCAGTAAGCTTCGAAGTTCAACGGTCCCGTAAATTTCCAGACTACTTTTGAAATCTTTGTTTCTGAATTTCTGCCGCGCTTCTTCAATTCTGGCGCAGTCAATTTTCTGTTTATATTCATCACGGGCTTTCCCGCCATATTCGGTGATGACGTTGCCCTGAAGGTTTGAAAACACTTTAAGCCTTTGGCATTCACCATCGAAGAAATCTTCGATCAAAAGTTCAAAGTCGTGTAACAGGCATTTGAAGGCTAAATGTTTATCTTCTGAATGAAAATCGGGAAGTTTTTTCTTATTGGTAAACCTGAGCTGGTCAATATAAAAGTCGTGACAGACGGTTGCTTTATCAAATTGGTATAAAACTTGTCTAATAGAAGAGTGATAATTGAGAATGAATTTTTTGTGTCCTTTTACAAATGTAGCCACAGTGAATTGTCCGCCCGAACCTTTTTCGTTTTCGTATTTATCAAATTCAAACCCATGTTGGGTTAAAAATGAATCTAAAATATCAAGCCCTTCGACCAATTCTTTTACTGGCTGCATAGTACTTTTTAATTACTGCTACACATTCATCAATTTGACAACCCCATACATGCCTAATCGTCTTGTGCGTATGTATAAAAGCATCCTATTAATTCAGTACAAATATAATAATTGCTTTAACTTTTGATTTCCCAGTGAAATTTTTATCCGTAATAAAAATATGTAAAAATAATTTGATGAAAGATTCCGTTGGTTTCCAATTATGATTTAAACAGCGTGCAATTTCTTGATTAACCAAAGCGAGGTTATTATTCGTAAAAATGTGAAGTTGCAGCCACCGGTTCCAGGTAATTAACAAGTTTGCAAGTTTTACTTTTGAAAGATCATTGGATTTACTGTATTCTGATATTTAATGAGTTCCAAATAAACAGCGCCAATGTAACGAATGTCCATTTTAACCAAAACAGGGATGCAATTACCATCATCGGTAAACCAGACCGTTAAATCATCCTTTGCTTTAAACATGCGCCCTACTTCTACCACAGGGCTAATCTTAAAGCACTTGATTTTCCCAAATTTTGTTTTAACATTTTCCCGCCCCTTGTATTTTAATCGAAAGGGAAATATCTCATCAGAAAAATACATGTTCACAAATATAACATCTCCCCTGGTGATCTCCGAGAAATCGATCCGCCTCAGGTAGTAAAAGGCCGAAGCTAAATCGAGAATCTTTTCGGGAACCTCGTGAATACCTGTTTTCATTGAATGAACCGTATTGTTTTCGCGGTTGTAAGTTACTTCATTGTACCACTTGTAACTGCCCTCTTTAATGTTGCGTACTTGTTTATAGGGCATGTTGGTCTCCTTGTCGAACCAGCTTTCGTAAATATCCTTGACTTCATAAATTTTGTCGGCCATTCCTGAAGTTTGCCCGATTGCCAGGGCATGGTATACAAATTTTTCATCGTAAACCACCTCTTTGAGGGATAGTGTTGTGGTTCCGCCAATGATTAAACCATACCTGATCTGGTAAGTAAGGTTTTCGCCTGATTTAAACGCAGTATTGTGCTTAACGGGTGGAGTAAAGATCTCCTGGGCACCGACATGCATAAACGTAAGCAAAAACAGGAAGATATATAGGATGCGAAATTTCATTATTAGATAATTTGTTTTAAATAGCCACAACCGGCCCTCACAGATACAAGGATTCAGTGGCGGGCATTTGATGATGAGGGATTCATTAATAAGTACTTTGTATAAGGTATGCGACAAGAAATATACTGACCAACAGGATAAATCCTGTTAGGACGGTGATCAATCCTGTCGAATGCTCATATTGTCCCGTTCTCAATTGTTTTTCAGTCTGTCTGTAACGGATGTATGACAGAATTGCAGTAATCGCGCCGACCAGAACGATTACGATTCCTAAAAATGAAGAATACCCTTTTTGCGGAAGAAGATCTGCTTTGCCAAGCAACAGCGGGACTTGCTTTATAAATAATGAAAACTTGACCACTACGAAACCAAAGACCATGATTCCAAGACTTGTTCGTATCCATGCAAGATAGGTACGTTCATTTGCCAGATGGTCATTTACAGCGCCTTTATTTTTCAATTCCTGCATAAATTGCAAATTAAAAAAATTTAAAGAACTTCCGGATCAAATGTTGTTTAACAATCATTTCCCGTACTTCTTTCATTATTCAACACATTAACTGATGTCCATCCTGCGAATTTCGTTGCTTTTGAGATGTTCAATAAGTAATTCACGCGATCGGTACAGCTGAACTTTAACAGTATCCAAAGGCAGTTTTAGTTTCTCAGCAATTTCAATATATGAATATTCATTAAAATAGTGCATTTCGAGTATTTTCCGGTACTTTGGCTTAAGACAGGCAACTGACTTTCGGAGGAGCACCGCATTTTGCTTCCGGATTAAAGCCTCCTCGGGATTATCAGCGGAAGCCTTTAAGGTGATATCATATCCGATTCCAATCCATCCATCGGTTTCAGGTGTTGATTCAAGAGGAACCGTAATTACCCTTTTTTTACGCATATGATCGATCGCCTGATTGACCGCAATATTGTACAGCCATGTACTAAAGGCAAACTGATTATTATATTGATGAATATTTGTAAACGCCTTTCCAAACGATTCAATAACAAGATCATCAACGTCAATTTTATAATTAACCATTTTTAGAAGCATGAAGTGTATAGCATCCTTGTACAGGTTCATCAGCTGAGAAAATGCCGTATCATCACCCGAACATGCAGCGATGACTAACTTTTCATCACGCATGGCGTTTTCACTTCGATTAATATTTGTTTCCATATTGTTAAACTACCTTCCAGTGAAAATGAGTGATAAGCCTTTTCCAAGATAGAAGTTTCGATTATTTGAAAATTAACACATCAAGTCTGAAAGTGTTCAATTTAGAGAATGAATCTTGTTTAAAAAAGAGAGGCTGCCAACTGGCAACCTCTCTTTAATTTTATAGACTTATTACCATTAATCAGACGAATGTCTTATTCTTTCTTCCAGATAACAATTGTTGCTTCAGCTCTGCGGTTTGCAGCATGTTCAGCTTTTGTACAAGGAACGCCGTCAGCACACTTGTTTGTTAACATTGTTTCACCCATTGCTGTAACTTTAATTCTCGAAGCGCTGATTCCTTTTCCAATCAAGTAATCTTTAACAGATTTACCACGCTTTTCAGAAAGGGTCATATTATAAGCTGCTGCACCTCTGCAATCGGTATGCGCTGTGATTTCAACATCAACAGTTGGATTGTCTATCAAATCTTTCACCAATCGGTCAAGTTCTGATGAAGATTTTCCATCAAGGTTATACTTGTCAAATCCAAAGTTTAATCCGAACTCGATTTTATAAGTATTACCAACCACTGCTGGCTGAACAAATACCACCTCAGGAACTACTTCTACTTTTGGAACTGGTTTTGGTTCCGGTATTGGTTCCGGTATTGGTGCTGGTTCTACGATAACGACAGGAACTGGTTTTTTCTTCTTTCTAAAAGTGTAAGAAAGACCAACATGTGTATAAAGTTTTGTTCCAAAAATATCAGCTTCCGAATTTCCTGCTTTAACATTTCCGGATGTCATGTCTGTTCTGCGTCCGTCAAGTCTGTCGGTATTGATCCAACTCCACTGAGTTCCGATATTTAACCTCAAATTTTCGTTCAAACGAAATGCAACACCTGTTCCAAGGGGAATGGTAGGAAATTTCCAATGCTGGTCATTTAACGGAGTCGCAGCTGTAATGGCTTTTAAATTGGCAATACCCAAACCAATTTTAGCATACCAGTAAATCTTACGTTCAAATTTATTCTTCGAGAACAAATTATTGATGTTCCAAACGCTATTCACATCAAATTCATTTACACGGGTATGAAAATCAGGCATCGCACGATTATCAAACTTCCAAGAACCTGTAAGATTTGAATAATTCCAGGCACCTTCTACAGCAAATACATGCGAAAAATTCTTTTTCACCAATAAACCAAAACCTAGGTTCATATTGCTGTTCCAGTGATTGAAATGGTTAAAGCGAGCCTCTTTAAACATATTGTACTCACCCGCAAAATTAGCAACACCAACATTAACACCAAGTTCCCAGTTATTATGAGGCTCAGATTTCTCCTGTTCCTGTGCAAACGCGAATGCGAAGCACATAAACATTGCTAAAACACTTAAACTAAATTTTTTCATGATAGAAAATTAAATATATTGAATTAAGATTAATACTTTGCATTAAAGATGAAACGAATTATCCAAATTTAACTGTAAATAAGTGAGGTTTTTAAACCTTTCATTTTATCTTATTTCTCAGCAAATTTAATAAGTTCCGCGTTATATTTTTGAGTTTCTTCCAGAAATAGGCTATGACCACTGTTCTCAAACGGGACAAGCTGTGAACCCGCGATTGCAGTATTCATCTGTCCGGCCAAATCAAAAGAACATATTTTGTCTTTTAAACCATGCAAAATAAGTGTCGGAACCTTTATTTTATCCAGATCTTTCCTCAGATCGGTATCGCGCAAAGCGATTAAACATTGAGCTGTTGCATACGATGACGCACTTAAACCAATTCCATTTAACCAGCCTCCCAACCCTTTATTTAATGCGGTTTCGGTAGCAGAGAATATCTTTGCAAAATTAGCAAGGAGTTTTGGCCGGTCCTGATTATTCAGCTTAATTAAGTCATCAACGGCGCTTTGGGGAAGATTATATGGAAAATCGCTCCGTTGAGTCCAAATAGGAGCAGCAGCACCGCACAAAACTAATTTCGAAACACGGTTCCCTTTGTATTTTGCCATGTAACGGATTGCAATGGCACCACCCATGGAAAAACCGCCTAAAACAGCGTCTTTAATATTGAGTTTGCTTAAAACTTTTTTGATGTCAGCTGCATGAACATCGTAATCGTAGGCTCCATATGGTTTATCCGATTTCCCAAAACCTCGCAATGTAATACCAATCACACGAAAATTTTTGTTTATCAGATCGTTGTATTGGTATTCATACATTTCATCACTGAGCGGCCAGCCGGGAATTAAAACAATTGGTCTTCCATTGCCCGCATCTGTAACATGAAGGTGTACATTAGGGGCTACTTTAATATATTCTGCCCTGGCTTCTGTCGCCTTCTTTTTATCAGTTGACTTTTTCATTGACTAAATTTTAAATGCACTTTTCAATTCGATTGAAGGTCACCTTGAAGTTTGCAAGATTCCAGATTGAACATTGCTTTTCTTTAAAATGATTTTCCATTTTATTAAAGAGTTTTAATAAATTTTAATAGAACAAAGTTAAGCACCCCAAACATGTTAAATGTTACAAAATTTTGGTCATGAGTTACAAGATTCACACATTTATCAGCGAAATGTTTAAATTTTTCAAGAATCTTTCCTTTTCCCAAACCGTAAAAAAGGATTACAACTATAATTATTGCAACGACAATGAAAATTCCTAAACTCATACACGTTTTAAATATTTCGCCGTTTGTACTGCCTGAACTTACCGTTAAAGACATTATTAGCAACGTAAATACAACAATGAATCTTAACGTTTTGTTTTTAATAATCCGTTCTCTTTTGATTTCTTCTGACCTAAAATTAGAACTTCAATTAGTTGATTATCAAAACTCAAGTTTAAAATAGACCTCTGGCAGCAATCTGTAAAGGATCCCAAACCGGTGAAAAAGGCGGTGCATACGACAGATCCAAAAACGCAAGATCCCTGGCCGTCATCCGGGCAGTAATAGCCGTTGCCAATGTATCAATCCTTTTGGCAGCTCCCTGTTTACCAACAATCTGACCGCCCAGCAATCGCCCGCTCACCTTTTCAACCAACAATTTCACGTTGATCTCCCCAGCACCCGGATAATAACCGGGCAAGGTACTGCTGATAATAGTTAAGGTTTTATAAGGAATACCAAGTTCCTTCAACTCCTTTTCATTAAGACCGGTGCGTGATATTTCAAAATCCTTTATCCTGGTGATGGCGGTACCTACCACTCCCGGGAATTCTGAATTTCCACCACTGATATTTTCTCCAACAATAAGCCCTTGTTTGTTGGCAACTGTTCCCAACGCAATGTGTACCTGTTGTTCCGAAACCAGGTGAAAAGATTCGGCACAATCGCCTGCTGCCCAAATATTTGCCACAGAAGTTTCCATTTTTTTGTTAATCCGTATCGCATCTTTCGCACCAAGCTCAATACCAGCTTTCAAAGCAAGCGATGTATTTGGTTTTGTTCCCATACCTAAAATAATGAGGTCGGCATCAAGGGTTCTTTTGTTAGTAACAATGCCACTTACTTTGCCCATCTCGGATTCAAAGTGATCAAGTTTCTCATTGAGGTATAAATCCACGCCAATATCGCGCATATATACGGAGATTAGCCTGCCTATGTCGGGATCCATCGTAACCATCACTTCTGAAGCCATATCCAGAAGGGAGACTTTCATGTTCCTTTCCAGAAGAGCTTCAGTCATTTCAATGCCGATATACCCACCTCCCACTATAACCGCATTTTTTAGCCGGTGATCGCGCATGTAGTCAAAAACATTTAGTCCGCTCTGAAGGGTGGACAATCCAAAAATACCATCAGCATCAATCCCTGCAACTTCAGGTCTTACCGGAGAGGCTCCGGTGGTAATCAGCAGATCATCATAACTTTCCCAAAACTCCGTCTCTTTTTCCAGATCTCTGACGCGGACACGTTTTTTACCCGGATCAATTTCCACAACTTCGTGCAGGGTCCGAACATCGATATTCTGTTTTTCGCGAAACTCTTCCGGCTTACGGGCTATCAGGTCATCTGCTGACTCAACCTTACCTGCAATATAATATGGCATCCCGCAAGCGGCATATGATGTATACTTGCCACGTTCAAAAACAACAATTTCCCACGTTTTATGAGTTCTTCTTACCTTTGATGCTGCACTCATTCCGGCCGCATCACCTCCAATAACCACGAGCTTTCGTTTTTCCATAAAAATTGTATTTCCGTTTTTCGTAAATTATTTTAATACGCTGAAACAATAACTGTTTAGTAATTACCGATTGCCCGTATTAAAATTTTTCTACCGTAATCGATTTTTTACTGATTCCAAGGTTCGATAATTGCTTTTGCACGGCATCCATCATTGGTGGAGGTCCGCATTAATAAAAGCGTATACAGACGCTCTACCAGGAAGTGTATTATTTTTCCGCGGCGTTTCCAATTCCCCAATTACAGGACTAAACATTGGTTCTTTTAATTCTATAAATGCCTTTCATTTTGCCCGTTTTAAATTGATCGGAATTAAAGAATCAGAATAATGCAAAGTTGAGCAGCATTGATCAGGAATTTGTTACAAAATTCCCAGATATCTTTACAAGATTCACACATGTTGATAGATGATAATAAGCAATCGGTAGATGAAAGATGGTAGCCGAATGTCCAAAACAGGGGCTTTCTTTTCCGAACTCCGGCTTTCAATTGTGTGAATGATGTAAATCGTTTTATTAATTGTGTAACGTTTATGAAATCGGACAGTGGTAGATTTGTAAAGTCAGAATTTTGAATCGGCGAACAATCAGTAGCGGTCGGTATCAAAACTTAACTTCAAAT
>Ga0075528_10000071_pt1 | contig 16824 bp, 15 predicted proteins | sample NGEPer16B_FD_76827 | JGI IMG/M metagenome (GOLD analysis project Ga0075528, IMG submission 76827) | Arctic peat soil microbial communities from the Barrow Environmental Observatory site, Barrow, Alaska, USA - NGEE Permafrost159B-16B | ecosystem: Environmental > Terrestrial > Soil > Wetlands >... | reverse complement strand
CCCATTAGTGGCTCCCTATAAAACACTGATTATCAGATAACAAATAAGCCTCTCGCGAAAGCGGGGGGCTTATTTGTTATAAATCGATTTTATCATTCAAATCGACTAATACATGATCGAACAATTAGTTTTGAATGATTTGTTATGGAGAAATTCTCCTTTTTTACACGCAGTTAAAGTTTTAAAAATATCTTAAGTGATAACATGTGACCAAAATCTGTATCATGTCAGTTTTAGGCCCGTGGGCCTGCTAAATCTTCAGTCAGATCCCGACACACCAAAACTACCTTATTGTTCTCGTGTTCACGGTACCCCTGGTCATAACAGAAATAATTGATCCGGCTATTTCTGGAAGTATTAGTATAGGTAAAATAATCGAAACGATAACCCTTCTTCTGCAAATCATTCCTGGATGCAACGGTCTTCCCTTCCGATTTAAGCGTGGAAAGGATAAAATAATTCTTTTTAAGAATCCGGTTTATCGTTCTAATCACATTATTCGATTCAACGTACTGTTGGTTATTGTAGGCACTCCTACATTGATCACTACAAAATTTCTGGTCAGCCCGACCTCTCAGTTGCTCATAGCACTGAAGGCATTTTCGTTCTTTCATAGTTGAAATATTTAGGGGTTTTGTTTTCACCAATTAAAATTTTACAATGCTATGTTCTTTACTTAGCCAATATACAAAAAAAAACAGATTTTAGGCAGTTAAAACCGATTATTTTCGATTATAAACGGAAATAATCGGTTATTAGATAATCATTCTTACGAAACCAAATTAAAATAGTAACAAAATTTTGATTAAATATTTGAATTAATTCAAAAGTTTTTTGATTAATGAAAAACCGATAGTTTTTAAATACCATAAATATGACATTGAAAATTTCAATCCTATTTTTTTGTTTATCAGACAAATACTGCAGCAATAAGGTATGTTATTTACGGAATCAGATAAATTCCAAGTAATTTAAAATATTTGATGGAATATAAATTTCAAAAATACGGAAAAACTCAAAGCACAAAAAATGATTTGGAATGCCTAAAAAAGTGGAAAAAGGGCATATGTACTGTGCTCATAGGTAATTTCAAAGGTCCGCCAACCTATTAAATAGTTGTTAAACTTTCCGGTTAAAGGCAGATACAATCTTGGATCGTTTAAAGAGCTGACGATAAATGTATATTGCAAATTAACGATTCTTGCCTTGAAAATGTTTCCAACTCTTAAATTTCAATAACAAAATCAGGCAAAGCCCCAATCAAGAGCCATTAAAAATTTAGCACAAGATAGGATCCTGTTGATCAACGATAAGGTTCCACGATGAATATTCTAAGTTTTCTTCTTCCCAGGCTTTAATACTGGCTGAATCTTCGGCAGGACAAAAACTAAAATTGAAATGGAAACTTGTATTTTCTCCAATTTTAATTGCAGTTATTACTGATGCTGTTTTCATGACATTGATATTGTAGTTAAAATTTTTATTCAAAAAAACATTATGAAAATATCTACAAACAAATATATATTTATATATTACTTATTTTCAACCCAATAACATATGTGATACAATTGTGCTTTTTATAACTTGAACGTAATATTGCAATAATAGTTACATTATACATGTTAAAATAATTTCGGATCACCGTAAGAAAAATACATTATATTACATAACAATAGAAATGGCGTTCGGCTCAACACCCGCTTTTTGTGACTAAAACTACCTGCGGCTTTATCAGCCAGGTTGTAATAAAATAAACCAAGTATCTTTCAATGAAACAAATGAATTCGCCTAACCTTTAAAACTAAAAATTACTTTTTATTCATCTTTAAAATAGTTTGCCTATGAAAACCACAAAAATGCTCTGCTTATTTTTTGCTACAACTGTTATCGGTTGTCAGATTCCGGCAACCAAAGTAGAACAGCCACCAATTATTGATCGCGAACTGCTATTCGACAGTCCGGAAATCGCAGGAGGTCAGTTATCTCCAGATGGGAAGTTTATCTCTTTTATCAAACCTTACAAGGGGACTCAGAATATCTGGATAAAGAAACTGGATGAGGATTTTGCTGCAGCAAAACCATTAACAGCTGACACAATTCGACCTATTCGTTCTTATTTTTGGTCACGCGATGGTAAATACATCCTTTATTCGCAAGATAAAGGAGGTGACGAAAATTTCAATATCTATGCTGTAAACCCGCTTGAAGCTCCAGTTCAGGGAAGTGATATTCCTGTAAACAGAGATCTTACTCATCTTAAAGGGGTTCGTGTTTATATCTATGCCATTCCATTAACTGATCCGGATGCTATCTATATCGGTCTCAATGACCGCGATAAGGCATGGCATGACCTTTACAAAATGAGAATTTCAACAGGCGAAAGAACACTTATTCGACAAAATCCTGCGACAGATCGAATCACGGGATGGGTTTTCGATTGGAACGATCAACTGCGACTTGCTAGTCGTGCCAATACTGATGGAAGCAATGATATTCTTCGGGTTGATGCGAAAGAATTAGTTAAGATTTACACTACTACAGTTTTTGAGGAGGCTTATCCAATCGCTTTTAATAAAGACAATAAGCGGGTGTTCATGAACACCAATAAAGGAGATAGCCTTGATCTTTCAGAATTAATACTTTTTGATCCGGAAACGATGCAGGAAGAGATTGTTGAGAGCGATCCGCTTAAAAGAGTAGACCTCGGGAATGTGTTTATCTCTGAAATAAGTAAAGAAATTGTCTATACCTCCTATGAAGATGAAAAAAACCGAATCTATTGGAAAGATAAAAGTTTCGAAACAGATTACAATCTGATTAAGAAGGAATTGCCAAATACGGATATCTATTTCTCCTCGTCAACAGCGGACGAGAACTACTGGTTGCTCAGTGCATCAGCAGATGTCGATCCGGGGTCTACCTATTTGTTCGACAGGATCAAGAAAAAATTAACCTTCCAGTATCGTCCGAGACCGAATATTCCAGTCAAGGATTTGGCAGAGATGAAGGCAATCAGATATAAATCATCCGATGGCCTTGAAATTCCTGCTTTTCTTACTTTACCCAAAGGACTTGAACCCAAAAATCTCCCTGTGGTCGTATTTCCTCATGGCGGTCCGTGGGCTCGCGATGGTTGGGGTTATAATTCTTATGCACAATTTCTTGCGAATCGCGGTTATGCAGTACTCTCTCCGAATTTCAGATCCTCGACCGGTTATGGAAAGAAATTTCTGAATGCTGGAAATAATCAGTGGGGTGAAAAAATGCAGGACGATTTAACCTGGGGAGTTAAATACCTGATTGGTCAAGGAATAGCAGATTCAACAAAAATCGGTATAATGGATGGCTCGTACGGTGGTTATGCGACCCTGGCTGGTGTGGCTTTTACTCCCGAGGTTTATGCCTGCGGAGTATCAATTGTTGGTCCTTCGAACCTGATTACGCTACTTAATTCCATTCCTCCGTACTGGGAAGCTGGTCGAAAAATATTCCATGTTAGAATGGGTGATCCCACGAATCCCGAAGGTAAAGCACAACTCGAACGGCAATCGCCCCTCAATTCGGCCAATAAAATTAAGGCGGCTTTACTCGTCGTCCAGGGAGCGAATGACCCACGAGTAAATAAAGCAGAATCGGATCAGATTGTGATCGCATTGCGCGACAGAGGTTTCCCGGTCGAATACATCGTTGCACCTGAAGAAGGCCATGGCTTTGCACGCCCGGTAAATAACATGGCAATGCTGGCTTCTGCAGAGAAGTTTCTGGCAAAACACCTGGGTGGTCGTTATCAGAAAAGTATGAAGCCAGAGGTTTTAAAGAGATTAGGAGAAATTACTGTTGACGTTACCACTGTCGAATTACCTCCTCCTGCCGGGAAGAAATAAACAATTTTGAGTTATTGTTTCTGAAGTAAAATATACTGCTGGTTCTGGATCTTTTTAAAAAAAATCCGGACCGGCAGTTGTTTTTGAATTTTAATCTGCATTGAAGTATTGGAACATCTGGCAATTATTAACTTCATACTGGCAATCAATATATTGCCGAAACTCTATGCTTTGCCCTTGAAGCAATATAAGAAGTTGACTGTTTAATTATTCGTATCATTCTTCCACTTCTCCTGATCAAATCGGCTGGTTAAAATATTAAGAATTTCATTCGCAGATGATTCAATAGGCTTATTGGTAATCTGTATTTCAGTAAACCCTCCCCTTTCGAATATTCTGCGTGCATATGCCAACTCTTCACCGACTTTTTTCGTGTTTATATAGTCAGCATCTTCATCCATCTTGAGACTTTTAACCCGGTTGGCACGCTGTGCAATCAGGTAAATGTGAGAAATATTTAATCCAAAAACCCGCTCCGGATCTGCTTTAAACAATCCTTCCGGGGGCTCAATACCTGGAACAATGGGGACGTTGGCCACTTTCCAGCCAAACATGGCCAGGTAAACACTTAATGGAGTCTTACCAGTTCTCGAGACACCTGTTAATACAATATCCGCTTGTATGATTCTTTCGGGATTTTGTCCATCATCAACTTTCAATGTAAAATCAATAGCTTCAACTCTCTGAAAATAAGCAATATTACTAAGACGATATAAGCCAGGTTTACTTATAGGTTTAGTATTTAAAAGGTCTGACAAATAATCTGACAAATCGCCGACAAGGTCAAAATGACTTACACCACTTTTTACACATGATTCGATCAACATTTTTCGTGCCTCTGGATCAACCATTGTATGAACAATTACTCCATTTGTTACCAATGCTTGTGAAATTACATCATCAGTTCTTTCCTGATTCAAAATATCCGGAACAATGATAACGGGAACTTTATTGTTGGGAAATTGAATCAAAACGGACTGAACAACAGCGTTACCTGCCAGTCCTTTACCACCTGAAACAATGTATATTGGTGGAATCTTATCCCCTGGAAAATCTTTATTCATAAATCCGGATTTTCAAATTATTAAACTTGTATCATTCGTATTTAACCAGATCAGCAATTGCTGAGTTAATGTCAGAAAATTTGAATTGGAAACCCTCATTGGGCAATCGGGCAGAAATCACCTTTGCACCAGTTGTAAGCATTCCGGCAGCCTCACCATAAATAAGCTTCAATGCAAATTCGGGAACAGTAAAAATCGCAGGGCGGTGAAGATAGTTGGCCAACACTTCCGTAAACAATTTATTAGTTGTTGGCTCCGGACATACAAGATTGTAAATACCAGTGCTTTCGCCGTTTATAATCAAATGCCAGATTGCGTTACAAAAATCAGAAATATGTATAAATGAAAACGGGTGTTTTCCTGAAGCGATTTTTCCACCTAATCCTGCTTTAAAAAGGGGCAACATTTTCCGGAGTGATCCACCTGTGGTTCCAAGCACAATTCCAATCCGGATGGTACATAGTCTCAAATCTAACTCCCTTAAATCAGCAGTTGCTTCTTCCCAGGCTTTGCAAACGAATGCCAAAAAATCAGTTCCTAACACTGTTGAAAACTCATCGTGAGATTTATTAATCTCGTATATGCCAATTGCCGAAGTATTTATAAAAACGCGAAGACGATTTTCAGATTGATTTATCTGAACCGCTTTTACCAATAACCGAGTGGTATCGATACGACTTGAAAGGATAAGTTTCTTATTCTTTTCATTCCATCTTCTTAAAACTGAAGCTCCGGCTAGATTGATGATAACATCAGCAGATTTGATTACTTTTGCCAGTTGATTACTCCCGCCTGCAAAGTCATTGCGTGTAATCACAATAAGTTCATTCCCTGAGTGTAATAAAAATTCCGATAGTTGTTTTCCAATAAAACCTGTACTGCCGGAGATTGCAATTTTCATGGTGTGAGTAATTTTAGTAAAGGTAAAAATAGATTATACGTTTCGATATGTCAGTTAAAAAAATTAAAGTATCCGGTAAGAAGAAAACCACCAAGGGATTATTCTCAGGATTAACTTCAACTTCTAAACAATCGCGGACCAAAAGAGTTCTCTTTTGGGGTTTGAAGCTTGTACTTTTGGGGGTGTTCCTGTTACTTGTACTTTTCGGATTGGTTTATGTCGGAACATTCGGCCAATTACCAGATTCTAATACACTTATAAAAATAAAGGAACCGGCCGCTTCTGAAGTATATTCAAAAGACAATAAATTGCTTGGCCGATATTATATAGAGAACCGCAGCAATGTCACGTTTAAGGAAATCTCGCCTAATATGATTAATGCCTTGATTGCGACCGAGGACAACAGGTTTTATGAGCATCGGGGAATTGATGAATGGGCTTTGGTACGAGTTGTTGTGAAGACAATCTTTATGGTTGATCGCAGTTCAGGTGGAGGATCGACCTTATCGCAACAAATTGTAAAAAACATTTTTGGACGAAAAAACTATGGGCCGTTAACACTTCCTGTAAGTAAAATCCGGGAATCGATTATTGCCTACCGGCTCGAGCGACTCTATTCAAAAGAAGAGATTCTGACTTTATATCTGAACACGGTTCCATTTGGAGAAAATACTTTTGGAATTGAACTTGCGGCAGAGCGTTTTTTTAGTGTCAGGCCAGATAAACTTACTGTTCCGCAAGCAGCCACACTTGTAGGAATGTTAAAAGCCAATAACTATTACAATCCCAGAATAAATCCGGAACGTTCACTTCAAAGAAGAAATATCGTCATTTCGCAGATGTCGAAATATAAATACATTACACCAGAACAAGCTAAAACTTTCATTAAAGCACCTTTGAGTATAAAATACAATTATCTGGTGTACAATACCGGGCCGGGCGCCTATTTCAGAGAGTTGATCAGACCTCAATTGGAGGATTGGTGCTCTGAGAATACAAAAGCTGACGGTACGCCTTACAATCTTTATACAGATGGATTACATATTGTAACAACGCTTGACTTTAGAATGCAGCGATATGCAGAGATGGCAATGCAGGAAAAGATGAAAGAGTTACAATCTACATTCGAAAAACATTGGGACGGAAAAGATCCATGGGGAAAGAACAATGCCGTGGTTACCAGGGCCATGAAGCGATCAGAGCGATACCGTAAAATGAAAGAAGCTGGAAAATCAGCAGCAGAAATTACCGAAGCATTCAAAGTACCGTTAAATATGAAGATCTTTTCATGGGAAGGTGAAAAGCAGGTAAACATTTCGCCTCTTGATTCGGTAAAATATACGTTAAAACTGCTCCATTGCGGATTCGTGGCAATTGATCCTAAATCGGGAGATATTAAAGCATGGATTGGTGGAAATGATTTCAAGTATTTTCAGTATGATCATGTTTTAGCAGCGCGTCAGGTTGGATCAACTTTTAAACCAATTATATACGCCTCTGCACTTGAGCAGGGAATTTCACCTGATAAATATTACGCCAACGAAAAAACTGTTTACTCAGAATATCAGGACTGGGCACCGGGAAACTCGAATGAAGAATATGGCGGATATTATTCCCTTGAAGGTGCATTATGTAAATCTGTCAATACTATATCTGTTGCCGTGTTAATGGAATCAGGAATTCCGGAAGCAATAGCGCTTGCCCGCAAAATGGGAATTAAAGCCGATCTGCCCGAAGTTCCTTCTTTGGCACTTGGATCTGCTGATATACCACTGCTCCAGCTTGCTCAAGCATATGCTTGTCTCGACAATTCGGGAAGAACAGTTACCCCGAATTACCTGATCCGAATTGAGGATGCAAATGGTAAGTTACTGAAGAAATTTATCCCCGATAACGATGATAAGGAAGCAATGTCACCTGAAACGGCAAAAATTATCACTCACTACCTGCAATCTGTTGTCAACCAAGGGACGGGAGCGGAAATAAGATCCCTTTACAAAGTTGAAGGAGCCTTTGCCGGCAAAACAGGTACTACTCAGAATTATGCTGACGGATGGTTCATGGGATATACACCTGATCTTGTTACAGGATGTTGGGTAGGTGGAGAGGAACCTTCCATTCACTTCAGAAATATCGCACTTGGACGAGGGGGCTATATGGCACTTCCCATTGTTGGAAAATTTTTCAATAAACTTTACCGCGATCCTGCATTCCGGGAGTATAAGAATCACTATTTCCCGGGATTAGATGAAACGACGCTGGCTATGCTTGATATTCCTCATTTTACCGAAGAGTATTCAGAAAAAGGGATATCAAACTTTTGGGGTATTTTCGGCGGAGATCCAAAGAAAAGAGAGGAACGCAAAGCTGCAAGGGAGGAAAAAAGGAATGCAGCCGATTTGCCCCCCGATGCGAATAAAGAGCAACCAGCAAAGGAAGAGCCAAAATCGAATATCTGGAAAAAAATTAAAGATGCACTCAATAAAAAATAGTGAAATTGTTACCATTTTGTATCAATTAATCAATCTTTAAAAGATTTTTGTATTTTTGGCGACCAATTATTGGCTCATTTTGATATTTCGGAAAGATAAAACGGTTATAATTCGATAAAGATATGTGTGGTATTGTAGGAGTATTTGATTTAAAGGTGAAATCTGAAGATTTAAGAACGCAAGTCCTTAAGATGTCCAAACGAATTCGCCACCGGGGACCGGATTGGTCTGGGATTTATTGCGGTTCGAAAGCGATTATAGCTCATGAAAGATTGGCGATTGTTGATCCGTCATCAGGCAGACAGCCACTTTACAGCAGCGATAAAAAGCTTATTTTAGGCGTAAATGGCGAGATATATAATCATCGGGAATTGCGTAAACCGCTCGAAGACCATTATGAATTTCAAACAGAATCCGATTGCGAAGTCATTTTGGCGCTTTACCGCGAAAAAGGAATCGACTTTCTCGAAGACCTTAACGGGATATTTGCTTTTGTGCTCTATGATGAAGAGAATGATTGTTACCTCGTTGCTCGCGACCATATCGGAATCATACCGCTTTATATGGGTTGGGATTCATTCGGTAATTTATATTTTGCATCTGAACTAAAGGCATTGGAAGGAACCTGTAGAAAAATTGAAGAGTTCTTGCCAGGGCATTATTTATATAGTAAAGATGGCGTTATTAAAAAATGGTACAAACGTGAGTGGACTGATTTTGATGCTGTAAAGAACAATATATCTGACATCGACGAATTGAGAAAAGCGCTCGAAGATGCTGTCCATCGTCAGTTGATGTCTGATGTTCCATACGGTGTTCTGCTTTCAGGTGGTTTAGATTCATCCGTCATATCAGCTATTGCCAAAAAATACGCCAGCAAAAGAGTCGAAAGTGAAACTGATCAGGAAGCCTGGTGGCCCCAATTACACTCCTTTGCAGTCGGATTGGTCGGATCTCCCGATTTAGCTGCTGCACAGAAAGTTGCGGACCATATTGGAACTATCCATCATCAGGTACATTTTACGGTACAGGAAGGTCTTGATGCATTAAGCGACGTGATATATCATCTTGAAACATATGATGTAACAACAGTCAGGGCATCAACACCCATGTATCTGCTAGCCCGCGTAATCAAATCAATGGGTGTAAAAATGGTACTTTCCGGCGAAGGAGCAGATGAGCTTTTCGGAGGTTATCTTTATTTCCACAAAGCGCCCAATGCTCAGGCATTTCACGAAGAGACAGTACGTAAAATCGGCAAATTGCACCTATACGACTGTTTAAGGGCAAATAAGTCACTTGCTGCGTGGGGTGTTGAAGGACGTGTTCCTTTCCTCGATAAAGAGTTTATGGATATTGCGATGCGCCTGAATCCTGAAGATAAGATGGCGAAAGACGGGAAAATGGAAAAGTGGATTCTTCGTAAGGCATTTGAAGATTACCTTCCTGAAAGCGTTGTATGGCGTCAAAAAGAGCAATTCTCTGACGGAGTAGGATACAACTGGATTGATTCTCTGAAAGCACTTACGGCAGAAACTGTTACTGATGAACAAATGGAAAACTCAAAGTTCCGTTTCCCTATCAATACGCCAATGTCAAAAGAGGAGTATTTCTATCGTTCAATCTTTACCGAACACTTCCCTTCTGATGCGGCTGCTACCTGCGTACCATCGGTACCGTCCATCGCTTGCAGTACTCCTGAAGCACTAGCGTGGGATGCATCATTCCGCAAAAACGCTGATCCATCAGGAAGATCCATGAGGACAGTTCATACGCAGGCTTATAAATAATTTATACTTGATAAGGATATCAAAAAGGTTGAAACAGAAATATCATATCTGTTTTGACCTTTTTTCATTTTATATCGGCTATTTCCCTATCCTCCACCATTTGTATTTATTTACAATTGCCGCTGATAATCCTTTGTTTACAAAGCGGACATCCCCTATTGAGTAAAAAGCATTTGGATTAAACTTTCTGATGATTGCAATAATTTTATTGATATCGTTGCGCAAAACAACACTGTATATTACACTGACTAAATTGCCCGAAGCACCCCCAACCGCGTTATGATACGTAATTCCATATCCTGCAAGTTTTAATGCATTGATAAGTTTATCAGCATTATGTGCAGTAATGATCTGAAGTTGTACAATCCCCACAGCAAGTTTCTCCTCAATCAACATCCCAACATAATTACCGGTGGCGTAGCCTCCTGCGTAGGCGATATAGCATATCCAGCTGTCGAGGTTCTGCATTATTCGTCCAATGGCAATCAACCAGATAAGCACCTCAAAAAACCCTAAGAAAGGGGCAATCCGCTTTTGCCCTTTTGAAACCATTACAATTCGCAGTGTACCCAAAGTGACATCGATAATCCGGGCAAAGAAAATCATTAAAGGCAACATTACTAAATCGACAATTGTTGAGTCCATTTAAAAGAAATCAGTTATTTATGACTAGTCTCCAGAATTCTTAAAAGTTCATCCGTTGATAAATCCTCATTAAGTTCTCCTCCGCTGGACATTGAGATGCGACCAGTCTCTTCACTTACAACAATCACATAGGCATCTGTTTGTTCCGAAATTCCTATGGCCGCACGATGTCGTAAACCAAGAACCGGACTTATCTCAAGTTTTTGCGAAACTGGCAGAATACACCTGGCAGCTTTTATTCGATTAAGATTTATAATCATGGCTCCGTCGTGAAGCGGTGAGTTTTTGAAAAAAATGCTTTTAATGAGCTCCGATGAAATCTTTGCATCAATGGTTTCACCGGTTTCAACATACTCTGTTAATTCGCTTTCACGGGCAAGAACGATTAGCGCACCAACGCGGTTTTCTGACATTTGCCTACAAGCATCAACAATAGCATGCATATTTGCTTCTGAAGCCAATTTAAATTGGTTCGAAAAGAGATTCTCAAGCGAAAATTGTCGGTTTGCCCGGTAACGACTTCCAAGCAGCAGCAAAAACCTACGCACTTCCTGTTGAAATACAATGATGATAGCGATAACACCTACACCAAAGAGTTGCCCCAGAATAGAACCCAAAAGCTCCATTTTCAAGGACTTTACTACCAGCCAAACAACAAAAATGATGAATATCCCCATGAAAATATTGAAGGCAACTGTCCCTTTTACCAGTTTATAAATTTCATAGAAAATTATTGTAACAAGTAATATATCAATGATATCCAGAAACCTAACATGTATGAATAGATTTATCATTCAGTAATGCTTTTAATTTTACTAATCAATTTTATTGTCTCAACTGCCTCTTTGACATCGTGAACCCTCAGGATATCGCATCCCCCCGCCAAAGCCAAAGTATTGAGAACTGTAGTTCCATTAAGGCTTTCATCGGGAGATATATTTAAAGTGCTCCATATCATAGCCTTACGAGAAACACCAACTAATATCGGCAACTCGAAAATCTTAAACGCATTCAAGTGGTTTAATAAATCAAAATTGTGTTCTGGTGTTTTACCAAATCCAAAACCAGGGTCAATAATGATATCGCATACTCCCAATAGTTTTAACTTTTGTACCTGAGTCGCAAGAAATAAGATTACCTCCTTTAAAACATCTTCATAAACCGGACCATTCTGCATCTGATCGCTCTTTCCTTTAGAATGCATCAGGATATACGGTAAATGTAGTTCACCAACAGTTTCAAACATTTCGGGGTCAAATATACCACCAGAGATATCGTTTACAACAAAGCCTCCGATTTCGTTAAAAACTGCTTTAACAACCTTTGATCGATAGGTATCAACAGAAATTGAAGTTTTTGGAAAGCACTCTTTCACCGCTCTGACTGCCGGCATCAGACGATCAAGCTCTTCCTGTAAAGATATCTCCGCAGCACCTGGCCGTGTTGACATCGCACCTATATCGATAAAATGCCCACCTTCGTTAAGAATCTGGATTGCGCGTTTTAATATTGCACTTTCAGATGTATAGGAGCCTCCGTCATAGAAAGAATCAGGCGTAACATTCAGGATTCCCATGACCAGCGGAGAACTCAAACTAATCAGGTTCCCATTCAGATTAATAGTGCTCTTCTTCTTATAAAAGCCTTTATCGTTTTTTGTAAACAACATTTTCTAAATCTTTAACAATTGCCCAAAGCCAATAAATACACTGTAATTATCAAATTATCAATGCAATAAATTGAGAATATCCGTTGCATGAAGGTATGTTCTAATACAAAAGTAAGAATAAAAGTCACACCCATTCCCCAATTTTTAATACTTTTATGGTTCAATTATTAATTATGAATAAAACGAATCAACAGTTTGATCATATTATAGGTATCTGCCGCGATGTATTTGTAAAAAAGATGAAAGATTACGGGACTGCCTGGCGAATTCTAAGGCCAAAATCAATGACCGATCAAATTTACATCAAAGCCCAAAGAATCAGAAGTATAGAAGAAAAGGGCATTTCTAAAATTGAGGAAGATGCACGCGATGAATTCATAGGGATCATAAATTACTGCGCGATGGCATTGATTCAGCTTGAATTAGGCCCCTCCGAAGATGAGCTTCCAGCTGATATTACCGAAAAAAAATACATGGAGAACCTTGTGAAAGCTAAAAACCTGATGATGGATAAAAATCATGATTATGGCGAAGCATGGCGACAAATGAGAATCAGCTCCTATACTGACCTTATTTTAATGAAAATAAAAAGAACCAAACAAATCGAAGATAATATGGGAGTTACGATAATCTCTGAAGGTATTGATGCCAATTACCTTGATATGATAAACTATGCCATATTCGGATTAATTAAACTTGAATTTAAATAATATGAAGCAAAAGCTGCTTGTATTGGCCAGATGGATTGTTGGCGCCTTATTTACCTTTTCAGGATTCGTAAAAGGAATTGATCCTGCCGGACTTCAATATAAGCTGAACGATTATCTCGAGGCTCTTCATTTTCAAATGCTTGAAATTTTAACTTTCCCTGGAGCCTTTTTGTTACCCTTTGCCGAGTTTGCAATTGGCATTACGCTGCTAACAGGGGTTCTTATCAAAATTTCAACAAAGCTGGCCTTTATTTTCATGCTTTTTTTTACCCCGCTTACCCTATATATCGCATTGAAAAACCCGGTAACTGACTGTGGTTGCTTCGGTGACGCACTGGTTATCAGCAACTGGCAGACTTTTTACAAAAATATTGTACTGATCATTCTTGCTACGTTATTGCTCATTAATAGAAAGCATCTTCACTTTATTGCAACCGAAAAATTTCGGCAAATTGTATTTGCCTTCTTGTTGCTAGGTTATCTGTTAGTCGTTTATTGGTCGTATAACCATGATCCTATATTTGATTTCCGGCCCTACAAGGTAGGTGCAAATATCCAGGATGGGATGAAAATTCCGGAGGGCTCACCTACAGATGTTTACCAGAATGTCTATCATTACCGAAATCGTAAGACAAATGAAGTTAAACAATTCAGCGACAGTGATTTTCCATGGCAGGATACCATTAATTGGAAATTCGAGTCAATGGATCCGCCATTACTGTTAAAAAAAGGATACCAACCACCGATTCACGATTTTTCAATACAAACCATTGATCAGGAAAATGTAACAGATTTTTATCTTCAGGATTCGTCATTTACCTTTTTAGTAATCGCTTACGATCTCAAAAAATCTTCGCATAAGAGTCAAAAAGAGCTGAATTTGCTGGCTGAATGGGCCAAACTTAAGGGTTACCATTTCATTGGTTTAACTTCAACGACAGGAGCTGCCCTTAATAAATTTCAGCAAGAACAGATACCTAAATACGATATATTATTCACCGATCAGATAACTTTAAAAACGATCATACGATCGAATCCAGGGCTTATTTTGCTGAGGAAAGGGACGGTCATCGGAAAATGGCACTACAATGATTTTCCACCCCCCTCAGAAATGGAGGAAATCATTAGCGCAGAAATGAACAAAAAGTTAATTCCATGATTTGAAGTGTACAGGATTTCAGACTTTGCCATTAAGTCTTATCTTTGCAATTCAATATACCAATTAAGTGTTAATTCATAATTATTAAAATAACAGGGTAATGAGAAAGAAAATTGTAGCAGGTAACTGGAAATGCAACACAACTGTAAAAGAAGGTGTTGAATTGGCAAAAAGTGTAAATGAACTTGTATTGACCAAAGGTGCAAAAGACGTTGTTGTCGTTCTTGGCACCCCTTTCACCCACTTGACCAGCGTTGTTGATGCTGTTGATGCTAGTCGGATTAATGTTGCATCTCAAAACTGTGCAGCTGAACCCAAAGGTGCATTTACCGGAGAGGTTTCTGTATCAATGATTAATTCAACAGGCGCAACTTATGTTATAATTGGCCACTCCGAAAGACGCGAATACTATCATGAAACCAGTGACACACTTAATAAAAAACTGGCACTTACTCTTGAACAAGGACTTACTCCAATTTATTGCTGTGGCGAAGCTTTGGCGATCCGTGAAGCAGGCACACAAAACGCATTTGTGAAACAACAGCTTGACGAAACCATCTTCCTTTTGCCAAAAGAGCAACTGCTTAAAGTTGTAATTGCCTACGAACCCATTTGGGCGATAGGAACCGGCAAAACCGCCTCTACGCAACAGGCACAGGATATGCTTGCCTTTATCAGGGGTTTAATAGCTGCCAAATACAGTAAAGAAGTAGCTGAAGAGATTTCAATTCTTTATGGTGGTTCATGCAGTGCAAGCAATGCAAACGATTTGTTCAGTCAACCCGATATCGATGGTGGGTTAATTGGTGGTGCCTCTCTTAAGGCAGCCGATTTCCTCTCAATTATCAATGCATATTGATTTTAGATTCAAATAGAGCAAAAGATAAATCATATATTGAAAAAGTGGATATGGGTAACCTTGTCCACTTTTTTTATAATCTTGTTTTGTTGACTTAAAATTTATTACTTTGGTAATACATTTTGCATTTTAAATCTCGTATTAATCTGAAATATAATGGAATATATAAAACTAAACTGCCACATACAACCTGATACAGAAATCAATCGCGAAATATTAGTTGCGGAATTAGGAAATATTGGTTACGAAAGCTTTACAGAAACAGACGAATTCGTCGAGGCTTATATTCCAACACCTGATTTTTCAGATAGCGCAATCAGTGATCTTTTTCCGATCAATTTTTCCGGATTTAGATTCACCTGGATTGCCGAGAATATCCCCGATCAAAATTGGAATGAAGTTTGGGAGAAGAATTATTTTCAACCAATAATCATTGCTGAAAGATGTCTGATCAGAGCTCCTTTTCATACTGATTACACCAAGGCAGAATATGAAATTGTGATTGAACCTGGCATGGCTTTTGGTACCGGAAATCATGAAACAACAAGTTTGATGATCTCAGAGATTTTAAACCAGGATTTGAATGGTAAAATAGTGCTTGACATGGGCTGTGGAACTGGAATTCTGAGCATTCTTGCCTCTATGAGAGGTGCAGATAAAATCACAGGCATTGATATTGATAATTGGGCTACCAATAGTACGATCGAAAATGCCACTTGCAATAACATTTCAAATTTGGATGTAATTCAAGGTGGAGCAGATACAATACCTGACGCAAAATTTGACTTTATCTATGCCAATATTCAGAGAAATATACTTTTGAATGATATGCCCCAGTATTGTAATGCACTGAATCGTGGCGGAGAATTGATAGTGAGTGGTTTTTATTCAGACGATCTGGAACCAATTAAAGTACGCGCAGCAGAATTAGGTTTGCAGTTCAGAAGAGCTACCGAAAATGAAAATTGGATTGCAGCAGTATTTACATCGAAATAATTCCCTTTTGACCAAGTTCAATCACTTCTAAATCCTTCATTATCGCTTTATCGATTGTAAACCGGATCAAAGTTCGTACCTGGTGAAAACCTTGAATTCCGGCAGCACCCGGATTGATATGCAGTAATTGATATTTGTTGTCGTAGATCACCTTTAATATATGTGAATGACCAGAAATAAATAACTTCGGAGTAAAAGAGCAAATCTCATTACGTGCCTCAGGAGAATAATGACCTGGATACCCGCCGATATGAACCATTAACACATCAACCTCTTCGCAAACGAACCTTAATATTAAAGGGTAATCCTGTCGGAGGTCAGTACCATCAATATTTCCTGATACCGCACGAAAAGGCTTCATTGATGAAAGCTTTTGAGCTGTTTCAATATTTCCAATATCACCACCATGCCAAATCTCATCACACTCATTTAAATAGGTGATGATTCGATCATCCAGGTAACCATGCGTATCTGATAATAATCCTATTCTTCTCATACTTCCCTTGCTCGTAGATTTGAAAATTAAATTCTCTACAATCGGATAGGAGAAACGGGATTAATTCCCGTTTCGTCCTTCCACACCACCGTACGTACCGTTCGGTATACGGCGGTTTCTTGCTTTACATCTCACGATGTGCGGATGTTGTTTTCAGTT
>Ga0075528_10000069_pt1 | contig 16993 bp, 12 predicted proteins | sample NGEPer16B_FD_76827 | JGI IMG/M metagenome (GOLD analysis project Ga0075528, IMG submission 76827) | Arctic peat soil microbial communities from the Barrow Environmental Observatory site, Barrow, Alaska, USA - NGEE Permafrost159B-16B | ecosystem: Environmental > Terrestrial > Soil > Wetlands >... | reverse complement strand
TAGGCATATCAGTATTCGACAAAGCAACCGTAAAGGAGCTAATTACTGAATTAGAAGTCAATCAAAATTTCAAAGAACAATATGATTTATTTAATGATCAATTTTAACGCATCAGTAGTAAGTTTGATTGATAAATAAAACTACACACAGCTTCAGTTGCCCACAAATTCTGCAGCAGTGGTTTTCGGTGCTTCGTTGACAAGAAAGCGTATATTTGAAAAGTAATTCTTCATAGGAAGTTTTTCGGGAAACTCCCGCCCTGCACGTATTTGCGGAACTGCGGCAGCTTAAAAGACGATCCAACATTAAAAAACAGAAAGAAAAAATGAATAGGCTAATACTAATAATTTCAATTGCACTAATTTTTATAAGTTGCAATCAAACACGTAATACAAACAAAAAAATAAATAAAATGGACGAACAAAAAACCGAAGCGACAAACGCACCTTCAACAAAAGACACATCCCCTAAGGTAACGGGGATTGGTGGAATTTTCTTTTATTCAGACAATCTGAAGGAAACGAAAGAGTGGTACACCAAAAATTTAGGGATTGAAATAAATGATTGGGGTTCTTCGAGTTTTGAGTCCAGAAATGTTAACAAACCTGACGAGGTAAATTCGCTTCAATGGAAACCTTTCGAAAAAGGGGATGAATATTTTTCCCCATCTCAAAAGGGTTTTATGATTAACTATACAGTTCAGAATATTGAAGGACTCGTAAACAAACTCAAAGAAAATGGAGTAACGATACTTGACAGTATTGCAATTTACGACTTCGGAAAATTTGTACATATTATGGACAAAGAAGGTAACAAAATAGAATTATGGGAACCAATTGCCGATGACCAAAATGACGGTAAGACAACAAAATAGAATAATGAAATAGTTTGACGCAATTGGACAGAAAAGAAAGCCGACCGTACATCAGTAAACTATCCGCAATCAGGGATTTCGGTGCTTTATTGACAGGTAAACGTATATTTGAAATGCAGTTCTTTGTGAGAGGTTTGGTGGTTAAAATCCCGTCCTTCGTATAGCAGAGGAACGTCAGGCGTAATAAAGTGAAGATAAAATAGAGATGACCAAAGAAAATAAAAAGATGAGTTTCAATGCCACATGGTCAATGGCTGTGGGAGGCATGGTGGGTGGAGGAATCTTTTCAGTTTTAGGAGTAATTATTAGCATAGCCGGGCAATGGGCCTGGTTAAGTTTTGTAATAGCAGGACTTATAGCTCTGATTTCAGCATATAGTTACAGTCAGTTATCTGTTAAATACCAAAAAAGCGGTGGTGCTTTTACATTTCTCAATGAAATCAATCATCAGGGTATAGCAGGGAGTTTATCATGGATCCTAATTCTTGGATACATTTTAACTATTTCAGTATATGCATTTACATTCGGACATTATGTAGCTCACGTTTTTAATTTTGGGAGTTGGTTTCCACGGGTTCTATCATTCGCCATCATCGCGGTATTGGCTTTAGTAAATTTGAGGGGTGTGGGCGATTCATCCAGGGTAGAAATAATCACAGTTTGGGGAAAACTATTTGTTTTATTAGGACTATCAATATTCGGAATATTTAAATGGAATCCGGAACAGCTGACGGCTGGAATTGAAGCTAAAAACTGGAACGCAGCAATTATTGGTGCTGCGACCATATTTATGGCCTATGAGGGGTTTCAGCTATTATCCTATGATTATGAAGACATTAAAAACCCGGATAAGACACTCCCCCGGGCTACAATTTCAGCCGTTGCGGCAGTTATTTGTATTTATATCTTAGTTGCACTCGGTGCTACCATGCTCGTTGGTGCTGATACATTAATTCAGGAAAAAGAAGTTGCCTTATCAATCGCAGGAAAACAAGCTTTTGGGATTACCGGATTAGTTTTAGTCACCGTTGCAGCTGCCTTTTCGACTGGTTCAGCCATTAATGCGACACTATTTTCAACTGGAAGATTAATGGAAACTGTTGCCAAAAAGAAAGATTTACCAAATATTTTTGTAAAAGAAAATCAAGCGAATATACCTTATTACGCCATTTTAATCATGGCAGGATTAGCAGCAGTATTGGCAACTATAGGGTCGTTGAGTACATTAGTTGATGCAGCAAGTCTGATTTTTTTAATCACTTTCGCCATCGTCAATTATATCAGTTATCAACAAAAAGTTAAATACAGAACAATATCTCTTATAGGCTCTATTGCTTGTTTATTAGCTATTCTGCTTTCTTCTTATGAGCAGTTCCAACAAAAACCTATTCCAATAATTATCATATTGGTTTTAATATTTTTTGCAATCATTGGACGACCTTATATCTTAAAGAAGATGAATAGCCAATAGATTTAAAATTGCGACCAATGGGATAAGGACTATCTTCGCCAACATTAAATGTACTTTGGGCTTTGTTTAATATTTTAATCATGTATTTGCTTTTTACGATTACGCCGGTTGATAAATCGCATCCTTTACATTTAATTGATTTCTTCACAGTTATGGAATTTGTCAGCATTTTTCTTAGGAAAAGATTTCAAAACAAACACATAGAATAAAATCAATGAATAATAATACATTCAGTTCTTTCAAAAATCGAAACTACCGATTGTTTTTTATGGGACAATCTGTTTCGTTGTTGGGAACCTGGATGCAAAAAACTGCTGTAAGTTGGGTTGTTTATACTTTGACACAATCTAAATTTATGCTTGGGGTTTCAGTCTTTGCCTCACTTTTTCCAACTGCATTATTTTCGTTGTATGGTGGCATTGTAGCCGACAGATACAGCCGTTATAAAATATTATTGTCAACGCAGATAATTTCCTTATTACAAGCTGTTTTATTAACCCTGGCAATCGTTTTTTTTAAAGAATCTGCAGTTTGGGCAATCATTATTTTAAGTGCAGTCCTTGGTATAATAAATGGTTTTGATGTACCTGCACGACAATCGTTGATAAAAGACTTAGTTCAGAATAAAGCGAACCTGCCCAATGCATTGGCATTAAATTCATCAATGGTTAATTTAGCAAAACTCATAGGTCCTGCCATAGCGGGTATAATATTGGATAAATTCAGCGATGTAGCTTGTTTTGGTTTAAATACAGTAAGTTTTATTCCAGTTATTATTTCATTGCTTTTAATGAAATTACCAAAACCGGCTTTACACCCAAAAGCAGACAAGAGCCTTAAAAAGGAGTTTTCAGAAGCATTTTTTTATATAAAAAACACGCCTGAGGTAAGTTCAATAATCGTTTTTGTTGCTGTTATGGGCTTATTGGTTTTACCTTTTACCACATTAACCCCTGTATTTGCCAAGGATATTTTTAAAGGTTCAGCATATACACTTGGAATAATTGACGGTGTGATAGGTATGGGAGCTCTTATAGGCGCTTTGTTTTTAGCATCTTTAAAACAGGGTACTGATTTAAGCAAGGTGTTGGCTATAAATACTTATGTATTTGCTTTAGGACTCTTACTGTTTTCGCAAACATCGATATTTGCTTTGGCGCTGTTGTTTATTACAGTTGGAGCATTTGGCATGATGTCCGTTAGAACCATCAGTAATACTGTTATACAAATCAATGTTCCAAACCATTTCCGTGGCAGGGTTATCAGTATTTATCTGATGGCATTAACTACAATGATGCCTATTGGCAGCTTACTAATAGGCGCTGTTTCTCATTATATCGGAGCACAGACAACAGTTTTAATAGAGGGATTTTTTGCATTGATAATAGCTGTTTTCTATAGCCGGTATCTAAAAAAAGAAAAACTAAAAAAAAAGAAGAATCACTTTTAATAAATCAACAGGAAGAATAATTAATACAAGCTAATCGCACAAAAAATATGACTGCCGAAATAGACAGCGGAACGTTGCACTAAATCCCGCCCCGAAAGAGGGGCGGGATTTAGTGCAACAAATGGTCATAGCCAATAAGGGTTTTGGTAGATTTTCGAGCGGTTTCACCCGCATTTTTGTGTACCATGATACTTTACAAGTTCCGAAATCCCTTACAATCCATAACGTTGACCATTAAGCAGCATAGATATGAAACCAATGAAGCCACATGAGAATAATAGATTTAATCTTGACCCAAATATCTAATTTGTAATGTATAATTGCAGATGAACTTAAACTTGAGATTTTCTAAAACTTATAATTCTAATAAATTTCATAGCTTGTATTAAAAAAGTAGGAGAACAAAAAAGTTCTCCTACTAACATATAAGGAAGACTACTTCCTTCAAGTTTCATTATGAGATTACCCTTTAACCTTCTCGATCATATGATTTATTACATGGGTATGCTCCTTCTGTGGGCTAAACATAACAATTTCAGCATCTTCATTAACCTTTACATTATGACCTGAAGGCCAGTAGAAAAGTTCTTTTGCGTTAACAATTTCCTCAATTCCTTCTGCATCGGTGGTAGTGAGTTTACCACTTAAAAGGTATCCCCAATGTGGGCATTGACATAAATTACCTTCAAGTCCCATAAAAAGAGGAGTGGTATCTACACCAGCTGAGAGACTAAAATACTCACCACTAATTTTACCCAAACCAGTTGCATCACCAAAATCAGTTTTTTGACGGATAATAGCACCAGGAATCTCCATTTTGATTTCAATGTCGTCTTTTAAAATTTTCATAATCGTTACTCCTTTTTAGTTTGGATGAAATTATTACGTACCGGAAAGATATTGCTGCATCCATTTCAGACAATACTGGACTTATTACAATAAAATAGGTAACATTATTTTATAACGAATGTTCAATCCTGTTGATAGATCATCAAAACATTCAATATCTATTATTTACGAGCTATAAATACTGCCATCGCCTAATAAATAGTACTTCATGTGGTCGGCGCGACCAAGCATGAAGTCACGGTTGCAAGATATCCAGACAACTACCCAATTTATCAATGTATTTATCAGCGGTATTGTGGTTTATACCAAACTGGCTGAGTTAGCCAGTTTTATTTGTAATTTGAGGGATTCTTTCTCGATTTCCCTACCGTCATGCAATGAGACATTAAAATTGTAAAAAACCAAATTCAACTCATTGACAGTTTATCAAATGGACAAAGACATATTTCATTAATTTCGACATTTGTCGACTCAATAAAAAATATTTATCCAGTAAAGGTCATGGAAGACAAGGGGTCTGATTTTGTGACATATTTCAACTTTTTGGTAGATGTAAATTCCATGGAAATCATTAACCGGCAAGGTCTATGCTCCATTTCTTGCCACTGACTTTCCCATAGAAAGGCTTGTGCGGACAAGAAAAGGAGTAATTTGGTTTTAAAAGAAATGATAATTAACTTTGGTGAAATGTCCCAATCATTGAATTATGAAAATTAATATTCTGGATTTAATTGATTTTGATAAAATTGACATACTGCTTGAAGGGTTCAACAAGTCAACAGGATTTTTAACAGCCATTTTAGACCTTGAGGGAAAAGTTTTATCCAAATCAGGATGGAGACAAATGTGCACTCATTTTCACCGTGTAAATCCCGAAACTTCGAAAAAGTGTACCATTAGCGATACGATATTAGCCGGGAAATTAGCTGCTGGCGAGAAATATCATTTCTACAAATGTTTAAATGGATTGGTTGATGTGGCCGTACCGATTGTCGTCAACGGGGAACATATAGCCAACCTGTTTTCCGGACAGTTCTTTTTTGAAGAACCCGATCGAAAGTTTTTTAAAAACCAAGCCGAAAAGTATGGCTTTGATGAAGAAGAATACCTGAAAGCCCTAGAAATTGTACCAGTAGTTTCAGAGGCAAAGGTTAAAACGGCCATGGATTTTTTGCTCAACATGACCCAGTTAATCAGTGAAATGACATTTCAGAAACTGGAGCAAACCGTGCTTAATGAAGATTTACAGAATAGTAAAGAATACAACCGTTCGTTATTTACTGAATCACCCATAGGACTGTTGCTTACTGCTATAAACGGAAAACTTATAGATGCCAATCCTGCTTTTTGTAAAATAATAGGTCGAACACTTGAAGAAACCTTAAATCTTACTTATTGGGATATCACTCCTGAAAAATATTCTCTGCAAGAAGCTGAACAATTAAAAAGCCTAGAAACCAAAGGTAACTATGGCCCTTATGAGAAAGAATACATTCATAAGGATGGCTATTTAGTTTCCGTACGAATGCAAGGAAATATTATGGAACGAAAGGGTCAAAAATACATTTGGTCAAGCGTTGAAGATATTACTGAGCGTAAAAAAGGGGAAATTAGGTTGCGTGATGAGAAGGAACAAAAAAGGATTATTCTAGAATTAGTAGGTGATCCCATTTTCCTCAAAGATAACGATCATCGAATCATCTTTGCCAATCGTGCGTTTTTCGATTTATTTGGAATGAATGAAAAAAGCGTAATAGGTAAAACCCTTGCCGAAAACGTTCCGGAAAATGAGAGGAAACACTTTCTCGAAGTTGACAGAAATGTACTTGATACAGGTATCCCCGATGTCAGAGAAGAAGAGCTTACTGTAGGACACAAAACATCCACTATTATCACAAGAAAAACCCGTTTCATCGATGAATCCGGGAACAAGTTTCTAGTGGGGTCTATACACAACATTACCGACCGGAAACAGGCAGAAGAAAATCTGCGAGCAAGTGAAGAACGATTTCGAGCATACATTAATCAGGCGGCGGACGCTTTGTTTGTCCATGATTTCTCTGGGCATTTCATTGATGTCAATCCACAAGCTTGTAAGAGTCTTGGCTACAGCCGCGAAGAACTGTTGAATATGAGCGTGATTGATTTGGAATTAGACTTCGATCTGCCAAAAGCACAAGATGCGTGGAGTAAGATTCAACCAGACCAACCATTCACTTTGCTGGGTCATCAATGTCGCAAGGATGGATCAATTTTTCCAGTAGAGGTGCAGTTTGGTTGTTTCGACATGGATGGAAAGCGATGCTATATAGGACTTGCACGCGATATTACCGAACGGATACAGGTTGAAAAGGCATTGCACGAAAGCGAAGAACTTCTTCGCCTTTCTTCTGAATTAGCCAATGTGGCTGCCTGGGAATTCGATTTCGAAACCAATTCAATGACGCGTTCTGAAAGCCACGATAAGTTGTATGGTTTAGAAATACAGGATAAATGGACGTTTGAAACTTTCACCAACGCCACCCATCCCGACGATCGGGAAATGAGTGCTGCATTTATCCAGCAATCTGTTGCTGTTGGTGGTTCTGATCAATATAAATTTGACTTCAGGGTTATTTATCCCGATAGTTCAATACATTGGCTCAATGTTATCGGGAAAGTAATAAAGCGTACTATAGACGGGCAAGGTATATTGGTGCGTGGATTTTTAATTGACATTACTGATCGCAAACAGGCAGAAGAAAAAATCCAAAAATTCAATGAAGAGCTGGAAGGTTTAGTAGTTGAAAGAACCAGTGAATTGGAAACAGCAAATAAAGAACTGGAAGAGATAAACGATCTGTTTGTTGGAAGGGAATTTCGGATCATTGAATTAAAAGAAGAATTGGAAAAACTCAAAAGCAAATTCAAGATATGATAAAATTCTCCTCAATAAATCTGATAAAAGAAATTTATAATAATTGAAGCAAATGAAAACTGTAGCCTATTGTTTTCTTGCATTATTAATAATATCCGGCCGGGTGGCATATTCTCAGGATGCCTTGCCGGACACCATAGTTTTCGGCTGCGATTCGAATTTCCCTCCTTACGAGTTTTTTGATAAAGATGGCAAACCCGCCGGATTCCATATCGATCTGATCAGGGCTATAGCGGCAGACATGGGATTAAAAGTAAAAATAAAATTGGGCGATTGGCCTGAGATAAGAAATGAGCTCGAAGTAAAAGGCACTGTACAAGTATCGGATATGTTTTATTCCAAAGAGCGCGACAGTGTTGTTGATTATGCCATTCCAAATGAAGTAACTTATGATGAAATATTCATCCGGAAAGGGCAAAAAGGAATATCCGCCATCAATGACCTTTCGGGCAAAAAAGTCGCGGTTCAAACCTCATCAACACTCTCAGAATATTTACATCATAATTATCCGGAAATCAATTTTGTACTTACAGCCAATGAACCTGCAGCATTGAAACTTCTTTCAGAAGGAAAGTGTGATGCGGCTATTGTATCACATGTCGAGACAGTTGATATTTTCGAAAAGCTTAATATTGAAAATCTCATTAGTATCGGACATCCACTGTTACCCCGTGAATATTGTTTCGTTGTAAAGGAAGGGAATTTCGCCTTATTAAAAGCTATAAACACCGGACTTATACACCTAAAAGATAATCAGAAATTTAACGAGCTTCATGAAAAATGGTTCGCTCCAAAACCAGAATTCCAGCTTAGCAGGTACATTGTTATTCCAGGGTTGATTTTAGTCTTTATCATACTAATCATATTGCTGTGGAACAACACGCTCCGGTATGCTGTAAAAATCAAAACAAAAGAACTTGAATTTACGAATTCCCGCTTACGACTCATTTCAACTGTTAAAGCGGCACGAATTGATAAACTTTCAACAAAAGATCAAACTATCGAAATGATCAAACAGGTTAAAGAAACATTTGAAGTTGATGCTTGCGTTGTTCGTGTACTGTTGAAAGATGAAATGAAGTTATTGGGAAGTATTGGTGTTCAGCCTGATACTCTGACTGAATCTATTCCAGCCCGATCAGTTTTCACGAAAGAAGTTTTGCCAACAAATAAGCCAAAGGCTCATAATGACTCTGATGAATTAATCACTGCAGAATATCTGTTTGAAAATGAATTGGCTAATTATAACTTCAGGTCTTTCGCAGGCGCACAAATGCTGACAGAAGGACGGATTACCGGTATCCTATGCATTTATTCTGAAAAGGAAGGGCGCGAATTTACAAGAACTGATTTAGATCATTTACAAATTGTAGCCAACCAAATCGGGATTTCAATTGAGAATAACAGGCTTTTTGAACAAAATGAAAAGCAGAAAGAAATATTGGTGAAACAAATAATAACCAACAAAAAATCCAAGGAAGAGATTCAAAAACTCAACGAAGAACTTGAAATGAAGGTAAAGCTTCGCACCTCCCAGCTTGAGGCTTCTATCAAAGAGCTTGAAACATTCACTTATTCAGTATCGCATGATCTTAAAGCACCTCTACGTGGCATTGATGGTTACAGCAAATTATTATTGGATTTATACAAACCTGGCCTGAATGAAGAAGCTCAGATCTTTATTGAAACAATACGACGCTCCACCCTTCAAATGAACCAACTTATAAATGACCTTTTAGATTATTCACGTTTGGAACGAAGTCAGTTGAGCACAGAGCATGTAAAAATCAAAGATCTGGTAAAGTCTGTTCTATCTATTTACAATGCCGATTTGGAAGCCGGTAACTTTAAAATAAATGTGAATATACCAGATATCGAACTCATTACTGACAGTAAGGGACTTACCATAGCGCTTCGCAACCTCGTTGAAAATGCAATTAAATTTACCAAAGGAAACATTGAACCATCTATTCAAATCGACGTTGAAGAAAATGATTTGGCATGGATTATAAGTGTCAATGACAATGGTATTGGTTTCGACATGAAGTATCATCAAAAGATTTTTGAAATTTTTCAGCGCCTGCAAAGGATCGAAGAATTTCCTGGTACTGGCATCGGTCTGGCAATGGTTAGCAAAGCAATGCAAAGGATGCGCGGAAGGGCATGGGCTGAAAGTACCCTTGGTGTGGGTTCCTCCTTTTATCTCGAAATTCCTAAAAAACAATAATATGCTTACAGAAAACACAACCAACCCCATCTTAATTGTCGAAGACAATCCTATCGACCTGGACCTTACACTGCGGGCATTTGCTGTAAAAAAGCTTTCCAATCCAATACTGGTGGCGAGAGATGGTGAAGAAGCTCTGCAATATATGGAACGATGGGAACAGGGAGAACTATGGCCTGTCGTTATACTGCTCGACCTTAATATGCCGAAAATAAATGGGCTGGAAGTACTTCAAAAAATTAAATCCCATCCCGACTTCAAAGCAATTCCGGTCGTAATCCTGACGACTTCTTCAGAATCATCCGACTTACAAGCAGCATATAGGTTAGGTGCCAATTCTTATATTGTTAAACCGGTCGATTTTGAGAAATTTCTTGATGTGGCAAATCATATCGACTTATATTGGAGGGTAATTAACAAACCCTTGTAGGTTAAATTGTAATTAATTCTAAACTAAAAAGTTTTATGAAAATTTTACTTCTTGAAGACAATATTACCGATGCCGATTTGACGAAAAGAGGGCTTATAGGGTATATACCGGATTGCATTATTGAACATGCTTCAACATTGGAACAAGCGAGAAAGTATCTTGATACAAACCTTTTGTTCGACATCGCTCTTCTTGATGTGAATTTGCCTGATGGTAATGGGATTGAATTTCTTATGGAAATCAGGCAGCGGGAATTAAACTTCCCGGTTATCGTGCTAACAGGTTCAGGAGATGAAGAAGCAGCAGTTTCAGCTCTTAAAGCAGGTGCTGACGACTATATTGTAAAACGATTAGGGTATATTTTACATCTCCCGGATATAATCAATTCAGCCATTACTAATTTTAAGGAGAATGATTTATATAAATCAGAGGTAATTAATGTCTTGTACATCGAGCACCATACAGTCGATATTGATCTTACGGTCCGTCATTTTACACAATATGCCCCGTTTATTCAGATTGATGCTGTGGCCACAGCGGAAGAAGCATTATTAAAATTAGAAAGTTCAGAATCGTATAAACATAAAGTAATCGTAATGGATTATCGATTGCCGGGAATGGATGCCCTGGAATTGATTAAGACCATACGACAGAACAAAAAACTATGTATTCCCATCATCCTTGTAACCGGTCAGGGAAATGAAGAATTAGCAGTACAAGCACTGAAGCTTGGCGCAAACGATTATCTTACAAAGAGTGAAAAATATTTATTTAAGCTTCCTTCAGTTATAGTAAATTCATATCAACATTGCGAATTAAAAAGAAAACAAGATGCCCTTGCTGAAAGTGAGTCGAAATACCGTCTCCTGGCCGATAATTCAGGTGATGTAATTTTTGTTCTCGACATGGATTTAAACTATACATACATTAGCCCAGCGGTAAAAGTATTAAGGGGTTTTGAACCCGAAGAAGCAATAAAACAGAAATTAAGCGAAGTGTCAACACCAGCCTCATACCCAAAGGCAGTAAAAGTACTATCCGAAATTCTTTTGGGAAAATCCGATAGCCCGGAAAATTCTGATCAGCAGAAATCAATAGAGTTGGAAATGATCCGAAAAGACACAACTACTGTATGGACAGAAGTAAAAGCATCGCTAATAACCGACAAAAACAATGAACCTATTGGTATTCTTGGTGTTTCAAGGGATATTTCGGAAAGGAAAAAAATGATTGATGAGCTTATTTCCGCTAAAGAAAAAGCTGAAGAAAGCGATAAACTTAAAACAGCTTTTTTGGCTAATATTAGCCACGAAATACGCACTCCGATGAATGGAATATTAGGATTTGCAGAACTCCTTAAAGAAGAGGGTCTAACCGGTGACCAACAACGCGAATACATTAAGATTATCGAGAAAAGCGGACAACGAATGTTAAATATTATCAACGATATTGTTGATATTTCAAAAATTGAATCGGGTTTGGTAGAATTACGAATTTCAGAAATAAATATAAATGAGCAAATTGAGTATGCCTGTACTTTCTTCAAACCTGAAGTTGACAAAAAGGAAATTCAACTCATCCACAACACAACATTTCAAAAAAACGAAGTTATTTTAAAAACAGACCGTGAAAAATTATATGCTATTCTTCTAAACCTAATTAAAAATGCCATAAAATATACAGATTGTGGTAAAATCGAAATTGGATATAATATAAAAAACACGAATCACCATTCATATATAGAATTTTATATTGCTGATACTGGTATTGGGATTCCAAGTGACCGGCAGAAAGCCATTTTTGAGCGTTTTATTCAGGCTGATATTTCAGATAGGCAAGCCAGACAAGGTGCCGGATTAGGACTTTCTATAACTAAGGCTTATGTTGAACTTATGGGTGGTAATATATGGGTTGAAAGTGAACATGGGAAAGGCTCAATTTTTTATTTCACTTTACCTTTTTCACCCGAAAGCCTTACGAAAAATTCAGAACCGGGAAATATCACAGGCAGTAATAATGAATTGTATAACAAGTTAAAAATCCTTATTGCCGAAGATGACGAAAACGCTGAACAATTCTTAAAAATAATACTAAGGCCTATTAGTAGTGAATTACTGATAGTACGAAATGGTGCAGAAGCAGTTGAAGTTTGCAAATTGAATCCAGACATCGATGTGGTTTTAATGGACATTCAGATGCCAATAATGAATGGTTACGAAGCTACTCGCCAAATCAGACTTTTCAATGAAGTAGTGATAATCATTGCCCAGACAGCTTTTGCATTATCCGGTGAAGAGGAAAAAGTTAAAAATGCGGGTTGTAACGCATATATCAGCAAACCTATTAATAAGGCAAATTTGATTTCGATTATAAAAAAACATATAAACAAGCAGTGATTCCGAACCCTGACGTTGACTGGTCGTTCAAGAGAGCCAAGACATAACCTGAATAAGCCGAAAAGCTTACCTGCCACAGAGCACGGACAGAATGACAATGCATTAAAAATAAAAATCGGAATAATGAAAGACAAAAAAGGCCAGCTTGTAATCGAGTGGACAGCTCTGAGAAGCAACCATTATAGGGAGAGCCCATCACACCACTGTTACGTAAGTGACCTACACTCCTTCCTTCGTCCAAAATGTCCACCGGATATTTTGGACGAAGGGCACATATACAACGATTCATTAAGATGCGGGGCAATTTTCTCGTTAATAAGCCTTGTGCCGCCATTGCGGAGGCGTTCTTGAAAGCCTCCAGAATTTCGGTGCATTGTTGACTAGAAAGTGTACATTTGAAGTGTAGCACTAAAAGGTAGGTTCAGTGTTTAAAATCCCTGTCTGCATTTAACTGCGAAATATTATAGCCAATGCTACAAAACCTTTAAAATGAATAATCATGACAAAGAAAATCGAAATAAAACTAACAAGTATAAATGAAATTCATGTAAAAGATATCGTAATCAAAATATTAGAAAATAATATTATCATATATAACGCTGTTGGCTCACCGAATGAAGAAATTGCAAATGCGATTTATGAAATGGATACTAAAATATTAAAAGAAACTAAAGGCAAAGTTTATAGACTGATTGATCTTAGTAATGCAGGAAAACCGTCTAAAGAAGCAAGAGAGATTTTTCAAAAACTTCTAACTGAAAACCACGTTGAAAAAACAGCTTTTGTTGTCGGAAATCCAGTTGCAAAAATTATTGCATCATTTATTATTGCATTTTTAAAGACTGGTGATATAAAGCTATTTCCTACACAGGAAAGTGCAATCGAATGGTTCAAATCGAAATAAAAAGTCTTCGGAATATGAATATCGAACAAAAAAGAATTGAAGAAATACTTGATGTTATAACCAAAATAGCGCAAGGCGATTATTCCGTTCAAGTTGAACTGAGTAACAATAATGATGATATTGAAGCGATTGCTATTGGTTTAAATATGATGATCGATGATATAAAAGATAATTACGAAGCTGCATCAAATTTATACCACCAATTACAAAACAAAGAAAATAGGTTGCAAACAATAGTAAATAATATTGGAGAAGGATTTGGTTTAATGAATTTTGACGAAGTATTTACTTTATCAAATTCAGTTGCATGTGATATTTTTGGCGTTCAAAAAGGTAGTCTAACAGGCAGAAATCTCCGTAATTTTATTGATGACAATGAATGGAATATAATTGAACAACAAACAAATAAACGTAAATCTTCTGAAATTAGCACTTACGATTTAGTAATCACACTTTCCGATAAGACCAATAAAAACCTGTTAGTAACAGCAACACCCAATTACGATGAAAATGGAAATATCATAGGCACAATTGCTGTTTTTAGAGATATGACAGAACTTAAACAAGCGGAATTACTAAAGAAAAGAAATGATGAATTAATTATTGCAAAAGAAAAAGCTGAAATCTCAGAACAAATCACTAAAAGTTTTTTACAAGAGTTAACCATTGCGAAAGAAAACGCTGAAAAAAGCGACCGTTTAAAGTCTGCATTTCTTGCCAATATGTCACATGAAATACGAACACCAATGAACGGCATTTTAGGTTTCTCCGAATTATTGAAAAACCCTGATCTTACAGGTGAACAGCAGCAAGAGTACATCAGAATTATAGAAAAAAGCGGCATACGCATGCTCAATATCATCAACGATATTGTTGATATTTCGAAAATTGAAGCAGGACTTATGAAATTGGAATTGAAGGAGTCGAATATCAACGAGCAAATCGAATACATTTATACCTTTTTCAAACCTGAAGTCGAAGCAAAAGGGATGACCCTTTCATTCAGAAACTCCTTACCAGCTAAAGAAGCCATCATCATTACTGACCGCGAAAAATTATATGCTATTCTTTCCAACCTCATCAAAAATGCCATTAAATACACACCTTCTGGCTCAATAGAATTTGGGTATTATTTGATTGACTCACCAATTCAATTAAAGGAACTCCAGTTTTATGCAAAAGACACAGGAATAGGAATTCCAAAAGACCGTCAGGATGCCATATTTGAACGTTTTATTCAGGCTGATATTGAAGACTTACAAGCTCGCCAAGGTGCAGGTTTGGGGTTATCAATTACTAAAACGTATGTGGAAATGCTTGGCGGGAAAATATGGGTTGACAGCGAAATTGGAAAAGGTTCAACATTTTGTTTCACATTACCTTACAATGCTGTACGAAAAGAAAAAATACTTCAAAAAGACTTGCCTTTTATTAATGCGAATAATCACGTTAAAAACCTGAAAATATTGATTGCCGAAGATGATGAAGTATCGGAAATGCTAATTTCAAGAATGATTAACATGTTTGACAATGAGATTATAAAAGCACGAACCGGAATTGAAGCCGTTAATATCTGCTACAATAATCCCGATATTGATTTAATTCTAATGGATATTCAAATGCCTGAAATGGGGGGATATGAAGCAACCCACCAAATCCGTCAGTTCAATAAGGATGTTGTCATAATAGCCCAGACAGCTTACGGATTATCTGGCGATCGGGAAAAGGCAATTGAAGCAGGATGCAACGATTATATTGCAAAACCCATTAGCAAAAAAGAATTACTTGCAATAATACAAAAGCAATTCAAAAAATAATTACGTGTAAATAGATATGCTTACAGACATCAATCCAAAGCTACCCATGCGTAATAAAGCCATTACAAGGGACTTTTATATCAACAAATTAGATTTCCGGGAATTTGGTAATGCTGATTACGAAGGCTACCTGATGGTGCAAAAAGACAGTATTCAAATTCACTTTTTTGAATTTAAAGAACTTGACACAAAAGAAAATTACGGACAGGTATATATCCGTACTGATAATATTGAAGAATTGTATCTGTCAATGCTGGACAATAAACTGAGTATACATCCGGCAGGACATTTGCAAATAAAACCCTGGGGACAAAAGGAATTTTCTATGCTTGATCCTGACAATAATTTACTCACGTTCGGGCAGAAGGTGTAATGAAAAATTCAAATAGCGATTACGATGGTACGCGAGTAACTGTTCGCCGCAAAAACAATCGCTGTAAGCGGACAGAACAACGTTGTAATTACTCCGCTGCATATAGTTACGAAGAAAAAGTGTAAGGTCGATATCCTCCTTCTTCACTAAAATATCGATCACATGACTGGCGATATTACCACTGGCGCCAAGGATAATAACATTTTTCATTGCTAAATAATTTTTAGACACGGCTGTCACAAAAGAAGAAAAAAATTAACCACAAGGATCACAAAGGATCCCCACAAAGTTCACAAATAACAGAATTCATTGTTTTAACTTTGTGACCGTTGTGCTGACCTTGTGTACTTTGTGGTTTTAATACAACCTCTTCCAGATTCCTTTTACAACGATGCCATATCGATTACGAAACGGTAACGAACATCGCTTTTCAGCATTCTTTCGTAGGCTTCATTAATGTCCTGCATTTTAATGATTTCAATTTCGGATACGATGTTGTGTTCGCCGCAGAAATCGAGCATTTCCTGTGTTTCTGCAATCCCGCCAATTACTGAACCTGCTACGGATTTCCGACCCAAAATCATTGGTACGGTACTTAAAAACGGTTCCAGTCCGCCCAAATAACCAACCAAAACCAATGTGCCGCTGATATTTAAAGTAGAAACATATGGATTAACATCATGACCATAGGGAACGGTATCAATAATCAAATCAAATTTTCCTTTTGCTGCTTTCATCTGATCATCGTCAGTTGAGATAATTACCCCGTCAGCTCCAAGTTCAAACGCATCCTCAGTTTTACCCGGCGATCTCGAAAAGAGGGTAACTTCTGCATCTAAACCTTTTGCCAGTTTAATGGCCATATGTCCTAATCCACCTAAACCTACCACCGCGACCTTGCTCCCTTCGCCAACTTTCCAGTGACGAAGCGGCGACCATGTTGTAATTCCGGCACAAAGTAAAGGTGCAACGGCTGCCAAATCAAGGTTTGAAGGGACTTTCAGAACGAAGTGTTCATCCACTACAATCTTTTCAGAATAACCTCCGAACGTATGACCACCCAAATGTTTGTCAGGCCCATTGTAAGTCCCTATCATTCCACTTAAACAGTATTGTTCAAGATCGTGCTTGCAACTGTCGCATTCGCGGCACGAATCCACCAGACAGCCAACTGCAGCAACATCTCCTACTTTCAGTTTGGTGACTTCACTTCCTACTTTCGTAATTTTTCCAACAATCTCGTGACCCGGAACCGCAGGATAGATGGTTCCGCCCCAGTCATTTC
>Ga0075528_10000066_pt1 | contig 17143 bp, 9 predicted proteins | sample NGEPer16B_FD_76827 | JGI IMG/M metagenome (GOLD analysis project Ga0075528, IMG submission 76827) | Arctic peat soil microbial communities from the Barrow Environmental Observatory site, Barrow, Alaska, USA - NGEE Permafrost159B-16B | ecosystem: Environmental > Terrestrial > Soil > Wetlands >... | reverse complement strand
AGTGAGGGTGAAAACTGGTGGTTCCAACGAAGAGAGCCAGCCTTATTTCCCCAGCTAAATCCAAAATCTTTTGCCTTTAGTACATCACGTCCAAAATATCCGGAAAGGAATACACGGTTATTTTTATTAATAATCAGATTTGTTTTTAAATTTAAATCGTAGAAATACAATTTGTTATCCCTTATTTCTTCATCTTTTGACAGTGGGAGAAAAAGATCGGCATAGGTTCTTCTGCCCGAAATCATAAATGATGATTTATCATTCAAGATTGGTCCTTCGGCCATTAACCGGGAGGATATCAGGCCAATTCCGCCCGAAACATGGAAGTCATTCATGTTGCCCTCTTTCATCCGGATGTCCATCACTGATGATGCGCGTCCGCCATACCGTGCTGGAACGCCACCTTTGTACAATTTGACATCTCGGATGGCATCGGAGTTGAAGACTGAAAAAAACCCGAGCAGGTGCGAAGGGTTAAATACCGGGGCATCATCCAGCAAAATAAGGTTCTGATCCGAATTTCCACCACGGACATAAAACCCTGAATTTCCTTCTCCTACAGGCGAAACGCCAGGCATCAGCTGAATCGATTTAAGGATGTCCTGCTCTCCAAAAAAAACCGGAATTGTGCTTAATTCTTTGACATCGAGGCGAACGGTGCCAATTTCGTTTTGCCGGATGATATTTTCTTTTTGATGCCCGATAATGGTAATCTCTTCGATATTTGTTTCCTGGGGTGAAAGTAATATGTTTTCGTGAAGGTTCTTATCAAAAGCTATTCCCTTTTTAATTGTCTGATATCCAATATACGAGAAAACAATATTGTATTTTCCTTTGGGTAAGGTGATTGAGAAGAACCCATATTCATTTGTAGACACGCCTGTTTTCAGCGTTTCGGGATAGATGGTGGCATAAATCAGTGCTTCGCCTGAAGTCGCATCGCGAAGATAGCCACTGAATGTAAAACGTTCCTGGGCAAAAACTGTTCCATGTAACACCACAAATAGCAGAAAAACTAAGCAAATATGCGTTTTCAACAATGCAGAGATTCCGGTTCTTTTAATTGTAAATATTTGCATTCATCGAAATTAGGTCGTTCGTTTCTGCAAGTCATACAGATATTCAGCAAATTTAGTTTTTTTATTAAATTTGGTGTCAAATTATATTTAAGATAATGGATTTCAAAGCAACCAAATTAGTGCTGATAGCACTTATTTTATCGGGATCATTGTTTGGACAACAGACAAATCAACAGAAATTGAGTGCCAATCAAATTATTGATTTGATAAAAAAGAATGTTACCTGTCCGTGGTCTGCCCAAACGGTGGATACCTTTAAATCGGGAAATCCCGATGACGTTGTAACGGGAGTGGCAGTTTGCATGTTTGCCGATATGAAAGTGCTACAGCAGGCTGTTGCCAATAATTGCAACCTGATTATTGCGCATGAACCAACCTTTTACAGCCATCTTGATGAAACAAAAACATTTGGAAATGACCCGGTTTTTCAGGATAAAATGAAATTTATTAATGAAAATAAATTGATCATATGGCGATTCCATGATCATTTTCATCGCACCAAACCTGATGGTATTTACGTTGGTATGATCGAAAAGCTGGGATGGCGGAAGAACCAGACCGATAGTTCGATGATCCGTTTTAAATTTGAAAAACAAAAATTAGTCGATTTTATCAGAGATTTAAAGCAATCCTTTCCCGGAAGTTCGTTTAGGGTGATTGGTAATCCCGATATGTTTGTGACAAATGTGGCTCTTTCGGTGGGTGCTCCCGGAACCGATACTCACCGGAAATTGCTGGAAGATAAGAACGTCGATTTGTTGGTGGCTGGAGAGGCTCCTGAGTGGGAGACCTATCAGTATGCATATGACGCTCAGCTCCAGGGAAAAAATAAAGCAGTTATCTTCCTGGGTCATGCAGTATCCGAAGCGTCCGGAATGAATTATTGCGCTCGCTGGCTTAAAGGATTTCTGCCGAAAGATTTAAATATCAGGTTTATCGAAAGTGGATCAAGTTATACAACTTATTGAAAGGTCTGGTAGCATGAATGGTATATCAATTTCTTATCGCTGAACCAACTCCTAAATCAAGAAAATTGCACTGTAGTATTGAGGAAAAAAGGGAATCGAGTCGCTATGACATGTTGTGCGATAGTTGAAAACCTGTAATAATTCACTGGGAACAACCTTCCTCTTAAGATGATTACCCTATTGTGGATACTCAACGCATTTAAAATGTAGTGATCTGAATATCCTGTTCCTATCACTGTGACCTGATGTGATCGTATGGGACATCATCACACCCTCGTATGGGATATCATCACACCCTCGTATGAGATGTCCTCACACGCTCGTGTGGAACATCATCACACTCTTGTAGCCATGGCTTTAAAGTCGCGGCAATACATTTTGTTATAGCACAAGTTTTTAGCCTAATAATGATTTCTCACTGGCTTTTCAAATTGCCGGATTTTCTATTTCCTTGGATCAAACGATTGAGGCAGCCAAACCCTGAACCATGAATGTTCATCGAGCGTATTCCCGGCGGAAGCGTAGTCGCAAAACGTTATTTCAACCGGTTTATTTTCCGCTTCCATGTGTGATTCGATCATAAAAGAACCTTTGTACTTCATCCAAATACCCTCTTGTGCTGCTCCGGCAGGTTCCAGATTGAAATATCCATCTTTATCAAGCACTGGTTTAATAGTTTCGTCAACATAAGGCGTTCCGAGTCTTGCATCACGTGTAAGCACGATCGGGCCGCGCACAATTGCCAGATTCTCCGGTAGTTCACCCAGGTGAACGATCCGTCCGCGCATATCAACAGTAAGGTTGATCACATCACCCGATTTCCAGATGCGTGAGATCTCTGCAAACTTTCCGGGAACGATGTTTGCAACAGGCTGACCATTAATCGTCAAAGTATTTTGCTGGCTCCAAAGCGGAATGCGAATCTGAACTTTTAATTGCTCTTCTTTCGCTAAACCCATTTTTAAAGAGATATTGCCAGAAACCGGATAATCAGTTTGCTGAATAACTTCCATCGGTTTACCGCCCGGAGTTAACAGGTTATAACTTCCATCCACAAAAAAATTGACACTGATTCCATCTTTTTCGCTCATCACTGCGGTTAGCGGAAGCGTAAATAATCCACGCGGACCGCTTGCAACACAACAATTCAAACCCATCCCGCATTGTTCGCTTCCGCGTTGACGTTGTCCTGCAAGGGGTGAATATTTTGCCCAATCGGATCCGTCAGTATACATCGCACCAAGTAACGCATTGTAATAGGTTTGTTCGATAGCATCAGCATATTTTACTTCGCCTGTGAGCCTTAAAAGCTGCTGACTCAACTTTATCCAGGTGGCTGTAACACATGTCTCCTGGTAGTGGTCGACGTGCATCGTTTGAAGGCGTTTTCCTCCAAACCAACACTCTACGCCCGATCCTGAACCGGCAATGTTGATTTCTGTATCAAAGATATTCTGCCAGGTTTTCTCAACAGACTCGCGATATTCGGACTTACCGGTCAAACGGTAAAGTTCCAGTAAACCTTCGTAACACGACATCATTTCGTACGCTTTCTGCCCCTGCTCTGCTCCAAACCAGTTTTGTGGTTTTGGAAATCGTTTGGCAACATCAACACCCGATCTTGAGATCAGCTGTGGTCCATCCGGCGTTTCCCATTGTCTGACAATCTCATTTGCAAAATCAAGATACCTTTGATCACCTGTTTTGGAATAAAGAAGGCAAATTGGTTCAAGAACCGAACTTGCGGCCATTCCATGATGATTCCCTTTTTTTACGATCAGTAGATTTTTATCAGCTAACTCTTTGATCAGATGATCAGCCAGCTTTCGGATCGCGAGCAGGGTATTTTTATCTTTCGTAAGATCGTAATAGGCGAGCAAACCTAACATGCAATATTTCCTGCCCCATATATCCCATTGCTCAAGCTGCTTATTCTCGGCATAATTCCCAATATAGCCATTGGCTGACTGAGTCGCCAACAGACCAGCGACGGCCTGGTCAAGCTTCATTTTTAACTGCGGTTCGGGATGGTACCGATAGGCCAATACAGCCGAAGTGAACCATTTCCCCCAAAATTCACTCTGCCAGCAACGGTCTTCAGTTCGGTTTCGAAAGGGTTCAACCAACCGGTTAACGTCCTGTGCAAGTATCCTGTTTTGGTACGAAGCATCCAGTTTTCCTCCGATGAATCCTTTTAGTGAGGCGGATTGTGCCGGGAATAGGGTGTCATTTTTTGCTGGTTTAATGGTTTTTTGTCCCATCAAACTGACTGTAAATGTCAGTTGCAGAAGGCAAATAATAAGTAGTCTGGTAGTTTTCATCTATATATAATTTGTTTTTAAAGGTCAGATGGAATCGAAGATCAGCGAAGCTAATAGCCAAGTGAAATATTCATTTCTGTTTGTGACTTTTTAGTCATGGCTATTTCATGAATTTTATTTGAAGTAAACATACAAATATACACTCATTTCGTTATTAAATTTAAGTTTTTCACCCGCTTATACTGGTTATATAGATTGGAATTAATTAATAATCATTTGCTGCATTTATTTTAAATCCTAAGCAAAACAACTATATTTGTTGTAATCTGAAATCATAAGCATTATAATATGAGTGAAATTAAAAATGTTGGTGAAAAAATTACGTCAATACGTCAACAGAAGAGTATTACAATTGATGAACTGGCTGAACGTTGTGGCTTCACAACTTTAATGATGGCAAAAATAGAAGAGAATGAAACAATTCCTTCTTTAGGCCATTTGATTAAAGTTGCCCGGGCATTGGGGGTGAGACTTGGGACTTTTCTCGACGATATGGATCAGCTTGGACCTGTGGTAACACGAAATGGTGAAGTAAAAAAGGGAACCAGTTTCTCTAATAAAGCCAGCTCCAACCGCCTCAACCTCGATTTTTTTCCGTTGGCCAGCGACAAATCGGGGCGTCATATGGAACCGTTTATTGTGGATATTAATCCTTCAACCAGTTCTGATTTTGGGCAATCATCGCACGAAGGCGAAGAGTTTATCTATGTTTTAAACGGAAAAATTGAAATCAAATACGGCAAAGATATTTACGCGCTTTCAGAGGGCGACAGTATCTATTACGATTCGGTGGTAGATCACCATGTACATGCTGCGGATGAATCGCCTGCAAAAATATTAGCAGTTGTTTACGCACCATTTTAAAGAATTTTGAATGGAATTAATAGAAAAAACATTTGGCCAGTTCCTTGAACAATGGGCGACCGAAACTCCTGATAAAGATTTTATTGTCTATCCTGACCGAAATCTTCGCTTTTCATATGCTGAATTTAATATTAGGGTTAATAATTTGGCGAAAGCGTTATTGCATATTGGGATGAGGCCCGATGATAAACTCGGAATCTTTGCCAACAATGTTCCCGACTGGCTTACCTTCATGTTTGCGAGTGCCAAAATAGGAGTTGTACTTGTGACCATCAATACCAATTACAAAACACACGAGCTGGATTACCTTGTTAAAAACTCCGATCTCAAAGCCATTTGTCTTGTAAACGGGTGGCGCGACAGCGACTATGTTCAGATGATCTATGAACTCGTCCCCGAATTAAAAGAGAGTCAGCGGGGTTACCTGCAAAGCGAAAAATTCCCTTTTCTGAAGAATGTGATCTTTATCGGGCAGGAAAAGCATCGTGGGATGTTCAATACGGCCGAGCTGATTTTACTTGGAAACCAGCTGGATGATCAGTTATTTAACGAAATCAAATCTACGGTTTCGTGCCATGATGTTGTGAATATGCAATATACTTCGGGAACCACTGGTTTTCCCAAGGGTGTGATGCTTACCCATTATAATATTCTGAACAATGGATTCGCTACCGGACAGTGTATGAACTATACAGCCGACGACCGGCTTTGTGTATGTGTGCCTTTATTTCACTGTTTTGGCTGTGTATTAGCCATTTGCGCGATTATTACACATGGAGCGACGATGGTGATGGTCGAGAATTTCGATCCGCTGGTTGTGCTTGCTTCGGTTCAAAAGGAGAAATGTACAGCACTATATGGCGTTCCGACAATGTTTATTGCAGAGTTAAACCACCCAATGTTCAGTATGTTTGATCTTTCGTCACTCAGGACCGGAATTATGGCAGGAGCACCGTGTCCGATCGAAACAATGAACGAAGTGATGAACAAGATGAATATGTCGGAGATAATTATCGTCTACGGACTTACGGAATCGTCCCCAGGTATGACCGCAACCAGGTCGCATGATGCGCCTTGTATCCGGTCAACTACTGTTGGAAAAGCTTATCCGGCTGTTGAGGTAAAGGTCGGAGATCCTGAAACGGGTGCAGCGTTAAAACCGGGTGAGCAAGGTGAATTGTGCTGTCGTGGTTACAATGTAATGAAAGGATATTATAAAAATCCGGAAGCTACTGCCAAAGCGATCGACAGTGAAGGATGGCTTCATTCGGGTGATTTGGGTGTAATGGACGCAGATGGTTATTTCAAAATAACAGGGCGTATCAAAGATATGATTATACGTGGGGGGGAGAACGTTTATCCGCGTGAAATTGAGAACTTCCTGTATACGATGCCCCAAATCCAGGCGATTGAAGTAGCCGGCGTTCCCAGCCCCAAATATGGAGAGCAGGTAGGCGCCTTTATTAAAAAACGTCCGGGAGTTGAACTCTGCGAAGAGGATGTGACTGATTTTTGCCGCGGGAAAATCTCGCGTTATAAAATCCCGAAATACATCTTTTTTGTTGAGGATTTTCCAATGACGGCCAGTGGCAAAATACAGAAATACAAACTGCGCGAATTAAGTCTTGAACTTTTGAAAGAGAAAGGAATAGAGCCGGTGTAAGAATCGGTTCTATTACTTATTGAATGCTCTATCATTAAAAAGTAAAAATTGTTTAACCGACAGTAAATAAAAGCTATATAAGCAATAGCAAAGACTAATACTTTATATAGATAAATCCCTTCACGATCCGGTTCGTTCCTCCAAGTTGAAGTATGTAATAGTAGACTCCGGCTGGAACTGTTTCCAAATTGCTAACAACTTCTCTAATTGATTTACCATCCCAGTCATTCTGGTAGTCTATGCTTTGGTAGACTGGCAGGCCTGTGCGAGTAAAAACATATAAGTGCGATTGGGAAAACTTTTCCAATCTGCCAATAGTAAATCGTTCATTAACTCCATCACCATTTGGCGAAAAACCATTAGGAATTAAGATTCCACTTTCGGAAATATCAACAGTTACAGCGGCAGAGGCGCACATGTTGACTATATTGCATACTTCATAAACAAATTGATCGTGACCTGAACGTCTTTCCTTTGGGATATAAGTGATAGTACCATTTGTGTTTACCTTGGCTTCTCCAAGCGTCGGTTGCTTAATGACCCGAACCGATTCTAAAATGAAATCTGCAATTGATTGGTCGTTTTCCAAAACATTAATGGTAGTGTCCTGTATCCATGATGTTCTGACATAGTCGTGATTGGCAAGGATCTGATAGATTTCAACCGGGAACTCGAAACTATTTATAGTTTTGCACCCGTATTTATCGGTAATTTCCACAGAGTAATTTCCTGATGTGAGATCTTTAATCGTTGCGCTGGTTTGTCCGTTACTCCAAAGGTAAGAATATGGAGATGTTCCACCCTTCACAATTGCAGTAACAATATTTGCGAAGGAATAATCAACATACGTTTCCGTTGTGGAAACGGAGAGGGCTTCTGGTTCGCTAATTGTGACAGTTTCAGAAGGGGCAGAAATGCAACTATTTGCATCCTTGAGAATGACAGAATATGAATTTGGAGATAACCCTGTAATCGTAAATGGAGAAGAAAAAGTAGTCGTAGACCATGTCTTGCCTCCATCAAGTGAATAATAATAACCGGCGTTGGCACCTGCAACTGTAATTTCACCATCATTGAATCCGTTGCAACTTATGTTTTTATTGACCAAGATTAGTGGTGAATGTGGAATTGCAGGAGCCACAAGGGTTATATTTACACCCGGAGGGGTGTTATAATCTGCGATGGAAATGGTCAGGTTATTGTAACTTCCCACAGGTGTTATTGCCGTAGCATTTCCATCCACAACTGCAACATTCTTAAAACTTCCTTCATCAAAAAAAACTGTATAGGTTCCATCAGGAATATTTTTGAGGGTAAAGTGAATGCTCCCATTTGCACCGCATAAAGCTGGGTTTATGCCTACCGCTGTCAGCTCTGGTAATGGTTTAACAAAAACTTTTCCTGACCTTATAGGTCCAAAACAGCCATCGGCAGATCGTTCCTGAACTTCGAGTAAATATTCACCGATTGTATTCCATGTAATATTTATTTCATGCGTCGTAAATCCTGCCTGGATTACGCCATCAATTCTCCAGATGTAAGTTGAATTAGCAGCAGGATTTGCATCAACATTATAATGCTTTGTTGCTCCAATATATACATGATCGGGCATGGGTGCCTGTGCAGCAACTTCATAAGTACTAAGCAACACAAGTGCCAGCTTAAACATATGTCGAAGCAGATTAAACATACATTTTGGTATTTCGCAAAAAGGTTACTGAACTTTAAATTGAAATAAAGTTCATCGTATTAAAATCCTGAATATGTTTTAGTGTCATTTCATAAATGAATTGAAAAAAATTCAACTATGTTATCCGACAGTGAACTGACAAGCAGTTTTTTTCTGACTTGATAGAAGAAAATGTTGAATTTAATAACGGTCAGGTGCTCTGATTTGCCGGCCTGCAAAAAATTGATGGTCATACCTTGCAACTACCCTTGAGGTAATTGCAAATATAGTTTTCCCGATGTGGCATTTCCTGCATTCCATACCTTAATTATTCAGTTTAGTTGTGATAGATAGGTGAGGTAGCTGGTAATTGGTTTACTATGATTGTCCCAGTGGAAGTAACAATTCCGTTTCCACCTGTCAAAGTAACCGTATAGTTAAATGGACCCGACACTGTTGGAGTCCCGCTGATAGTTATCACATTTGATGCCCAGAGGCCAGTTACGCCTGTAGGAAGTCCTGCGAAAGTGGCACCGGTTGCTCCTAACGTCGAATAGGTAATGTTTGTTATTGCGGTGTGTATGCAAACACTCTGATTGACTGTATTCGCTGGCGATGTTAACGTAATAGTATTGGTAAGGGTCACTCTGATTGTTCCGGTTGCTGTCACAGTTCCACATCCTCCGGTCAAGGTAATAGTATAGTTAAATGAACCTGATGTTGATGGTGTGCCGCTGATTGTTACCACATTGGCTGCCCAGTTACCTGTTATTCCTGCAGGAAGTCCTGCGAATGTTGCATCGGTTGCTCCTGCAGTCGAATAGGTAATGTTGGATATTGGGGAGGAAAGGTTTATTGTCTGGTTATTCGTACCTATTGCAGATGATAAAGAGATAGTGTTAGCATGGTCTACAGTAACTTGAATCGATGCTATCGTTGCTGAACATCCGGAACTGTTGGTCTCAATTACGTCAAGTGAATATATTCCTGTAGTTTGCCATTGTATCGAAATCGTATTATGTCCGGTACTTGTAATTGTTCCTCCGATAACGGGAGTAATTGACCAGGCATATGTGGAGCTCGGTACGTCAACCACTCCATATAGATGTGTCGAATTAAGACATACTGTTTCATTTCCTGTATTTGCATACGGCCCTTGTGCCCAAGATTCTAGTCCTGCAAATGATAGCAGCAGTATCAAAGGCCAACTTAAAGATTGAAATTTTGTTTTCATAATTTGTTCATTTAATGATTTGTACTTTTTTTTGAAGTGTGATTTTTAATGTTTGTCATTTAGTTATGATATATAAATGATGGTGATGGTGGGGAATTTACCGTCAATTGTACTGCCTTTGAAGCCGTAAGGCAATGTGTTGTTGAGTATGCTTCGCAATAATATTGTATCCCGTTCAGTTCCATAGTTCCGGTAATGGTTAGTGATGAAGTAGTTGAGCCAGAATATGAACCTGCAAGATCGATTACATTTTGCCAGATATTCCCATTCAGCCATTTCCACTGATATGAAACAGCACCTGTTGCAATTATCGATATTGAAGCAGATGCTCCAACACAAACTGATGTGTTCTTTGGCTGGCAGGTGATTGTTGGAGGCGTTGCAGAATAGGTAACTGTATGATTGCCTAAATTAGAGTAATCATCTATCAGGAATTGATCCCATTCATAACTTAAAGTTGAGAAAGTACATGTTGGAGGATTCGTTGTAATTCCGTTAAAGACACTGCTTTTTCTGACCAGCGTGACGTCATTGGTTTGAAGTCCACCTGACGTCCAACCAGAACCCGGATCGCATCCTATATTTCCAAAAATATCAATATTAGCTGAACCTTTTTTCAGAACAACCGCATCATTACCATTAAACCAACCAATGCCAGTTATTTGATTCGCATATGCCAATAACGCAGCTGTGGCGTTGAAGGGTACAACTACCCATACTTGATTGTTGGGGAGTTCAACATTGGGAAATGAAATAAACGTGTTAGGAGAGGAATTGCCATTAAAGTATCCTGCAACTGTATAACCCGAAAGATTGATTGAAATGCCTGTAAAATTTGCAATCTCAATCGCTTTATTACTGGCAGAACCTTCGATATATTCTGAAATGAACAGATCGGTTGCCCCTGTTGTACAAGAATTTCTAAGGATTGTAAAACTCCCGTTACTTGCTGCGATGCATGACTTATAGACAGTGATAGGTCCGGATGTTGCTCCTTCCGGCACAATGGCTGTGATTGATGTAGTAGAATTTATTGTGAAAAATGTTGAGAGTATCCCATCGAAATAAACAGCAGAAATACCTGTAAAGTTAGTTCCTGTTATTGATACAATTGTTCCTTCCGTACCGTTTATTGGAGCAAATCCAGTAATCCCTACATTACAGGTTGAAGTGGCTCTAATGTAAAAATCATCAATACCTAAACCATCATCTGAACCGGCTGCATTAAAGTCGCTCCATCTGATCCAAAAAATTGCACCAACCGGAATACTAAGTCCGGTTATAGTTGCGGTAGTATTAGTTTTATTTGAATCAAAGTTGCCATCTAATGCACCAATGACGCCAGTTGTTGTTGGTGCAATAAAGTTAAGAGCAAAGAAATTTGTCCATGTACCATTTGATAGCGAAGTCGCATTAGTGCTAAATTGAAAATCTAAACGATCCGCTCTGTTTAAATCACCAAGTCGCCATTGTTCCCCGGTGTATTCAATGGTGATCTCATTAATGGTACTTCCTGTGTTGTTGGTAAATGATGCTCCAAATGTTGGAATGAGATTGGTTGACTGCAGCCCTCCAAAAGCCCTATCTGTTGACGCAGTGACTCCAAAACTATAGGTATCTCCATTAGTAAGTGATCCATTATTTGCTGTATAATTTACATTTGCGTTTGTTCCGGTTTCAATAAATGCCCATCCATCAGGCAAAACTTCTGAAGTAGCTGAATTTATTAGATAATCAAAATTTTGGTAGTAAGTAGTGCTGGTTATAGATATCTGCCCCTTCGCAGGTATGCATAATAAAATAGTTACACTCATCAACGCAAATACAGTTCGATAAATATTTCGTTCCGTTACAATTCTCATATTATATCAATCAATTAAATGGTTGACACTTTACCGGCATTTATTATCGTAAGCTTTTAGACGGTAATGTTTAATCGAATATCATACTAAATTTAAATAAGAGTAAAATTGTCAGTCGTATGATAATCGATTACTTTCGTTTATAATTCGAAATAATCGGTTATATCCGAATAAAATCGGATAATCGTTGTTAACGACTGATGGCTGCATTTGTATAGGAAATGCATTATTTGAATCAATGATCTGTTAACCAAATCTTTGATAAAAGAGCAAAACGCTTCAACCCTTAGATTTTATTTAATTTTCTTCTTTGCCTGATAATTAGTTGGTCTTTTGGTCGACCCACATCTCCAATTGGAAAATCGCTTCTTCACTTTCCCTTTGTTTATATACCCCAGATCAATAAAAAAGGTAACCCGGTTATTCCCAACGGTTATCGTATTCACGGAAGATGACGCTCAAAACGGGATCGATCATGTCGATGCTCACCGTAGCGTACTGATGGTCATTTCGCCTTAAGTGAAGCGAAATTACGTTTCGAAGGTCCATTATAGCTTCGGAAGTATCTTTAAAACCTTCTGGAATGTGCTCGGAATGCCGTATTTGAATCAGTACGATGCTGCAGCGAACGATTTTTCAGACATGTTCACCGCAATGCCCGATTTTATACCTTACTACGCGGTTTCGGTTGATCCACTGATTTTTGATCCATAAAAGGCGTTAACTCCGCTAGATGAAAAGTTTGACTGGGAAGCGGTGAAAAACTCACCACTCATCGATGATGTGAAAGATATCCAAACTGATCAGAAGGGAAAGAAAGAATACAGGCTTGAAGATCAGAAGAGGGAGTAATTGTAATGCAAATGTTAGGGACTATAAAAGAAAATGGTTTTGCTGAAATGCCAATTTGTAAAGATGGCACTTTTGGCTCCGGATCAATCGATCATAATAGAATTGCTATTTCTGATTGATTTTTATTTGAATTCAATCCAGTCAGCTTATAAAGCTAAAAATAGGCTGACTCAAAACTACAAAATATAAACTCCGCGTTAAATGACGTTTTGAGACAACCTCTTTAAAATTTCATATTTCCGATAACCCTAATTCTCCCAATTTGATCAGGTTCAGGCAATTTTGATGATTTCGCTTGGTGAGATCATCATCCCAGATTTGCAAATCGGGCAGCGAGACAGCGAAATAGTCGAGCTTAAAAACATTGTTAAGGTATTTTTTTCCAAAACTGATCAGTGTTTCAAATCGTTCCCTGGCTTCTCCTGTTTTCTGTAATTTGATCAGCGCCAATCCTTGGTAAAAAATGGTATCGGGTTGCTGGTCATTGTAAAAAATAGCTGGCGTCGGTTCTTTTAAACCATGGGAAGCAATTTGCCAAAATTTTGTAGCGCGACCGGGATTTCCCAATCCGTCGAAAGCACATCCCAGCCAGTAAAAGATTGTATTTTCCTGTGCACCATATAGTTTTCCTTCACCCAAATTATCGGGATAGCGTTGTGCCTGTGTTAGCAAATCGACTGCCTTTTCGAATTCTTTTGCCTCAATGGCTTTTTTCGCCATTTCGGTAAGACTGAAAACATACTGTCCGGTTACCCTTCCTTCGCCACCTTCCCACGGATGAAATTTTCGCTTACTGATGAGTTCGATGGCTTTCCCATATTGACCAAGAGTATTATATAGCGTTGCTTGTTCTAAGTAAAGATCGTCCCGGTAATTTACAAGTTCAGGATACTTTTCAAGCTTTTCAATGCGTTTTTCAGGGGAAATGTTCACACGTTTGTACAACTGATCTAATTCCATCAGAATCCGGGAATCGGTTTCATCGAGAGCAAAAGCTATTTCGAGTTCGTCCAATGCTTTTCCAGGTGCATTTCGTTTATTGAAATACGCCAGCGCAAGGTTCCGGTGAACGGTCGGATATGTATCATCCAGTTTTACTGACAATTCCCAGTTTGCAATTGCTTCGTCGTATTGACGGTTATTGTACCAGAGATTTCCCAGGTAATAAGGCGCTTTGGCATCAGATGGATTTTGTTGCTTGGCCCATTCCAAAACCATAACAGCTTCGGTTTGATTCGGGAAACAATAGTCAGGACAAGTTTTTCCCGCTTCCTTCAAGATTTCTGCAGCAGTGGTATGATTACCGTTTTGATATTCGAACCAGGCCTTGTAATACAACGCCATCGGGTAAACAGGTTTCTCTTCTTGCTCACTGATTCCGATGCTAATCAGCTCAATGGCTTCATCATACAATCCGGAAAAGGCGAAATCGAGTGCAAACTCGATGTTAGTATGGATATTGTTGCGCAGAAGGGTTTTGAGTTCTTCAAACCTGACAGATTTTGAAAACCTGTCAGGTTTAATAAGGCATTTTTCAAACAAAACACCGAAATTGAATTTATCCAACGCCAAAGAATCTTCAATGAGTTTTTCTGCTTCGGAAGTTTTACCTAATTTCCGGAGAATGCTCACTTTCAATTGTCGCGCCTTGTGGTTATGCCAGCTTTTTATCTGCGAACGATCGATCAGTTCTAGAGCTTCGTCCCAAAGGTGACGGATACATTCGAGCTGGGCCAATTGAAAATAGCCACTTGCTATAAAGGCATCGTTCCAGACCGATTTATAAAATGCATCGTAAGCCTCGGTCTCTCTTTGCTGAAAACGGAGCGACAGCCCAAGGTTGTAAAAGGGTTCACCATTTATCGGATTTGGATTGCGTTCCGTCAAAGTATCGATTGATAGCCTGAAATAGCTTTCAGCTTCCGCGAATTTGCCACGTAGCAATAACCATAGGCCCATTGCATTATTACATCGGCTATCTTTTGGGTCGCGTCGCAAAGCTTCCTTATAATAATCAAGCGGATCGTATGTGGCGTGGCGGTATTGTTCAAGATGCAAACCAGTAAGGTACAACTGCTCGTTGCTTTCGATCTCTTCCGGAAGTTTAGCTGGTTTTGCAGCCTCCGGAATTTCCTTTTTCACATCAGGTTCTGGCTTCCAGTTCACGAGTATTTTGCCTTTTGAAGTCAAAATTTCAACTTCAAGAGAATTTGGATCGATACATGGAATATCAATTGTTTTTTCATACGAGGTTAAAGGACTAAAATCGAAAGTTTCGTCCAGTAAAATCTTCTGTCCGGTTTTCAGAATAACTTTTCCTGATGGATAAGCGGCGGTTGTGTATGCCTTGATTGTAACTTTCCCATTCCCGGTTTCGAGATTGACCATCGCCTCTTTAGTGGCATTTTTCACGACACCCAAATCACGGTAAGGCATAAAATACTGCGAGAATGTCTTTTCCTCGCCTGGCATAATCCACGAAAAGTCGGGCTGGTTATCCGTATAGACACCGCACATGAGTTCAATATAAGGTCCATCTTCGTCCGTCAGGTTTCGATCCCAAGCCTGACCGAAGTCGATGTTGCCCCATGTCCATTGTTTTTTTCCGGGAGATACATGGTGATTGGCCACATGTAGCATTCCACCTTTACTATCGTTTTCATAACCTCCTACGAAATTATACTTCGAAGCAATGGCCATATAAGAAGTCGGGACAGGAATATTTTTGTAGCATGAAATATCGGTTCCAGGCGAGTAATCGACTTTATAATAGATCCCTTTCGCAATCGGAAATTCCGTTACATCACGCTTTCCATGATCGAATACGGCATTCACATCGGGTGGAAAAACCGATTGGTAATCATCATTCACCTTCACAGCCGGATTTGCCCACCAAAGGAATGTTTGCGGATAGTTGGTACGGTTGAATAACTTCACTTTAATCTCTATATATGCCTTGTCGGGATAGAGTGTGAAACCAGCCATCCCTCGAGTACGGAACATACGCTCCACTTCACTACACCAGACCGTTACGCTGCCATCGGCATTTTCCTCGATGCAGTGATCTACAGCTTCATAAGTTGATGGACGGTGATGCTGAGGCCAGTTAAACTCAATTCCCCCTGAAATCCAGGGTCCGGTTAATCCAACCAATGCTGGTTTGATCACCTGGTTGTAATAGACAAAATGGCGTTGTTTGGTTTTATCGTAGGCCATTTGGATCCGTCCGCCCAATTCGGGGAGTATCATGATTTTCAGGTACTGGTTTTCAAGATAAATGGCACTCCATTCTTTATCAACCTTTTCATCCAGAATCTTTTCAACCACAGGGTGCGGGTAAACAAAGCCGCTGCTTCCCTGATAAACACGTTTTTCGAGAAACATCGGATTTTTCTCTGGTTTTCCAATTCCATAGGTCGGAATCATCACTTTTTCGTACCAGGCTTTTACCTGCGTCTCTGTTTTTTCTTCTGGTATAATTGTATTCAATTCTTTTTGCATTATCTAAAATTACAAGCGACTGATTCTTAAAGCATGTGGGAAGACAATCGGTTATCTTTGAGTTGAATTTATTTGTTTGGGATCCATTTTTTCAAACGAAATATCAGAGGCAAGAACATCTCCTTCGAACACATTCCCTTTTACCTCGACATTTAAACAGGCTTCAAAAGTCAGGCAGTGTTTGCGGGCATGGAAAGGTTCAAATGCATGTGAACGTGTAATCTTGTTGCGGTTAAACCGGATTCCATCGACTGATAAAGCGTACAGAACAGGGTAGTCAAACGCCATAAATGTATTTTGCTCAATTGTAATGTTGCGGTGGTAAGCCTTCAAAGAATCAAGTTTTGGGATGATCGGATCAATGCTGATGATACCTTCGCAGAATTGGTACATCGAAGTCAGACAGGCATCCTTAAAAGTGTTATTGCTGATGGTAACGTCGGTAACTGCTCCCGATTCGTACCACCCGTTGGCATCACCGGCAATCAGAATTGCAGAGCCGCTCGATTCGAATTGGTTTTGATCGATGATTACCTTTCCGGGCGTGGAAATCAGCAACCCTCTGGCCCGGCAACTGTTAAACTTGCAATTCTGAATAATCACTTCAGGTGACCAGCTTAAGTTCTCCAACGCATCACCGGCAACGATCTCGGCTGGAACTGCATGGTTAAACTCAACCAGAAATTCATCGCGGTTCAGTTTCTCAAAGCTTTTCAACGTGCCTTTCCCAAGGGTTTGCATGTTCTCATTCTCCAGATAACCAATTGTATCGTTTGGATGTCCCCAGTTCATTCCGGTGCTTTGTTCGTGCATAAACCGGCATTTCAGTTTCTGGTCGCTGATCTTCTCAATGATTTTTACACTGGTGCCGTGCACATTTATCGGATCGTCCATCAAACCACCAAATTCGCAGTTCAAAATGGTCACTTTTCCTGCACAATTCGAAACATGGAATCCGTCATCATGACCACTGAAATAGCGGTTTTTGGCAGCATTTGGCATAAATCTTACGTTCTTATAATCGAGATTTCGCGAAAACTGGGCCAAAACCCCCAAACCGGCACAGTGATAAACATTCAAATTTTCGAGTTTTACCTGGGTGCTTTCCTGAATGAATATTCCGGCATGAT
>Ga0075528_10000065_pt1 | contig 17222 bp, 20 predicted proteins | sample NGEPer16B_FD_76827 | JGI IMG/M metagenome (GOLD analysis project Ga0075528, IMG submission 76827) | Arctic peat soil microbial communities from the Barrow Environmental Observatory site, Barrow, Alaska, USA - NGEE Permafrost159B-16B | ecosystem: Environmental > Terrestrial > Soil > Wetlands >... | reverse complement strand
CTGGAAGCCGTTCACGCACGAACTATGATGACCTTATTTGGTCTACCACAGTTCGTCACTTGTAAGATGGCTCCGCCATTAGATGATCTTTCTAATCCTTTAGAGAATTATCTAGATTATGAATGTCTTAAGCAAGTTGACATTTATAAGGCAATGGATAATTTCGTACTTGAGACTGAGAAGTTTGGTACAGGTATTATTAAAACAGGATGGGATAAAAGAGTTCGTACTGCTGTTCGTACAGCAGGAGAACAAGATGAAGAGTTTGAAGTTACAGTTAAACAAGGCCCATCTGTTGATGCTGTAACTAATGCAAACTTTGTGATGCCCTTTACGAATCAAGACCCTCAAAATTCTAGATGGGTTGGAGAGTATCATAATCGTACCTTAGAAGAAGTAAATCGTTATGAGCAAGATGGTTTATTTAAAGAAGGTACTTATGAGAAAATCAAAACTTATTATACTCAATACAATCAAGCTGGTGGAGATAGCTATCGTCAAGAAGTAGAAAAGCTTCAAAGTGAGTCTCCTTCTTATCCTAAATTTATTCAATGGTATGAGATGTGGATGAGCTTTGATACAGATAAATCTAAGAAATTAAAGGAGATAGTAGTTCATTATCATCGTCCATCTCGCACCTTTATGTCTATAAGATATAACTGGTACGAAGATCTTCACCGTCCTTATCGTCATGCTAACTATTTTCCACTAGAACATCGCTGGAATGGTGTTGGAATTGCTAAGCAACTTGATCAATTTCAGAAAGAAATAACAATTCAACATCGTCAACGACTAGATTCTGGTACTTTAGCTAATGCTCGTATGCTAAAGGTTAAGAAAATGTCTGGTTATGGCCCCGGAGAACCATTCTTTCCGGGTAAGATTTGGATGGTAGATGACATGGCAGATATAGAATCTTTCCAACTTGGTGATTTACCTACTTCTGCCTTTAGTAATGAAAATTCTACACTAATGTTTGCTCAACAAAGGTCTGGAATTAATGATTTAAACCTAGGTATGCCTCAAGCTGGTACTCCTGGGACTGCAACATCTGATTTATCTAGAGTTCAAGAGGGATCAAGGAAGTTTGACTACTCTTATCGCAACATTAAACGAGCTGCTGATCAAATTGTAGTAGATGTTGCGTGTAATATAGCTCAATTTGGTCCATCTAACTCTAGATACTTTGATCTTCAGCCTCATGGAGACGATTTAAAGAAGTTTTTTGCTCAACCAGTAACAGATATACGTCAACAATTGATTGCTTCTATAACAACTGCTGGCGCTAATGGTAATAAGCTTATAGATCGTCAGAATTGGACTCAAATATCCCAAATGTTACAGGGATACTATAGTCAAATCATTCAATTAGGTATGCAAACGAAGAATGAGCAACTATTACAAGTTGCAATTCCTCAAGCCCTACAAGGTGCATCTGAAGCAATGAGACAGGTGTTAGAATCCTTTGATATTCGTAATATTGATAAGATTCTTATCACAATGCCTTCTGCTAACTCACCACAAGCTCAAAACATAGCCGCTACATCTGCTCAAAACTCAATGATACCTGATAATGCATCTTCTCCAGCAGCTCCTGGACCCGGAACAAGTTAAAGATATTCATTTATTAGCTAAACAAAGAGAATGGACATCTTTACTTGCTCTTATACGAAAGTTTCATGAACAGGCTAAGGAAGAATTAGCTGCGTTTATAACTACAGATCAAGCAATAGAACGTAGGGGAAAGGTTTCTGCTATAAAGTCTATCCTAGACGCTATTCAGTCAACTTATAACGAGGTACATAAAGATAATGCCAGACGAGATAGTAGTACCCCCGACAACAGAGACGATATCAGCCCCACCGATAACGCCTATTGATTCTAATAAGGGTACATTAGAATTATACGATAGAATCTTAGCTGAAAAAGAGGAGAAAATAAGGAATTTAGAGGCTAGAGTTAATGCTCCTACTCCAGTTGCAGAGACTCCTCCTGATTCCGCTGCTTATTTCGCAGATCCATTTAAGCATATGTCTGACTTAATGGATAAGAAGTTATCTGAATCAGTAGCTCCTCTTAATGCTTTTGTTAATCAGCAAAGACGTAGGCAAGCTCTAGATAATTATCGTAACATCGCTGCACAAGATCCACGAGTTGCTAAGTTCTGGCCTCATATTTCAGCTAACTTTGACCAACTTGGTTCTAAATGGATTGAGAATAATGAAGTAAATGAGTCAGTGGTTGTTGAAACAATTAAGAGTTTAATTGCGAATTATGCAATGACTTCACCATTGGAGTATGCTGCATTAATCGGATCAACCGCAACTCCTCCTACTTCAACGGTACCTAAAGTGATTACTCCTCCTTCTATACCTCCTTCATCTACTGAACCTCCAGTTAATGTTGATCCTAATAAGGCACCAGCATTAAGTGAAAACGAAATGAGATTAGCTCGTGAGCGTTGGCCTGAAATGCCTAGTGCCGAAGCTTATAAGAAATATGACTCACTTCGTAATCCGGGTTCATTTGTAGTTGTTCCAAGAAAGAAGGGAGATAAGTAATGGAACGCGAAGCTGAAATTAATATCGCTGATCCTAAGAAAGTTGATATTAGGGATCGTATTCCAAAATTAGAGCGTGCTCGTGTTGCCGAGATATATTCACGTTCTATTACAGAAGATAGATTAAATGTACCACTTCCTCCTGACCTTCATGGAGAGTGGGTACTTAATAATGAATTAGAGATTTCTCGTAAGAAGGGTTTAGGTTTTGTCATAGACGATCAGTTTGCTACAACCAATGCTATGCATAGTGATGGAACAGGTAAGCCTATCATTGGTGATGTTGTACATATGATTACAACGAAGGAAAATAAGAAGATATTAGACGATATGGCAAGAGATGCTTATTTCGAAATGCATGGTTCTCGTGCAGATAAGGAAAAGAAGTTAAAGGAAGAAAAGGACTTTATAGCAGCTAGTAAGGGAAGTCCAATTCTTCCTGTAACTGAAGTAAAGGGACATACTCTCTCTAAGCAAGAGTCTGTCTCTGGAAAAGAAATAATAGATTCTCTACCTCAAACCTAAGAGTTATAAATGCCTTTCATTATGCAACCAGCTCGTATTCCTGCTGGTGGAGCTTTTCCGATTGTTGGTCAACCTACTGTTGAACCTGCTACGTTTTCTCGTGGAGCTGTTTTAGTTCTACAAGCAGGTAATACAGGGTTATGTTTAGAAGCTGGTGTTAATCCTACTCAAATTGTAGGTGTAGCACTTCAGGGTGGTGACACTAATCCTGGATTTGCTGCTGCTAATAATCCTACTACTATTACTGGTAGAAGTGCTGAAGTTTCAGTAGCTACCGCTAATAAACAGACTGTGTTCCAAGCTACATTAACTAATGGTTCTAATGTAGCAGTACAGCCAGTTAATGCTGATATTGGTGCACAGTATGGAATCACTGGATATAATGCTGGAACTACTGCCGCTGTTTGGGTTGTAGATAAGGCAAAGACTGGTGCTTCTGCTCGTGTTTCTGTTGTTGATTTTGATACTGTTCGTCAGATTGTTTTCTTCCGCTTCATAGATTCTTCGATAATTGGCTCGAATTAAAGTTTTAAATTAACATTCACTAGAGTGAAATAAAATGGTAGTTGAGGGTGCCTTTAATGCTCTTTTCCGTCCAGGGCTTCGAGATAACTTTCTCGATAGTTACCAGGAATATGAGCCAGAATATAATCAATTCTTAAAAGAAAGTACGACTTCACTTCCTGAAGTACGTGCAACTATCATAGCTGGTCTTTCACGTTTTTATGAGCGCATGGATGGTGAGCCGATTACTTATGATACTCCGAAGCAAGGCCCAGTTGTTATGGGTGTTGACAAGGAATTCGGCTTAGGTTTCATGATTTCTCGTAAGACTGTTGAAGATGATCAGTATGGTAAGGCAAATCAATCTGCTAAGTGGTTAGGTCATGCAGCAAATATGACTAAGGAATATCGTTCTGCGGCTTTACTTGATGATGCTTTCGCAGGCGCTACTTTCTTAGGTATTGATAATCTTTCTCTTATCAATGCTGCACATACCTTAATCAATTCTAATTCGACGGTTTCTAATACTCCGTCTGCTCAGATTGGTTTCTCAATGACTGCTGTAACTTCTTTCTTCGATCTTGCACAACAGATGAAGGATGAAAACGGCGATCCTGTTAAGATGTTCCCGGATACGTTAATTCTTTCTAATGGTGCTGCTGATTGGCAGAGGGCGTTACAAATCTTTGGTAGTGATAAGGAACCGTTTACTGCTGAAAATCAGGATAACGCAATTCGTAAGCGTTTACCTACTCCAAAGATTATAATTTCACGTTATAAGAGTTCGACGAAGTCGTATTTCATGATTGATAGTAAGTTAAACGATGCACATTTCGTTACTCGTCGTCCTCTTACCTTTGATGATGACTTCGATTTCAATACCGATGCTGCTCTCTATAAGGCAACCATGAGGTTCTTAATATGGTTTGTTGACTGGAGAGGTTGGCTCGGATCGAATCCTTCTTAAACTAAATAGGATAACTAAAAGAAATGACTTCCTACGGCACTTTTAAGGCATCTAATTTCCGTTATCTTACGGGTCAAATGTTAGATGCTGGCGCTGTACCTTCTTCTTTTCTTGGGGGTACTGTTAATCAAATGATCGCTGGTGGTGCATTAAACTTTGGAGATGTTGTCCAAGTTACTGCTACTACTGCGGTTCAAGTTAATAAGGCTACCACAGCTTTATACCTTACCATTGGTGTAGTTGTTGGTGGTACTGTTACTAATAATGAAATTCTTACTGATTCAACTTTAGTTGGTACTGCTTCTGGACAATGCGCTGCTGCTCAGGGTGCAAGTGTTATGGTTCAGCGTAGTGGTGTTGTTCAAGTATTAACTGATACGAGTGCAATTGTAGTTGGTTCACTCTTATCTCCTTCAGGTGCAGTTAGTGGAAGTGCTGCATTAGGTTCAACTGCTGGCTTTACTGCTGCAACTGGCGCACAAACCAATGTTACTACTGGTATTGTTGGTAGCGTTCCGTTAGTTCCAAATATTGGTTTTGCACAAACTCTTAATGGTAGTGCCGCAGTTGTTATTGTTGCTTATCTTAAGGGTCTTATCTAACTTTTACTAAGGTTACTAAAGTGAAGCTCCTCCTATTCGTTCATACTGATCCTCGCAAAACTAATCGCTCTGCAACAGTGAGAGTTCAGAAAGGAGACTATAAAATTGAATCCAATCAAAAGGATTCAGTATTAGAGGTTGTGTGGGAGGATAGTAAGAAGATGATAAAGGATGGCTCTGAAATCAACTTACTATCCCCCACTAACCTTTATATTAATATAGTTGAATCTGGTACTGAACCACACCTTACTATTTATTTAGGTAAATACAATGGGTCTTAGCTTATTAGAAATGCGTACCATCATGCGCAGAACTTTAGGTGTGGACGAAAATGATGATGGGTTTAGTGATGTTGATTGTAATACTAAGCTCAACCGTTCATATTGGGAACTTGTTGATAGACTAAACTTCCGAGAGAATGAATTAACTATCCCATTTGGTACTATAGCTGGCTCTCGTAAGTATAATATGCCAGTTGATAATAACGCTTTAAGAAGTATAGCAATATTTGATGAAAATAATCAAAGTCATAAACTTGATAGAATGACTAAAGATGTTTATGATCAAAAGTATAATAATAAATCAGATGGATCATTTCAAGCAATACCTACAGATTATTATCGGGAAGGAACATTTATACAATTATATCCAACTCCCGATAAAATTTATACTTGTGAATTACATTATTGGAAGAACTTAATTGATCTAGCTTTAGATACTGACGTTCTTCCACTTCCAGATTCATGGCATGAAATAGTCTTACTTGGTGGAGTATGGAGAGGTTATATAGAGTTAGGCGATATGACTAGATATACTAGTGCGAAGAATTCACAACTATCTCTTATAGCTGATGCAGTTCCTACTGAAGCTAAGGAAGAAATAGACTCACGTATGGCTCATGTAGAAGTTCCAGGGAGAGAGTATCCTTAAATGACGCAACCAAAAGTCTCTATAATCGTTATATCACATAGAGTTGAGCTACTTAAAGAGTGCTTAGACTCTATAGAGAGACAGAATTATATGAATATTGAGGTTCTTGTTCATCATACATTAAAAGATCCTCATACACAGATGATTGAAAATGGTAAGATTAATCGTCTTGTAGAAGCATCTGTTGGAGAGTATGTATCAGTAATATGTGAGGATGATGAGTATGAACCATCTTTTGTAAATAAAACTGTTGATGCTATAGAGACTGAAAAAGTAGATATGGTTTATACTGATAGAATAACTATAGGTGCTTTTGTTAAGCATATGGAATCAGGAGAATTTACTAGAGATGCATATACTAGTTCTATAGGTTGTCCCTTACCGGGAACAGTATTAGTATCTAGAGATGCTTGGGAAAGTGTTCAAGGTTATACTGCGTGTGTATATTCTGACGCACACTTTACTTGGAAGCTTTGTAAATATGGAATGAAAGCTTATCATCTTAGAGAGCCCTTATTTATATATCGAGTACACAATCAAAATCGCTCTAATTTTGATAATCATACAAATTTATTTAAGCAATATTATAAAGAAAATCCAGAGTTGATGGAAAAGTTAAATCCTACAGATCCTAAATTAAGTCTGTGGCAAAGTAAGACAGTAACTGAATTATTAAATCATTTTTATGGGGATAAAGTCAAATGGCCGAAGTATGCCCAGTTATTATTGGAGCCCCAGAAAGCGATACAGTAATTAGTGGTGTAGTAGAAAGAGCCTATACAATAAATGTTACTTCCGAAGATTTTTGTAATCCAAGCTCTAATTTTGCAATATATTATGATGGTACAGCTATCTATGATGGATTTTTTGTTTATGGAGGAGCCGGGGTAATATAAATGAGCTTAATTAACTGGACACAAGCTACTGAAGCTGTTGTAGGAATGAATCATCCTACTCTAGCTGATGTAGATAATAGACCACTTAGACAAGTTCTTACTGCTAGTGGATTAGATCCTGATGCAGATTTTACTGGATTTATGTCTGGTGGTGGTGGACATATAGCAGGAAATGTTATCATTGATGGTAATTTAACTGTTAATGGTAATATTTCTTTAACTGGATCTTTTTCTGGTAATACTATAGTAGCTACAGATATAACTACAACTACATTAGTAGTTAACTCTACCTCTACTTTAACTGGAGCTGTTACTGGTGGAGCTTATAATGGACAAACTATAAGTTCTAGTGCTTCTTTTAGTGGTACTCTTAATACTGTTGGAGATTTAACTGTTGGTGGAAGATTATTATTCTCTACTGCTATATCTAAGATAATTCCTGGGGCTACGTCTATAAGTTTAAGGAATCATGCAGATAGTCAAGACAATGTTATAGTTACGGACGCTGGTAATGTAACTATATTAGGTACTTTAGGAATTACTGGTGGTATATCTTCTCTTAATGTTATTGGTAATTTTAGTGTAAATACCACACAATTTACAGTCAATGCTTCCACAGGGGCTGTGGTTGGGGGAACATATAATCTTCAAACCATATCCTCATCTGCGAACTTTACTGGAACATTAAATACAGTTGGTGCTTTCTCAGTTACTACTAATAAGTTTAACGTAGATACTTCTGGAAATACAGCAATTGCTGGTACACTTAATAGTGCTGGAGCATTTTCAGTAGCTACTAATAAATTCACTAGTGATACCTCTGGTAATATATTAATTGCCGGAACCCTAGGAGTTACTGGACTTGGGTCATTTGTTAATTTAGCTGTTAGTGGTAATATTACTCTTACTACTAATTCTACTAGTACCATTAAGGGAACTCTTTCTACTTCTACAGTTGTTAATTTATTTAAGTTAACTTCTGGAAATATAGCTAGATTTATAGCTGGTGCAGATGCTTCTGGATTTGATTGGACTAGACAAACAGAAGTAGATGAGTGGATGAAATTAACACAGGGTCTTTTAACTGTTTGGACTAATGGATCTGCTAGTACAGGTGGTGGTATTAAGATTACAACTGATCCTGGTTCTAATCCATCTATTATAAATGCTGATCCTTATAATCATCAATTTGGTCAGGGTTCATTAAATCTATTACCTGTTGCTATAGTTGGTGGTAATGGTGCCGGAGCTTTTGTTGCATTATCATATTGGAGCGGGGTTACAGCTACTCCAGCAGTAAAAGTAGCAAACGTTAATTCTGGAACTAGTACACTTAATTTAATGTCTGGTGGTGGTACTACTGTATTAGGTGGTGGATTAACTATAGCGTCTGGAGCAACCCTAACCTTAACTGGAACAACTATAACTGGAACTCCCACTTGGAGTTCTAATCAAGCTATTACTTTATCTACAGCAGCCCAAGGAAATGTTACTAGTCTTGGAACCTTAACATCAGTTACAACTTCTGGGGCATTAACATTCACATCAGCAGTTTCTAAGATAATTCCAGGTGCTACTTCTATATCACTTAGAAATAACGCAGATTCTGCTGATAATCTTATTATATTAGATAATGGTAATGCTACAATACTAGGAACTTTAGGAATAATAGGAAATACATTAAACCTTGGTACCACTGGTGTAACTTATACTATACAAGGTACAGCAACCTCTGGAACTAATATTGTTGCTGGTGCAATTAATATAATAGCAAACCTATCTACGGGATCTGGAACACCGGGAAGTATTATATTTCAGGGTGGTCAAATACTTGGAACTGGCTCTACAGTACAAACTGCTGCAACAATTGCTACTTTAAGGATGGGAGCTACAACAGGAATTAGTGAGTTTGTATTTGGACAAGCTACTGCTAGAATTATTAGCGGCTCCACGAACGGGATCGCGATACGGAATAGCGCGAATACGAGAGATAACCTCGCGATGAACGACGCGGGCACTCAACTGTCGTTGTTGAGCACGTCATCTCAGGCTACCATTACGATAAGTAGACTCGCGCAGGGGGACCTTGCAGCTGGCTACGCTGTATTTGAATCTTCTATTGGTGGTGCATGGATTGGCGGTACGACCCTCAATTCAGCAGCGGGTATCGTTGGTGGTCTCCAATATTACAATCAGACGAATCACCTGAGTGCCGCAGAGGTGTCAAACGTCGCCGCCGGTTTCGGCACCCTCTCCCTGATGAAGTCAGGGGGGACGGTAACTATAGGAACTACTAAATTTACTGTTGCTGCTGCTACAGGTAATACTTTAATAGCTGGAAACTTAACATTTTCAACTGCAATAACTCAAGTAATTCCTGGAGCTACTTCTTATAGTATTAGGAATAATGCTAATAGTGTAGATAATTTTATAATTACTGATGGTGGAGATGCTACATTAAGTGGTAATTTTATAATGTCTTCTGGAAAATATCTCCAACTTGGTAATGCTTATGCTGTTGGTGCTATATTAGCTACAGGTTCAGTAGATATAAAGGACTCAACTGGAACAGTTTATCACGTACTAGTACACACATAAGGAATAATCAATGTATACGATTCGAAATATTAATCGTGTTTATGCTTTAGATGTAGCTGAGGTAGTTTTAAATGTTTCAACTTCTAATCCATTTAGTGATAGTACTTCTAATGAAGTAGTTAAAGTAGCAAAGGGAGCACATTTATTAGATGAAGATCTTCGTAAGTATGTAATTGCTCAACACTCTTTACTTGATACTGATCTTACTTTTGAGACTCCTCCTGTTGTAGTAGAGGCTCCGACTACCGGAGAATAAATGTCTTACGTAAATACATGGAATGAAACCACTCCAACATCAGCTACATTAGCAAATACAATAGCTCCGTATTTTACGAATAATATGATAGCTATTCGTGAAAGATTAGATGATGTATTTGGAACTTCAGCATTAACTTCTATAGCTACTAAAGATCCTTATGCTATAGCATCTATACGAATGACAGCTATTGCTGATTCTAATGTCATTGGTGGAGCAGCATCTTGGAGCGTAAGGGATCATACTAATACATATAATAATCTTCAAGTAATGGATAATGGAGATATTATTTTACGATCTGGTTATATATATTCACCAGCATCTTCTATAATCTTTCGTAACTCTCTTAATACTCTCTCTAATGTAGTAATTGCTAATGATGGTTCTGTAGCTATAGCTAATGGATTAGTTGTAGCAGCTGGAGAATCTGATTTCTTAGGTAATGTAATAGTTACCTTTGCTCAAGCCTCTGTTACAGAATATTCTAATGGTTCTGGTGGTGGTGCTCTTACTATAAACTGGAACGCAGGAAATAATCAATCCTTTACTTTAACTGGTAATGCAACCATTACCTTTACTAATCCATTAAGTGCTGGATTCTATTTCTTACGTATTATCCAAGGAGGAGCTGGTAATTATACTATTACTTGGCCTACTACTAAATGGGCTGGTGGAGCTGCCCCTACTCTTACCGTAACTGTAGGAAAGCAAGATTTCATTAGTTTCTATTATGATGGTAGTTCATATAATGGTTTTATTTCTGGCTATAATTACTAATGTTTACTAGACCACCATTAGTCGGAATTGAAGATACTATTGTAACTCCAATCATCGGTTGGTCACATGAAGTATGGCCACCAGATGGAACTAAAGGAGATGTACTTGAGATTACTTTAACTATACCAAATGTACGTAATTTGGGATTATATACTTATGAGTTAATATCTTCTGAATTCAATACACTTCCAATTAGAACTAACATAAGTTCTACTCTTGACCCAAGTTGTTATATTGCTAATGAAATTCCATTTCCAATTCAATCATTAAGTACATTACCATCTACTGTGCCTGGAACAATAATTAAACACGCATTTAGATCAGATTATCATAATACGCCAGTCGGTGGTGGTTACTGGCCATATCCAGTTATTATATCTCCTGGTGGTTCTGGGTATGATTATTACTTCTACTTTAGATTCTATTATGCTGGTCAGATTTCACCATTAAGTCAAGCAGTTTATTATAATACAAATACTAGTACTGTAACAATTATTTAACTCTAAACGACTCTTATAGGACTATACGACTATGGCCCGGAAACTGATCTTTACTAAGGAAAACGAAGGTGATCTTAATGTTATTTATGATGCTATCACCAAGCACGATGATTCTGGTGGAGTAGCAGGATTAAGAAAGATTTCTAAGATCTTAGATCTCATTGATGACATTGCTACTTTAGATGAAAAGACAGATCAGTATGTTCTTAAGACTATGGGAAATGATAAAGGAGAATCCTTTCTTTTCTTAGATGAAGAACAGTATAACTATATTAAGGCTTGTTTCGATAAGGTAAAGTGGCATCCTATGAGGGCTAGGAAGATTACTCATGCCTTTACCTTCCTTGAGTCTATCTCTGAAGCCGAAATCAAGGCGGTTAAATCTTCCGATGATAAGGATAAAACTAATAAGTAGTTTATATGGTATCTCAGCTGCTTTCTATTCTGCTGCCTTTCTAAGTGACTCTACAAATCTTACATTTGCTCCTTCTATAACTTATGGCCTTCTTGCTGGATTAGCTACAGGAGGCATAAGTTATGGAATACTTAAGGGTAGAGTAGAAGCTCTTAAAGAAGCTAATACTGCAACTAAAGAGCATCTTAATAGAATAGATATAAAGTTAGATACATTTACCGAAGCCCTTGGAGAAATAAAGGGTATCTTAGGTCGTCGAGAAGGAGATAAAGATGGGCTTTAATGAAGATCTTAAGCTTATTTTAGAATTTGAGGGTGGATATGTAAATAATCCAAATGACTCTGGTGGAGCTACTAATAAAGGTATCACTCAATATACTTATAGTAACTATCGTCAGAACCATAAACTAAGCTTCAATCCAGTTGAAAAAATTAGTGATGACGAAGTTAGTGCTATCTATACTGACTTCTATAATAGTTGTGGTGCTGATAAGGTTACATTAATTAATCCTAGATTAGCTACCCAACTCTTTGACTTCGCTATTAATGCTGGACCTACTCAAGCTATTAAAACTCTCCAAAGATCACTTGGAGTTTATGCTGATGGAATCATTGGACCAATCACATTAAATTCTATTAATAATATAATAGATCAAGCTAGAGTATCTAAATCTTTCGCATTATTTAGAGTAGCATTTTACTTTAAGTTAGTTCAAATGAAACCAAGTCAGAGACAGTTTCTAATGTCATGGCTGTCTCGGCCTCTTATTATTGAGGGATTAGCATAGAAGGCAGTTTCTATAACGCGAAGCCAAAGTGAGCGTAGCGAACGAATGGCGGAGCGTCAGCACTTACTATAATCTGGCCGGAATCCTTCCTTACACTTCTTTTCCGCTAAACGCAGTTTCTAAATATGGACTATAAAGAGCCATCTACATTCTTTAGTCGAGTAGCCTTCTTAGTATTACCTGTAACAATGGGATCTAAGATAAATATAGCTACTCCCAAAGTCTCAAATGCAGAAGTATTTCAATGTGTATATTCTGCTCCTACAACTATCACTAACTTCGTAGGTGGCTCCGACAATCAAACTATTCGTGTATTAGGTGATGGTAATGCCACTGTACAAAATGGCACCAAAATCAAAACGAATACTGGAGCTAATAAGTTACTGGTATTAAATAAGGTCTACCGATTTACTTATATAAATAATCTTTGGTACGAAGATGCCAACTAAAAGTCAAACTGTTGCATATAATAGAGAAAGAGGTGTACAACCATTACAAGAGACTCAAAAGATATTTGAGAGTAATGGTAAAGTAGTTGGTGGAATGGATACATTTAATGATCCAACTGCTCTAGATCCATCTCAGTGGGTATCATTATTAAATGTAACTAATCGTTTCTCTAAGTTATCTCGTAGAGCTGGTGGAGCTTTAATAACTCCAGTTAAGCCTAACTCTAATAAGATTCTTAAGTTTTATACTACAACCTTATGGAATACTGATGCAGTACAATTAAGATTTACTAGAAACTCTATTCATTCTCGTTCTAGTTCTGCTTGGACTCCATTTATAGGACAAGCGTTAACTGGAAGTGATACTGATAGATTTAGGATTCTTAATTTTATTAATCGTATCTTTATTTCTAATGATGGTGTAGATCCAATAAGAGAACTAGATCCTGTTGGAAATGTAGTAAATGTTCTAGGAAATGCTCCACGATTTAAGTATATATGTTCTGTATCTAATCGTATAGTTGGAGCATATCTTAAAGATACTCCTGATAACCCTACTCTTATAGGATGGAGTGGAGATTTAAATCTAGGAGAATGGGATCCTTTAGTTGATTTCTCTGCTGGATCAAATCCTCTTTATGAATCTCAATCAGAGTATTCAGAATTTATTACAGGAATATTTGGATTTGAAACTACAGTTCTTGTAATGCGTCAAAGATCTATAGTTCTTGGTACACTACAACCATCTGCCACAGATCCATTTTATTTTTATACCTCTGTTCCAGGAATAGGTTCAGACTCTCCTGATACTATTCAGAGAATCCCAGAAGGAGTTATATTCTACGATTTTCGTACAAGGATGGTATATCAATATACTCTTGCTGCTGGTGCTTCAGCTGCTTATGGTGCTTCTAATGGTGTTTCTTTAATAGGTTTACCAATAGCAGAAACATTAACTAATCAAATAACTGATCCATCTTTATTGACTTCATCTTTTGATCCTATTAATTTAGAGTATCAACTCTGTATTTCAGTTGCATCATCTAATACAACTAGAATATGGACTTATAATTTAAAGACCAAGGCTTGGAGTTTTGATGAAAAGAATAATGTATCTTCTATAGATAATGTAGAGTTTTCTCAATCTACTGGAGCTATAGGAGATTTAGTAGGAACTATAGGAAATCTTTTAGGAACTATAGCTTCTTTATCTCCTTCAGTAAATACATCAACACGATTCTATTCTTTTATTAATGGAGATATAGAACAGTATGATGCTCTTAATGATGTAGATGAGGATGGTATTTATACTACTACTATAGAATCTAAGGTCTTTGAGCTTCCTTTAGATGATGCATCATTTCAAAGAGTTAGAATAGAGATTATAGTAAGAAAAGCTACTACTATAACTCTATCTTATTCAAAGGATAATGGAGTTTCGTGGAGCTTATATAAATCTGTATCCTTAACTCCTCAGAATAATGTTAATGAAAATAATCGTCAATTAGTTATAGCATCTAAGCATATACGTTCCCGTCAACTTAAGTTTAAGATAGAATCAGTATCTGGTTTATGGGATATTGTTGGATATGAAGTTCACTACCTAGCCGACTCTCCTTCGAGAAAATAAAATGGAAGCTCCTCTTATTCAGATTGTATGTAATGAACCAGAAGGGAATGTTGTTCGTAATGTATATCCTATGTTATGGACACCAGAGAATATAGAGAAACTAACCTCTAAGGTTCTAGAGTTTCCAACTTTATATGGACGAGAAATAAAATCTCCAGCAGATATTACAGAGATGTTTCTTAATCCTTCTCCAAGTGGAATCACTGCTAAAGGACTCTTTTTCGTAGTAGATGACTTTGTAGGTCTCTTTTATATTACAGACTTTGCATATAACTTTACTGATGCTATAGCTCATTATACCTTCTTTGATCGTAGGCATCGAGGAAGGATTCCATTAGTAAGAGCTATGATGAAGTATGTATTTGAGACTTATCAATTCAATCGTTTAAGTGTTGAAGTTCCTCTTTTCACTTCTCCCCATACTCGTCATTTTATAGGTGAGTGTGGTTTTACTCTAGAAGGAAAAAAGAGAAAATCTATTCGATTTAAGGATGATATATTTGATATACTTCTCTTTGGCATCCTAAAATCTGAGGTTTTAAAATCAAGTGGGAAGTCCTAAAACTAGTACTGTAGGTGGAGGTTCTGCAACTCCTACCGCTAATGCGTATAATAGCTTCTTACAATCGCAATTAGGTGGAAATGGACAGCCCTCCGGTAATAATCAAGTTGGTAGCACTATTAGTAATCTTCTTAGCGGAACTACTCCTTCTCCGGGTTCTGGCTTTTTCAACAATTCGGGGATGGCTAATCTTCCTAACGCTCCTAGCTTTACTGGTGCTAATACTCAGAACTTAAATAATAATATAGACTTATCTCAGTATGGCTCAGGAAATGTATTAGGTGGTATGACTTCAATGGGACAAGCTGGAAATATGTTAGCGGGATCAACCGCTCCTCTTTCTGGTGGATTACAGTCTGGTGCATTTAATGTAGCTGCTCCAAATGCTTCAATGAATATGATGGGAACTGCTCCATCTACTTATGGAGTAGGTAATGTAAATATGGCTAATCCTGATGTTAATTCTGCCAGAGCTAATGCTATATCTGGTATTATTAATACTCAGAATAAGCTTAATATGGCTAATACCAATGCTAGATATTCTGCTGGAGGTATGGGTTCATTAGGAACTGGTGCTTCTATGGCTGGAGCACAGCAGAGTGCGATTGGTAATAACCAACTCCTTAGTGGATTACAAGGAGTAACTCAGCAAGATATTACTAATAATCTTCAGTATGGTCAGTTAAATACTGGTAATCAATTACAGACTCAGAATATGACAGGACAAGATACTTTATCTCGTCTTGGCTTACAGAATTCTAATCTATTAGGAAATGCTCAAATAGGTGAACAAGCTAGTGCTGCTTCAGCTGCTAATAGATTAAGTGCATCCTCAAGTCTTGCTGGATTAAATCAGTCTGGGATTAATTCCATGCTTAATTATGGAGTATCTCAAGCTGGTTTAGGACTTCAAGGTGCTGGAATGGATGCAACTAATGCTATGAATCAAGGTAACTTTAATAATAATGCTACACAAACTAATAATGCTAATAGTTTTAATAACTCTAATGCATTAAACTCCTTTATGCAACAATTGTTTGGTCAAAATAGTTCTAATGCTTTGACCAATCAAAATATGAGTAATCAGACAGGATTAGGATTACAAAGTAATCAAATGCAGGGAATGATGGGAGCATTACAACAATTATTTGGTGGGTTAAATCAATCTAATCAAATAGGTAATCCCCAAGCTCAAACTGTTCAGACTCCTTCTACTTTCTCTCAAATAATGAGTGGACTAAGTGGAGTTGCTGGATTAGCTACTGGAATGGGTGGAGGACAAGGAATAATGAGTATGTTTGGTGGTGGTGGTAATACACCTAATGGAACTATAGGTATGCCAACACCAACTTCTATACCTCTACAAAATGGAATGAATTTTGGAATGAATCCAACTCCACAAGCAATGACGCTACCGTATCAAGGTGGCTTTAAGTTTGGAGGCTAATTAAATGGCTGTCCCAATGCTTCAGGGTAATATACCCTCTGCTGATGAAATGAGATCTGTAGGTGAAAGCATAGGTGGAGCTATTAATCCTAATGCTAAATACCTAAATGCTCTAAAGTTAGAAGTTGCTAAGAATCCAGAGACTCGACAGCAATTAGTAGACATGGAAGCTAAAAATCCTGGAACCTTAACTAAGTTATTTGGTTCCTCTGCTGCTTCTTTATTTGGTAATGGTAACGTATCCGCAAGCGCACAGCAAGAAATGTTTAATACAATTCATGCTACTGATGCGCCCGGTACGTTACCAAATACCATGCAAGGAATGTCTGCTTCTAGAACTATGGGTGGAGGAACCCCAGATCAATTAGCTAATGAAAAGTCTGTAGCTACTATAAATGCTTCTAAGGCTAGTATTGCACCAGAAATGGCGGCTGCTGACTCCTCTAAAGCTAAGTTAGATACTGCTAAGAATCTTGCTGATCTAATAAATGTTCCTATTATAGCTCAGAATGAAGCACAGAAAGCTGGTAAGGAAGTAGAGGATAGGACTCTAATATCTCAGACCGAAGCTAATCCATTAGTACAAAGAGCTGGTGGAATTATTGCAACATTAATGAATAATCCTAAGATTATTCCTGATGCTTCTAAGTCTGCTATTATGAATGATAATGGATATTCTCGTTTATATCAAGAAGCTCAAACTACTAGACGTTATAGCTTAATGGAAGCTCGTGATAATGCTAGAGAAGGTAGACAAAGAGCGGATATAAATGATAGTATTATGAAACAAGATGCTGAAAGTAAATCAGCTCTTGC
>Ga0075528_10000058_pt1 | contig 17770 bp, 11 predicted proteins | sample NGEPer16B_FD_76827 | JGI IMG/M metagenome (GOLD analysis project Ga0075528, IMG submission 76827) | Arctic peat soil microbial communities from the Barrow Environmental Observatory site, Barrow, Alaska, USA - NGEE Permafrost159B-16B | ecosystem: Environmental > Terrestrial > Soil > Wetlands >... | reverse complement strand
TATCTGCAGTGGTCATATCAAGAAACCAGTCGATTGATTTCTCACCTTCAAATTTCATCTTTATCTGTTGTTCTTCAATGTCCATCACGAGTGTTCCTTCAAACGACTTCAAGGGCCATGATATATGCAGCTTCCCGGCAATAGAATCCGTTATCGTTGGATCTTTCCCTTCTATCAATGTTTCTTTTCCGTTTATAACGGCCTTAAATCTGAGACCTGCAATTTTCTGTGGTGTGCTCCAAATATATCCGTCAACAAATGGAAGTGTAAAAAAAGAACATTCGTTGCTCGTGGCTTTTTTAGCTAAGTAAGCAGACTGGAATTTTTCATCAAATAAATGAATGTCACGAATGCGCAAGTTGCCATTTTCCCACAATAGATTAATCCGGTAAAACCGGCTATTGAACCATACCGTTTTACGGTCGCTTCCTTTTAAATCTTCATTTACGGTAACCGAGGTTGCCGGGGTGGTTTTATAGTGTTCGCGAAACCACTTACCTGATTCAGCCAGGGTTTCAACGGTTACTTTCTTTTCATCCCTCAAACGTGCAATCAGCGGCAATTGTATTTCAAAACCTTTTGACATTGCATCCCACGTGAACGAATTCTCCTGCCCTGCCTGAGTGTAAGCATATTCCATTGAGCTCCCCTCAACAAATTCTTTAAAATACCAGTTAACCCAAGTTGAATCTCCTCCGCCATCTTTATATACAGGTTCAAGGGTAATTACACCCTGCCTGTCTGATCCAAGTCCGGTGTCATATTGACGAACAGGATCACTTCCAAGCATCCGGAAAATCGGAACGGGGATCTGGTTGCTTTCATTCTGCGCAGGCATGTAGGAATTTATTTTGCTGGGATAGTAGGCCTGGTTCCAATAACCTCCCCACATTGTGTAACCATCCGTACCATACTGGTCTTTACAGTTGGCGGAAGCAATGATTTTATATTTTTGATAAAGATAATTTAAGGTATGGGCATCAATAAACCACGAAGCAACCGATTTGGGATAGTATCCAAATATCTGTTTAAAATCGCTCATATAAACATCGACCAGCTTCTCCCGTTCTTCCGGTGTATAACCTGTTGCGAACCCAATATTTGCCCGCCAGTCCCATGGATAACGCCCGCGCCATTTGAGTCCGGCCTTTTCTACCATAGGTTGGGGGATTTCCCACCATGCGCCAATTTCGAAAGAACTTTGGGGAAGACTCTTTAACAGCTTTTGATACCGGGGATCAATCAAGGCATCGTATTGCAACAAAAAAGTACCGCCAAGCTTGTACTTTTTCATCATTTCGATTTGCTTAACCACCGTTTCATAAAGCACTTCTTCCGTAATTTTAGCGTCCCTTGGCTCGAGTAACCGAATGAAATTAATGATGTTAACAATTTTGGGGTGACTCTTTTCCTTTTCTAAATTCCTTTGGACACTTTCGGAACGATTAAATGAATAAAGCAAAAACATGCTTATTAATAGAAGGATAAATGGAATCTTATTGATTACACTTTTGATTTTTGTCATTTGATTCACACGTTTAATTATTGTAAATTATTAATCTTCAATTCGTATTAAAAGTTGTCATTCTTTCATTCCGAGTCAACGGTGTGGAACTCGGATGAAAAATTTAAACATCCTATTTTGTGTTTGTCAGACCATGCTCGTTTCATTACTGCAACTTTTTTGAACATTTAATTTATAAGCTGATTTGAATATATATTTTCCGGAAGCCACTTCAAATATAGCATTTCCATTTTCAAAATTGATAAATTGAACGCCATCCGTTTCGAAAACCGTGGTAAAACTTTTTCAAATAGTTTTGCGGATTTCTCTAAAGCGTTTAAGACCTGCCTGCAGATCACAATTCATAATCTTCTGCAATTGTTCCAGCAACCGGTATGTTGTCAGGATCGCAAAGCTATTTTTCAACTCCCGGCTTACTTCTCCCAGACTGATCCCGTCAACTCTTTTTTATTAGCAAGGTCTATATCAGGAACCACGACAACAACCCATGGCTCATCTGTTGCGGTTATTTTACCTTGCCATTTCAACGTTACGCTCACGCCTGGCTGAAGGACTGTTTTCTTAGTTGGATCCTTAATTGCCAGGTTATTTGATCTTACCGTAAACTGGTGACTGCCATTCCCCTGAATTTTTAAAGTTATTGTGACGACCCCATTTCCTGATGTTTGTTTTGCAACCTCAAAACTAAACGCCTCTTCTTTACGAAGATCCATCTGATAACTTCCGGCAGGAAGAAGCGATACCGCCTGTTCTACATCCCCACTTTTAACAACATACTTTCCTTCCGGTAATGATACACTTATCAGACCCTGCTTATCAGGTTCAACAACTGTGATTTGCCCAAAAGTTAAATTCTTAAATTCCACGTTGCTGTCAGCCTTTCCCTTCACAAGCGCCGGTCCTTCCAGATCACGCATCAGCCAAATCCATTGCGTAACGGGATGCGTCCATACTTCCTTGTAGGTCCATGTACTCTGCACCGGCCAGTAGGGTACATCACTATCTCCTCGGGTTTGAATACCAACCGGAAGCGCCCCCACAATATCTCCGGATGAAGGCGTATACAAAGGGCTGAAATCATAGCCCTCACCATACATAGTACTTTGTGAAAATGGGTTTCTGCCAACCACCCATTCCAATTGATGCTGTGCAAGATTTGCCGATTTGAGGTCACCGCGGAGTCGCGCCGCATAGTTCAACGAGAGCGCTTTGGGTAAAATGGTTCCAAAATGGCCCCGATAATCCATCCATACCGGAAAAAGCCGAAGATAATGCCCTTTACCCAACGAAATTCCATTTAAAACCTGCTTACGGAATGATTCCTGTCGGCTAACAGGTACCTGAAGGTATTCCTGATCGGTATATATTGATGCGGGCAGAACGCCATATGGTTCTGTATATTTGGCAATTGTCTTCAAATACTCCGAATGTAAAGTCACTGCCGAATACCATTTCATCCAATCCGGATGATCGGGGAACGCTTCGCACAAATGCGTAAGGGCAACAATTGGCTCCTGCTCATGACCACGATGGCAGTAGTGGAGAATGTGTTCTTTCGTCGGACTTGTATAAAAGAATCCGGTTATCGGGATATACCAGTCAGGCAGTTTGCGCTGCTGTGACTCAAGAATAATGGTTGCCAACTCCGTGGCTTTTGCCTCATAACGCGCTTCTCCGGTTGCACGCCACAACTCAACGGAAGCTAAAATACCTGCCGATGCCAGTTCATGTACAACATTCCCGGAATCAAACGAACCGGTAAAAATATCTTTAGATGATGGTTCTTCCTTTAAATTCAGCTTATCAATTGCAAATTGCCAGTCAGCCTTTGCCATTTTCAACGAATAAGCGGCCAGCCTTTCATCTCGCTCTTTAAGAACCCGGTAGGCGATTGCTTCCGAAGCAGCGGCCACCAAATTTGTTCTGGGTGAATTGCGTGCTGTTGAAGTAACATCATCGTAATCTCCAATGATACCGTTTGTTCTGCGGCTATTGATCGATCCTTCATTCCGGAAGCCATCGCCAAAACTGGTTTTCAGAATCCAGTCAAGGCCCCATTGCGCCTCCTCAAGTAGTCGTTCATACAATTTCAAGTTATCCCCTCTCTCGTGCATCTTCTCTGCCAGACTAAACATTGCATATACGGCATCCCCGGTATTGCCAAGTCCTTGTGTAAAGTCTCCGGCATCGTGCCATCCGCCATTAATAACAATGCTCTTATCACCATGAATGCAGGTCCAATCGCGGTGACATGCCCCATGAACGCCAGGAATCGGAGTCCCGCAACGTTCAGAATAATAAAAATTAAGCGCTTTCCATACGGTCGCTTCCCAGGAATTCGAATCAATTCGAAAAGGTTGTGTAACCGTTTCGCCTGCTTTAAGAACGTAGGAACCGTTTTTTTGAATTTCAGAGAAATCAAGAACCTGAAAATTTCCCAGGTGAGTCGCAACATTTTGAATCGGTTTACTAAGTACCGTTTTACCCGATTCCTGATCAATCAGGATGAAATCATTTGCTGTCAAATTATTCGCAACGGCACTTTTTAATGCTCCTGTTTGATACCCGGTATGACTGAAAGATATTCGCCCGGGCCAGACATTCCAACCTTCGATATAGTCAGGTTCAACCTTTTCCAACGCCAGGTCATCCAAATAATAGGCCACGCTATCAGTTGCCTCGGGTTCACTTCCCGGCATCCATGAAGAGATTTCAAGTTTGGATATTTTATTACGTGCCACGTTCCCGATTTCCCAAACCACATGATTCCATTCCCGGTTTCGCAACAGCACCGTATTTTCACCTTCCTGGGCAAACAACGCAGGCAACTTCTCACTTCCCTCATTGAAGAGTCTCATTTCGAGCCAGTCCTGATAATAGCCGGGACAATCGGGATAAATCCATATAGATATCCGGTTGAATTTGCTCAGATCCTCGTTTTCAAAATTCCTTATCACGCCGGCTCTGCCCCAGCCACGACCACTTTGAGGTCCTGGCCCTTCCATTTTTGTGGGTAATTTCATCAAAAGAGACCGATCTCCACTGTGAGACTGATCACGGGAGTAACTCATCCGGGTTACCTGTCTTTTTGATTCTTCAATCTTTGCCGTAACCCTCGCATCGACGACAGCAATCGCTCCAACGGTGAATGGCTCCCAATGTCCTAAAGTTTCCATATTATCCAAAAGCCGGTTCTCTTTTACTTCCTTGTTGAGCCAGCGATACGATGCTGAATTCTGAACCGTTATTTTCATAGGCTCCTGACTTTTAGCAATAAAGGCAAAGGATAACAGTACGAAGAGGATTCTGATTTTCATAGTGTGACAGGTAATAATATCTGCGATAATATATTAAAACAAACTGTATTTCGGATTGTAAATATATTAAATAAATAATTGAGTTCTCTTGCGCACTAAGTGGTTAGGCAAAAATTTTGAACCAATTTCCAGGTGATTTGCCTTGACCTCCAGGATTCTCCCATCGTTGCAATTCAAATACTATCTTTGGCAAAAGATGACCGACTTTCTTATCATAGGACATGGATTGGCCGGCAGCCTGCTGGCATGGGAACTGATGCAACGTGGTTGCTCAGTCCTCGTTGTCGATAATGGGAATGAGAATGCATCACAGGTAGCCGCAGGACTGATTAATCCTATTACAGGCATGCGATTTGTAAAATCAGGTGAATTGGATACACTGCTACCAGCAGCAAGAAGTTGTTATTCACAACTCGCAACTTTTTTTCAGCAGAAGTTTTTTATAGAAAAGACAATGATGCGGATCTTCAGTAGCGAAAAAGAATTAAATGCAGCAGTAAAAAGAGTTACCGACCCTGACTACCAGGCTTACCTCAATAATATCTATCCAATGACCAACTCAACCGGCGATTTTGCAACCCCATTCGGTTACGTGGAACAAAAACAAACCGGCTATTTATTAACCCGGCCACTTTTGGATTGCCTGAAGTCGTTATTGATTTCAAGAAACAGCTACCGGCTCGTCGATTTTGACTACAAGGAAATAGCATTTAAACCTACCTTACATTGGCATGACGTTTCTCTCAGGCAGGTCATATTTTGTGAAGGATATCAGGCAACCAAGAATCCGTGGTTTTCGTGGCTTCCTTTTCAACCAGTCAAAGGCGAGATTCTGACGTTGAACCACCAGTCCGAACTGCCTGATAAAATAATCAATTACGGTAACTGGCTGATCCCATTGAGCGCCACTCAAATCAGAATCGGTGCCACATTCGACAGGGAAAACATCAATACCAACACGACAGAAACGGGTAAAAATGAATTATTAATGGCCCTTGGCAAGCTCTCCCCCGGGTTAAAGTCATTAACCGTAATCAGCCACGAAGCCAATATCCGACCTTCCACACGCGACCGACATCCCTTTATCGGACGACACCCTGAGCAGAATCAACTATCGATATTTAATGGCTTTGGCGCTAAAGGGAGTTTACAAATACCCTGGTATTGCCAGCGTTTCGCTGATACATTATTAGAAAATGCACCTCTGCCATCCTCCTGTAACATCCGACGTCATTACAAAAATCAATTTGCAGATTAGGAATGCTTCACCAACCTTCAAAGTCTATACTTTGCAATAAAGGACATAAAGCCTACCATCAACCGGCCTTTAGTGCATTATCCTTTCGATTGACTTACAACCTTATAGATCTCAAACCAGAGAATACTAAGGAATCCTGCGCCCACACATATGATGGCTTCGGTAAACGAGATTTTATCAAATTGAAATAAATTGAGCAAAAACGGAACATTCAGAATCAATGCAAGGAAAAAGGCGGCTCCCCCTGCAACCCATTTTACTGTACTATTCCGGGTAGCCATGATCTGAAATATATTTCGTGACCATGACCTGTTCGACAGAATAACCGCAATATTGGAGGCGATTAGGGTTGTAAATGCTAAAGCTCGTACTTCACGCTCCGAATAACCGGTTTTCAATCCATAGAGGTAAACAGCAAAAACGATGATCAATATTCCAATTCCCTGAGAACAGCTAAGCAAAATTTTCTTGATACCAAAAAATGGTTCATCAAAGGGTTTAGGCGGACGACTCATCACATTGAGTTCCTCTTTTTCAGCTTCAAAAACGATAGAACATGCCGGGTCGATGATTAATTCAAGAAAGACAATATGTACCGGCCATAAAATCAGCGGAAGATCTGCAAAAAATACAGGAATCAGTGATAATCCGGCAATCGGAACATGAATTGCAAAAATATATCCCAATGCCTTTTGAAGGTTGTCAGAGATCCGTCTTCCCATTCGTACTGCACCAACAATAGATGCAAAATTATCATCCATCAACACAAGCGAAGAGGCTTCGCGGGCCACATCTGTTCCCTTCTCTCCCATCGCAACACCAATATTTGCAGCTTTCAAAGCGGGGGCATCATTCACTCCGTCACCCGTCATTGCCACAATCTCATTATTCCGTTTGAGGGCATTCACAATTTTTAGTTTCTGTTCCGGAACAACCCGGGCAAAAATATTGACAGTTTTTATTTTCTCAGCTAATTCGGCTTCGGATAACGCTTCCAGTTGCGGACCAGTAATAATTTCTTCGCTATTTTTAAGTCCAATTTCACTTCCGATGCTCATTGCGGTAGCAGGGTAATCTCCTGTAATCATAATAACCCTGATACCAGCCTGGTAACATTCAGTAACCGCCTGGGGAACGTTTTCGCGGATCGGATCGGAAAGACCAATCAATCCGACAAATTCGAAATTAAAGTCATGTTGAATATCGGGTAACTCGGTAAGGTTCTCCACATCTTTGGCCACTCCCAAAACTCTTAAACCACTTGACGCCAACGTCTCAATAGCCAATGCTAACGCTGATACCTGCTCTTCAGATAGATGACAAAGATCAAAAATGGCTTCCGGAGCTCCTTTGGCAGCAATCGTTCGTGTTTTTGTTTCTACATTATTAAATACCCGCGACATCGCCAATAATTCTTTCGAAAGCGGATACTCTTTGATCATTTCCCAATCGGTATGAAGGTGTTCCGTGTTTTTCAGGAACTGTTCCCCAACAACTGTAATAGCCTGTTCCATTGGATCGAATGGATTCACCTGACTTGACAAAATCCCAAATTCAATAATCTCATGAAACTCTTCTGGAAAAGTACTGTCAGCAGTGACAGTCATAAAATCTTTTCCATTGTAAAGGCGTGCAACTGTCATCTTATTCTTCGTCAATGTACCCGTTTTATCAGTACATAAAACAGTGGTTGACCCCAATGTCTCTACCGCCGCCGGTTTGCGCGTAAGTACATTTCTTTTGGAAATCCGCCATGCACCTAAAGCAAGGAAAACGGTAAGTACAACCGGAAACTCTTCGGGTAACATCGCCATGGCCAACGTAATACCAGCTAAAAACCCTTTTAATAAATCCCCACGTGTGATCGTATAAACTGCAATCACGACAATGCAGAGCGCAATACCTATAAAAGCCAGCTTCTTAACGAGGGACCCCATTTCCCGCTTCAATTTTGTTGGCTCCTCTTTTACCTCATTCAGGGCTTTTCCGATCTTACCAATCTCTGTATTTAATGCAGTAGTAGTTACTTTAGCAATTCCATTTCCCTGCACAATCATTGAACCCGAAAAAACAAAAGGCAAATCATCTCCACCTGGCCTTGCCTGCACTGTTCCTTCAGTCCATTCAGCTTTGCGGACAGGCACAGGCTCTCCTGTTAAAAGAGATTCATCGGCACTTAAATTTACAGAATACAGAACAGTTGCATCTGCCGGAACCCTGTCACCTTCCTGAAGAATCATGATGTCACCGGTAACCACCTCCCGGCCAGCAATCCGTTTTTCAACACCATTCCGAATAACAAGTGCGCGAGGACTTGCAAGATCTTTCAAGGCATCAAGCGCCTTTTCTGTTTTTTTCTCCTGGTAAAACTCAATACCCATAATCACGAAAACAAAGCCCAACAACATTAGACCCTCCTGAACATCGCCGAGAAACAAATAAAGGGCTCCACAAGCCACCAGCAAAAGAAACATAGGTTCCTTAAACACGCCAACCGCGATATGGATCAAGCTCTTTGGCTTTGAAGAAGGCAATTCATTGAAACCTTCGGTTGCTATTTTTTGCTTCACTTCGTCTTCAGTCAATCCCTGGATCTTCTCAGTCCTTACATTATTATTTATCATCACTGCAAATCTATTAGTTCGATCTATCTAACTATATGAATAAAATAATTACTTCATGATTTTATCAAGCACTAGAATTAATTGAGCCATCTCATCTGAATTAATTTTTTTCTCGATCTGTTCAGCAATTCTCCGGTGTGCATATTCGTGCATCTGGTTAATTAGTTTTCCTCTTTCACTCAGATGAAGATGAGTACTTCGCCTGTCAGCATCCGATTGAACCTTGTAGACCAATTCCTTTTCTATCAATTTATCAATCAATACGGTAATGGTAGGTTTTGTAAGCTTCAGCGCTGCAGCCAATTCTGTCAGATTTGGATTCTCAAGTTCACTGATCATCTCCAGATAATGCATTTGAGTTAGCGTAAGCTCTTTAAAATTATATTGTTCTTTGGCTTCCTCTTCCATCCGACCCATATAAGCCGACAACTTTGCAATAATATCTTCCAGGTTATTCACTATGAGCGTCCGATTTTAATTAAATATCATTCATCCAACAATAAGTTAATGCACAAATATAGTTAGATTAATCTAACTATAAAATATTAATCAAAAAAAAGATTCTCCCCAGGTATGGAAAGAATCTTGATATATAAAGTGAATCTATTTTTATGCCCAGCGGCTTAATTGCCTGATATTGTTTCGCAGCCGGCGAATACGTTGTAAAGCTGGTGAATAGAAAAGACGCCGTACTTTTGGAAATTCAATTTTACTGAATTCATAACCCTCAGCCTGCAAAGCGGCAATAGCGCGCGGCAGAACCCAATAAAGGTGACTGGCTGCCTTTTTGGAATCGTGAAAAGTAATGATACTCCCTGCTCTTGCAAAATCAAGTACGTTTTGCAGCACCTCTTCTTTCGTAATGTTCTGGTTGTAATCGCATGAGATGACATCCCACATTACAATCTTGTACTTCCCGGACAGGTAACGATATTGTGCTCTTTTCAACCAGCCGTGGGGCGGGCGAAACAGATTTGACCCAATTAATTTATTCGCATGAACGATATCCTTGTAATAGGTTAGATTATCGGATTTTAATCCCTGAAGATGGTGATACGTGTGATTTCCAACCGCATGTCCTTCTTCGATGATTTGTTCAAAAATTTCAGGATTATGGAAGACATTCTCCCCCACCGCAAAAAATGTTGCTTTGATATTATTCCTGCGCAATAAATCCAAAACCCAAGGCGTCACCTCCGGAATAGGACCATCATCGAATGTAAGATACAACGTTTTTGAATCGTCGGGCATCCTCCATACGGCTAATGGAAACCACTTTGTAATATATTGAGGCAGGTGAACCTGCAGTTTAAATCTCATTCTTATCGATATCTTTCAGAACAAATTTGCAATAATAGTGCCAAAAATAAATAATCTATTCAGAATCAACAAATAATTTATTTCTTCGGTTCTGGTGTAGCCAAATCAGGCTGGTATATCTTCACAATATCGTTCAACCGCCTGGCCACATCATCACTCAGAGCCTTTTCTCCATATTGACCAGCTATCGTACTTAATTCCTGCATGATGTAAAATGACCGTTGAAGGTCCTCCTGAATCGTAGCACGGAATTTTGGTTCGAGTTTAAAATAGTATGTCAACTCCTCTTCGCAATTGTTGGCCATTATCCGAATAACTTCATTCGCTTTTTTGACAGCCGCCGGGTAAACGTTTACCTCAACCGTCAAACTATCCTGGGTCATATTTCTCATATTATTGCGTGAGGCTTGATAGTAAGACCTGACCATCAATAAATTAAAGTAGTTGTAAGCCACTTTTTCATTGGGTACCAATTCATTGCAACGATCAAGTACTGCAATTGCTGAATCACGTTTCCCCTGCTCAAGCAAGCCATCAGCCAATCTTACAAAACTGTTACGTACATTCATCGCCATGCGCATATTATTCTCATCAAGGTAAACTTTGGGATCGTTCATATTACCCCATTTGAATTTATTGATGATATTATCGTACATCACATCGGTGCGTACACTTCCTATCTGATAGCTGTTCGCAGGAGTTTTAATCGGCACCAACCGGTATGCAAAACCTTCCGTCTGGAAATAATCCTGCAATCCAAGGTATTTATCTTTTCCTACGGTAATTGCAAAATAGATGGGGCGTTTCCAGTTGTTGTTTGCAATAATATCAAGAATCATTAACTCATCTTTAGTAAGATAATTCCCTGTAAGATTAATATTCATTTGAGAAACAATGCTATCCGCTTTTTTCGGATCAATCACATTATTTGCTAGAACAGCGGCTTTGTCAACAGGATATACCAGTTGTCTTGACGGGAAAAATGAAGCATTGTCTGCCTGCTGCAATTTGGTCGCCGGATCGTCAGATCGAACAAAATCAATGGCTTCTTTAAGATTAACCGGACGTTTAATCTGATCCAAAACGTAAATAACATCGCGCGTTCCCTGAACATACTGATTGTGTTCGAATTTGATAGGCAGTGCATCAGATTCGTATGCTTTGCGTCGCATCTGATCAACATACCAGTCGGTCTGAAAATAACTTAAATTACAAACACGGACATCAGTTCTGATCCCTTCAACCATCTGGGCATACCAGAGCGGGAAAGTATCATTATCACCATTGGTGAATATAATCGCATTGGGAGCGCAGGATTCAAGGTAATTACTTCCAAAATCCCGGGCGGTGTAACGATTCGATCGATCGTGGTCATCCCAATTCTGATTTGCCATCAGGCAAGGAACCGCAATAAATGAAATGGTTGTTGCGGCAATAGCGCTGATTTTGGCAGGCGAGAATTTTTTAAACATCTCATACAATGAAAGCACACCAAAACCGATCCAAATTGCAAAAGCATAAAAAGATCCCGCATAAGCATAATCACGCTCTCGTGGTTGAAGTGGTTCCTGATTCAGGTATACCAAAATCGCAAGACCAGTCATAATAAACAGTGACATCACCACCCAAAAGTCTTTCTTCCCTTTATTGCCTGCATTAAACTGAAAAAACAGTCCAAGTAATCCAAGGATCAATGGCAACATGTAAAGTTTATTCTTACCTCTGTTGTTTGCCAGCGCGGTAGGCAGATGATCCTGGTCGCCCAATCGTATCGAATCAAGGAAGTTAAATCCGGTAATCCAGTTTCCGTTTATAATGTCACCGTTGCCCTGGATATCATTCTGGCGTCCGGAGAAATTCCACATAAAATACCGCCAATACATCCAGTTTATCTGATAAGAAAAGAAGAAGGTCAAATTCTCGGTAAAGGTTGGCTTGATTAATCGCTCCGGCTCCCCTTCCCTGTTCGTAATCTGAATAGGGGTACCTTTTATATTTGCCCAGTTCTGATACTCTTTAACATGGTCAGGATTTGAACTGAACATTCGCGGGAAAAGGGTACAAAACCGATCGTCATAATTAGGACTTTGCTTATAATCAGAAATCTCATATTTTCCGTTTCTTTCAATATAATTTGCTGCTCCTTTACTGTAAGGATTCTCGCTATTCAGTGGAGCGTTATAATATTGTCCATAAAACAAAGGTTTACTGCCATATTGTTCGCGGTTCAGGTACGAAAGTAACGAAAACGCATTATCCGGATTGTTCTGATCCATTGGAGGATTTGCAGATGAACGGATGATAATCATCGCATACGAAGAATAACCAATAATCAATACAGTTAATCCCAATATGACCGTATTGGCCAGCGCCTTGTTATTTTGGGAGGTGTATTTCAATCCCCAAACAATCCCAGTGATAAGCAGTAAAACATAGATAACCACACCAGTGTTGTATGGCAAACCTAAACCATTCACAAAAAGTAACTCAAACCATTGTGCCATTATAACAATTCCAGGAATAAGCACAAACATGACAAGTGCAACAAGGAACATCGAAATAGCTAAAGAAATGATTACGCCATTGCGAGTAGTCTTATACTTCCGGAAATAATATACAAGGACAATAGCCGGGATCGCTAATAAATTCAATAAATGAACCCCTATAGAAAGACCGATCAAATAACTAATTAACACAATCCAACGGTTGGCAAATTTCTCATCCGCCTCGTTTTCCCATTTCAGGATGCACCAAAAAACAAGTGCAGTAAACATCGACGAAGTTCCGTAAACTTCACCTTCGACGGCTGAAAACCAGAAAGTATCTGAGAATGTATAAGCCAGAGCACCAACAGCACCTGCGCCTAAAACTGCGATAACTTGTGACAATGTAAGCTCAGTCTCATTGGATAACATCATCTTGCGGGCCATGTGCGTAATTGTCCAAAACAGGAAAACAATTGTAAATGCACTTGCGAGTGCCGACATGATGTTCACCATGACAGGAACTTGTGCCGTATTACCAGCAAACATAGTAAAAATACGACCCATGATCATAAAAAGCGGAGCACCTGGTGGATGGCCCACCTGGAGGGTAAAAGCAGTGGTAATGAACTCGCCACAATCCCAAAAGCTGGCAGTTGGCTCAATTGTCATGAGATACACAACCGCTGCAACAAGAAATATGAACCATCCAACGACAGTATTATAAAACTTATACCCTTTTGCTTCCATACGATGAATCTATGTATTATTTTAATTTACAGAACCTTTTTTTGATCTTCTCAGAACACCAAAATTTTTGCGAAGATATTAATAATCTTTATCTCCACCTCCAATATAGTGATGAACATTTCAATAAATTAACTTTTGATTCGTTGATCCTGCCAATTCGCACCGATTTTAATTGTTCGGACAAAAAAGAACAAACGAAAAATCTGAGAAGTGATTTCCTGACCATCCGATTTTCAACCAAAATCAGCTTTATATTTAGCGCACTCCAGTGAGTAAATAACCCTACGATTGATGTAACTCCAATATTTCAGTTAAACTTATTAAGTATTTTACCATTTAGCTTGCCAAATTTTTAGAATTTTTAAAGCCCGTATAGATTGCATACAGAACTGATTTCTATCCATTTGAAATACATTTTCGAAAATTTTCATTAACAGATTTAAAGCCAATTCAATAAATAAACCGATTGATTCCATTTTTATGCAGATATCAGTTTGTAGGAAAAAAAAACTTCGTACTTTTGCAGCCGTCTTAAATAATAAGACATTATTGATTGACCCGTGGTGTAATTGGCAACACGTCTGGTTTTGGTCCAGAAGAGTTCAAGTTCGAGCCTTGACGGGTCAACCATAATTCTGTCCTGTGGTGTAATTGGCAACACGTCTGTTTCTGGATCAGAAGAGTTCAGGTTCGAGACCTGACAGGACAACAGATTGATTAAAAGACGCTTACAAATTTTTGTAAACGTCTTTTTTTTGAGTATGTGCACACAATTTGCACACAAACGTATAAATCGACTCCAAAAATCATCCACTAAACAATCTGCAAAACATTAATAAACAAAGCCTAGGCCATGTCTATTTAATACTTGAAAAATACACTGATAGAAATATGTTTGAAGTTTATTCCATCCTTAACAAGTTCACAAAAAAAAAACGTATTGTATTATTATTCAACATATTTAACTCATTTTTTGGTAAATAAATCGTCCAAACAAATACTTCATTAAAATCGCTTCAAAGAACCATGAACTCAAACAAAGGTGTTCAAATATCATCTTTAACAGCAAAAATTTAATTAGTGTAAGCATCTGAATATTGCTTACCCCCGCAAAATGAATAAGTAGGCAAGGAAGAAAGCTTTCGGACTAATTTTAATCGATAATCCACACTATTGTTTTGTCCCAAATATATCGTATATTTGGGACAATTAAATATCCAATATTTCAATGCAAAGCACTGTTAATGATATAGAAAAATCGATTGTAATAAAACGTAGAGGGAGAATTTATTTTGCAGCTGATTTTGTATCTTTCGGTAATCCTGAAACGGTCAAAAAATCGCTGTTTAGATTAGAAAAGTCAGGCTTTTTGGTACGGCTTGCCCACGGAATCTATCTATTTCCTAAGATTGATAAAAAATTGGGGCTCGGCGTGTTGTACCCTTCCGTAGAGGAAATTGCAAAGGCAATCGCAGAAAGAGATAAGGCTCGCATAGTTCCAACAGGCATATATGCTCTAAATGCGTTGGGATTGTCGACGCAAATACCAGTTAATGCCGTTTTTCTTACGGATGGAGCACCCCGTAAAATAAAAATATATAACCAGAGAATATTATTTAAGCATGTTGTACCTAAAAACCTCGCCTACAAAAGCGATGTGCTTATGCTTGTAGTTTCTGCACTTAAAGAATTAGGCAACGAAAAAGCTACAGACGAAGATTTGGCAAAAATAAAGTTGGCTTTGTCGCACGACACGAAAGAGAATATACTTGCAGACCTGAAGCTTGCTCCTGCCTGGATTAGAAGAATAATAATGCCATTAATTTAAAATTATGAATTGGATCGAATTGCCTGTCGAGGACAAACTAAAGATATTAACACAAGTATCTACGAAAATAAAGTTGTCAGGACAATCTATCGAGAAAGATTGGTGGGTAACAATAGTTCTAAATGCGCTATTCTCTTCACCATTTGCAGCTCACTTGTCATTCAAGGGCGGAACTTCACTCAGTAAGTGTTGGAATTTGATAGAACGATTCTCGGAAGATGTCGATATCGCAATTGACAGAGAATTTTTGGGTTTTGGTGGAGAATTGTCGAAAACACAAATCAGCGATAAACTTCGCAGGGCATCATGCAGTTTTGTAAGAGATACAATGAAGAAAGAACTTGAAAAACAGCTTTTGATTTTGGGTATAGATAAATCACTATTTACATTAGAGATTAACCTCACGAGTGTAACAACAACTGATCCGGAAACCATTGAAGTTCATTATCAATCAGTATTTTCCAATACAAACTATGTACAAAACAGAGTCTTGATTGAAGTGAGTGGCAGGTCTATGACTGAACCGATAGAGGAGGTTAAAATACGGTCTATAATTGCAGAAAATTTGACTCAGGCAAATTATGCAGATAAACAATTTAGCGTCAGGGTAGTATCTCCGAAACGTACATTTTTGGAAAAAGCATGTTTACTTCACGAAGAGTTTGCAAAGGAGAATACAGATATCCGTACTGACAGGATGACTCGCCATATTTATGACCTGGAGAAATTGATGAATACTGAGTTTGCCAAAGATGCACTGAATGATAGGGAATTGTATCATGCTGTGATAGAACACAGAAAGAAATTTATTGCACTTGCCAAAATGAATTATGAAACTCTTAAACCCCAAACTATCTCATTTGTACCGCCACAATCCGTTATTGAAAATTGGCGAGATGATTATAAGATTATGCAGGAAACGATGATATATGGAGATTCATTGCCTTTTGATAAGCTTATTATCCGGATTAAAGAACTAAATGAGCTGTTCAGAAATATATAATATTTTTAGGGTATTTTCATCATAGACTTATAATGAATCACCTATGCATACTACTGTATTACTAGTTATTAGCAATTATAATATATATCATTTATGCCACGGAGGAAACAACTAAAAATATCCGCTAAAGATTTGAAGGTATACTATTCACTGGTGACGGAACTTCAAAAAAATCCTATCTTTAGCGACTGTGATTTCAGTACTCTAGAGATAATTGCACTTTCTAAAAAAGCTCCTCCCCGGATTATTGAGGAAAACCTGGATAAAGCTATCCGGAACCTGGAACGTCAAATCGCCTTTAATGGTACCAATAAAATAATAAACAAGAAAGGTCTTAGTAAAGCGATGGGTATCTCCCGCCCGACTCTTGATAAATGGTATGAATACGGATTTATTTATACAGAAACTGCAACCAAATTTTGGGGAGGTTTTGAGCCATTTGAATTAGGAATTGTTCTTAAACAACTGAAACAACTGAAAAACAATCAATAATTTTCTTAGTTCGAACATATAATACTAATTAGTAATCATTTATATCCAAATTGGATTGCTTTAATCTCTATTTCCAAATAAATAATTTTTCAACTTTACTTTGAAATCCATTTGCCTCTATTCTGCACTAAACTGCATGTTTTTGTAAATACAATTAAAACATTATCTATTTACACTGAATTCACTTCATATCATTTTACGTAGTTTGCAATGCAGAGTAAAGTACTTATTATCTGCAATATACACAAACAAATATCTACATTTGTTATTAAATCTGCATTGAGCCGATCATGCTGATAGTGTATGTATAACCTTAAAATGTGTGCAAAATGTCGAAAATCATAGTAACCACCCCAGAAGAACTTAGAGCAATCGTAACCGAAGCGATTGCTGAATTTTTGCCAAAAACCCAATTGGAGGAGACAAAATCCGACCGTATTTCTTTAAACGCTGCAATAGAACTGCTTTCAGAGAATGAATATCCGACCTCGAAGGCAAAAATCTATAAACTAACCTCGTCTGAAAAGATGCCACATCTCAAATATGGCAATAAGCTTGTATTCTCCCGTAAAGAACTTTTGCAATGGGCTGAAAGCCAAACTAAACGAATTGGTAATCAATCAGAAGTAGCTTTAACCCTCGCCAGAAGTGCCAGACGAAAAAGATAGATTACTACCAATTAGAGGAGAAAAAACTGACAAACATTAAAGATTTGCATGTTGTGTTCTACTATCTTCCCGCGAAGCTGTCGGATGCCCTGTGCATGCCGGATGTATTCATCACTGCCAATGGTCATCCTCGCCTGCTCGTTGACAAGTCTTGCCATTTCGGCACGGATGGATTTGAGATCATTGCTAACTTGCTTTCCATTGATATAAAGGTTGATCTGACGGTTGTAACTTGAAGCCATAAGCGTGTTTTCGGGCTAAGCTACAAGAGGAAGAAGCTAATGGAAAGGACAGATTTTTGTCACTAGAGGAAGGGGGGGTAATCGTTGAATAAACTGATTGAATATTAAAGATAAAGGAAAATATCATTACATTTGATCTGTCAAGTTATTTGTAGTTAATGTTAGACCTCCGAAATCTTATATATAAATTGCAAAATGTCGGTATATATAACAGAAAGTAACCATAAAAAGAATCTTGAACCATTGGCAGGTCTGGAGAA
>Ga0075528_10000055_pt1 | contig 18228 bp, 8 predicted proteins | sample NGEPer16B_FD_76827 | JGI IMG/M metagenome (GOLD analysis project Ga0075528, IMG submission 76827) | Arctic peat soil microbial communities from the Barrow Environmental Observatory site, Barrow, Alaska, USA - NGEE Permafrost159B-16B | ecosystem: Environmental > Terrestrial > Soil > Wetlands >... | reverse complement strand
AACGGCTGTAAACACCTTAAATTCAACACCGAGAGTAACCTTCATGAAATTCAAAAGATCGTCGTTATCCTCAACAATCAACACTTTCATCCAATTCGAAGTTTGAATCTCATTTTCAGGTTCTGTTTGCGGAGAAGCATACTTAATATCACTTGAGGTTATTGATATGTCTGAAGATGCTTTCGTTGCAACTGACTTCCCCGATATCGATTTAAAAGGAATTACAACCTGAAATGTTGATCCGACATTTTCCTGACTACTGCAACTGATATTTCCTCCATGGATGGCAACATAGTTTTTAACCAATAAAAGCCCAATCCCGGAACCGACAACTTTTGAATTGATCGCATTGTCGCCTCGGTAAAACTCTTTAAATAATTGTCTATGTGCCTTTTTGCTGATGCCGATCCCACTGTCTTTCACCTGAAGAATCCATTTTTTATCATCGCATTTGAGGTTAATCTGGATTTGACTATTGTTCTGCGAATATTTAATGGCATTTGAAATCAGGTTATCTATAATCTTCTCCATTTTCGACTCATCGACTGCTGTAATATAGCTCTCACGGTCAAAAACAAACACGAGTTCGATATTTTTGCTTTTTGCAAAAGAAGCCAACATGATCCTGCGGTTTGAGATAAGTTTTACAATATCTGTCATCGACAGTAACAGGTGTTCCTTACCAACATCAACCTTCTGGAAATCCATCAATTGTGTAACAACAGAGGTAAGTTGCCTTGCCTGTTCAATGGCCAAATTTAAATAATACTTCCCCGATTCAGTTAAGTCTTTTTCTTTGCTTAACTCCTCGACAGGAGCTTTAATTAAGGTCAGCGATGTTCGGATGTCATGTGCCGTATTGGTGAAAAACCGCACCTTTTCTTCGGTATGATGCTGTTTCAGCCAGTTAATATAGTATAGCAAATAGAGAAAGACAATTCCGGACATCACTATAATAACGAGCATCCAGAACCAGCCTGTTCTCCAAAATGGAGGGATTGAATTTATTTTTATTGACCGCTCGGCTAAAATATTGCTCAATGAACTGTCAAAGAGTCTTATTTTTAATGTAAAGTTCCCGCTTGGAATGTTCGTATAAGTTATTACACTGTTTCCTGTAGGCTGATTCCATTGCTGGTCAAATCCCACCATTTCCCATGAAAATTTTGATCCGGGTGTTAGACCAAGTGAAACTAGTTCAAGGCTAATCGTATTTTGAAAATACCTGAGATTAATTTCCTGTAAACTATCTATGGGAGTTTTCAGATTAAAAGACGGTATATCCCTGATTGAGCGACCCGCAACAGTCAAGTCCTGAAAGAAAATTCGCCCTTTTGTCCAAGGCATATCGACCATATTTGGAGCAAAAATTACCACCCCATTATTGGTTCCCAAAGCTATTTGACCATTCTTTAATATAGAATGTGAACCATTATTAAATGAAGTCTTTGAAAGTGAATATATTGACGAATATGCGAGTACATTTTTATTCTTTGGGTTAAACCTGCATAATCCATTCTCTGTTCCCAACCATAAATAATCATTTGCATAAATAATGCTGTTAATAAAATTCGAGGGCAATCCCATCTTTGCCGTAAACTTTTCTGTTTCGCCGCTCTTGGAATTAAACCTGATTAATCCATCTCCGGATGTGCAAATCCAAATATCTACTCCCATTACCAGAACATCACGAATCAGCAATCCTTCAACTAATTTTCTGATTTCACCTGTTTGTTTGTTTAATTGCTTCAATCCATCGCTGCACCCTAAAATAATCTGTTTATCAGCCAATTCAGCAAAGCATCCAATAGTTTGATCAGAATAAGTTCGGAATCTGTTTTCCCCGGACAAATAACAAACAACCGAACCACCAACACTTCCTAACCATATATCTCCGCGACTATCTTTAAATATATCAAATATAAAATCATTATTAAAAGGTGACCCTTCCCCGTTTTTATTATAATGAGCCAACTCTTTCCCGGTTTTTCCATCCAATAAATAGACTCCCGAAGAATAAGTTCCTGCCCATATTCTTCCCTGGTTATCTTCACAAAGTGAGAGAAATACCTGGGCGTGCGTCTCCATATCATTATAAAAACTGCTCCACTTATTTGTGGCTACATTCCAGCTACAGATTCCATTATTTGTTGCAAACCAAAGCTTTCCCCAACGATCTTCAATAATACTATTAACATCGTTATTTATTAATGAATTGATATTTTTGGGAAGATGAACGATTTGATTAACTAAGGGGGAAGTCTGATCGAAAAACGATAGTCCCCCGCTGTAAGTGCATACCCAGACTCTTTTATTATTATCACAAAAAAGGTCATAAACTCCATTTCCCCTTAAAGAAAATGGAACATCTAAACTTTCTTTATAAATATTCAGTACCTTTTGATTTCTCCTGTCAAGTTCCCAAATCCCTTGACCATCAATCCCAATTAAACAGGTAGAGTCAGAATTCTCTGTAATAGCCAGGATTGGTTGTTCGGGGAAAATTGATTTTAGCTGATTGGAACAGGTTCCATTTCTGAAATTGTACAAGAACAATCCTTCAGACATTGTTCCAAGCCATAGTATATCCTGATCCTTATCGAAATAAAGCGAGGAAAAATCAACAGTATTTAGATTTCTACTTTCATAAATATGTTTCTTTTCCAAAGAATTGATATTAAAAAGCCAAATCCCATCCTGCTTTGCTACAATTATATTTTGTGAATCGTGCCAATTTATCGCATATCTATTCGATGCATATTCAAAAGCGGAAGAAAGTTTTCCTGACTGGTATTTATACAATCCCAAAGACGTTGAGAGCCAACAAATGCCTTTATCGTCAATAAGCACATCCAACAAAGTACGATTAAGATTCAATATCAGTTCAAACTTGTCGAATACCGGATTATAGTAAAAGACTTGACCATTATTGGTATAAACCATAAGTTTGAAGTCCTTATAAATTAGCCTTACTCTATAAAAGTCTGTGGATTCGTATGGAAGCTGATAAATGTGATAATTGTCTTTTGATAGTCGTAAAACACCCATTTTTGAAGAAACCCAAACAAATCCATTATCATCCTGGCACACAGAGTTTGTCTCCCGCATCGAAATTCCATACAAAGAGTTGATGCTATAAAATTTTACAGCCAAAGCATCCAGCGAAAATATAAGATTGAGAAAAAGAATCGCGGCTAGCCTGTATTTCAGAGTTTTTAATTTTTTCAAATCAAGTCCCTTCTAATTTTAATCCTTAACAATAAACTACTACACTGTAAAATTTGAAACGGCTAAAATTATCATTTTTTTAGACCAAACCTTCTTTTCCTATCAATAACTCCTTTCTTATGTATTTAATCGGAAGTGAAAAAGGGAATAATAACCGGATCTTAAAATATTACTATTATTGAATCAATTTCATTCCACAATAAAGCGTCTGTAACAGAAAGGTATCATAAGTTGAGCTTCTAATGAAAAGATTGGTTATAGGCAATATACTCACAACTATTTTCGCAAAATGGTCCGAATCCATCAAAGCCCACAAAACGGGATTTTAATTCAAGCCAAAAGGTAGTAAATTATTGATTTACTGCCTTTTTGTTTTAGTCTTCAACCAAAGCAAACCTGTCAATTCCGAATGACTCATAAAATTTTCAGAACATACTTCATCGCCTCATCTCCCTGAACTTTGATATCAGGTTCAATCCCGATCTTATTCAGACTTATGCCTTCTTCCGTATAAAAATCAGCTACAGGTAAATAAAGTTCATATCCATTAGCGATCGGAATACGCTCAGGCAACATCGAAGTACCAGCTGTTTTTTGTCCTACAATCGTGGCTATCTTTTCAATTTTTAAAATATAAACCAAAACTGCAGCTGCTTTTGATGTTCTTGAATCGGTTAGAACATAGACTTTACCGTTGAATGGTTTCTTCGCAGGAACGATATCAATAAACCGACCATGTTCTTTATAAAGTTCTCCTACCTGATAACCCATGTCAGAAAAGCTTTTGAACGTTTTTTTATAATCCTGAACTTTAGGAATCAAATTATTGCTCTCGTACCATTTCCGGGTCAGGTAAACGCCGGCTCTAAAAGATTTATCCGATAGATAATTTACCAAAATATTTGCAGTACGCGGGTTTATATTGGCTCTTCCGCGAAGATCAATGATAATGTTCGTATATCCTTTTTTAGAAACAATCAATGCAACACTATCCATCTCACGTTGATCTTCAGGAAGCCTATTGGCATCAAAAACAGCAGTACTGCCCTTTATTTCCCTGATAGTTATCTCATTTCTCCGATCCGAAGATTTGTTTCGGGGTGTCATTTTGCGTATTTCGTAAGGCGAAAATGGGAGATCTTTCCCAAGCCAATAGAACGTCGCAGCAAGTTCATAATCGTCAGCAATCTTTGCTTTCAGTTCATTCACCTTTTTTCTGAAATTCTGCCATTCACCCGATTTAAGCCAGGCAGCATTAAAAATATTCTTCTCAGTTGAAATAAATTCCGAATTGACAATTGACGTATAATCCTTTATTGGTTTGTCTGTTGGGACTTTTATACCTGTCAATTGATGCGACCTGTTTTTATTATCGAGGTATTTGCCTATAAAACGATTACCGGAAACAGACGCTGAAAACAGGAACTGCCTGTCGAAGTAATTGAAGGTGCCCGTCAACTGAAGACTATCATTTTTATTTTGAGTTTTTCCTTCAATAAAAACGATCTCCGGATATTTTAGCTTCCCGGCAGCCTTTGCCAACGTGTAGGTAAAAATACCCGCAAGATCCTTCAGCGCATCCTTTCGGGTGTAAGCTTCGAACGTTTTTTTCGCATCATTCTGATGAAGGGTGAGTAAAATCTCGTCACCATTTTCGTTTTCTATTTTCCAGTAGGTTTGTGAAAAAGAATTAGATGAAATCAGTCCCAATAAAAAAAATATCAGAATCTTATACATATCAAATTCGCTGCTTTTAAAGGATTTAATATTCTCATTACAAAACCGGATGATCAACAATCTCCTCCTTCACCCGGTCCCAGCATAATTTTTTGCCTTCACGGTAACTTTGAGTGGACATGATAGTGCCCACTGCATGCCAAAATCCCGTGTGAATATTACCATTTGTATTTGGATTTCTGCTACGCATACAATCCACCCAGTTATCCATATGATATTTGCTATCATCGCTTAATCCAACCGGAGGCAGTTTCATTCCGTATTCTTCCGTTGTTATAAGTTCAGCTTTGCCGTTTTTGACCGCGTCTTTGAGGCCTTCATAAAAATCGAATCCTCCCGGTAAATCCAAATACTCCGGGATGAAGAACCATCGCGGACTGCCTTCGCCTCCATGCGCAAATAATGTACCTTCCTTGCCCCGAATGCAGGTATAATCGCCAAACTTGTTGGCATAACTGGAAGTATAAGAATATAACAGCTTTGCATCATCGTATGTCGCCAATGCCTGAAACGTGTCAGGATTCTGCCTGATGTCGGGCCAACCGAATATGCCTCCGTTGGCAACCATAGAATCAGGGATTGAAGTATCGGTATAAAAATGGACCAAACCGATTGCATGGCTCATCCACTGGGAAGTAATTCCTCCTGAGTATTCGCGGAAAATCCTGAATTCAAAATATTTCCAGGGATCAAATGGTTCAAAAGGCTTTCCGAGCAACCACCGCTTCCAGTCCGTATCTTGCTCCCGTATTGCCGCTACATCAGGATCTTTAGGGTCGTGCCAGCGCGGACCGTTGTCGTTCCAGACCCGTTCAATCTTGGTAATCTGTCCCAATTTGCCGGAGCGGACAATATCACGCACCTTTCGTTGAACAGGTTCGCTAACCCATTGCGAACCCATTTGTGCAACCTGTTTCGAAGACAATACAGCTTCTCTTGCCAGTTTGGCTTCTTCCAGGCTGGTTGACATTGGTTTTTCGCAGTAACAATCCTTTCCTGCATTGACAACCTGCGCCAGAAGTTTCGCGTGCTGAAAATCACCTGTAGCAATCATCACGGCATCAAGGTCCGGCATGAGTACCATTTCTTCCGAATATTTGAATTTCTGAACATCAGAACCAAACAGATCCTTGCACCGCGAGGCGGTATCCTCCCTGTTTTTAGTCCACAAATCGCAAACTGCAACAACTCCAAGGTTTTTATCTTTTGCAGACATCTTCACCATATTCTGGTGTCCGCGGCTCCTCCCTCCACAACCCAGGAACCCAATATTTATCCGGTCGTTTGCACCTAAAATTCTTTTATAGGATGCAGTATTCATTCCTGATGTACTGGCAGATAACCCTAAGCCGGTTGCTCCTATTGCTGTTTTACCGATAAAATTTCTTCTTGACATTTCTTCTTTTGACATTGCATAAATTTTTAGCTGTTATGTTCAATTTTCTGAAACAAAACCATTGCAGGAACTTCCTGTTTCTCAATTCCAGGTCCTGAATATTTTACCTGGAGGTACATTCCACCACCTGCCTGAAAATAATGAAGCCGGATGTGATGATTTCCCTTTAACAAAGGAATTTTGCCTGTTTTCTCAATATCGGCTCCGTGTGGACCGTCATGATTGATAACAACTTTATTATCAATAAAGAGACGGGTTCCATCGTTTGACTGGATGTAGAATTCATAAATCCCAGCAATTTTAATTTGTATCACCCCGTCAAAAGTCAGCGCATACTCATCCTTTGTAGGAATAATCTGATCCAAACCAAATTTATAAACGGTTCCTGTTTTTATTACCGGAAATTTTGAAAAATCAGGAAGCCGCGTCCAAACACCTTCGTAATATTTGTAAGTTAATCCATTGATTTTGGGATTTATAAAATCAATAAAATTCGTTTTGGTGAAGCTTGGATCATAGCCGTTTAGTATAGCTTTTGCTTTGATTACTGTTGGTTCTGATACAGGAAACGGTTTTGTATACAATTTCGATGTACTGTCTGGTTCGGAATTGTCGGTTGTGTAATGAATATGAGCTTCGGCTACATCAGAAGTTATCCTGATCGTTATTGAATCATGCACTAATGCCAATGTATCGGCCGGATGAATGATCGGATTCGTAAGAATTGTATTCCGCAGTAATTTCCTTGATCCTTCAGACACAAATTGATAATCTCCGGATTCAACCTGATAAACAGCATATTTACCTTCGTTTTTCAGAAATTTAACTTGTGAATTCATCGCGATTGATTTGCCGCTCTCAGTTACTTTCTCCTTATTTTTAGCCAGAACATAAACCGTTGCAGTGGTATTTGCAGGAATTCTCACATCCAGCAGATAATCTTCCCCGGCAAATTTCCATTGCGTTTTAATCTCTCCATACATCGATTGATAAGTTGTATTGGCAAAGGACAAACTGCTAATCGGTGTTGGCTTGATGATCGTATGTTTAAACCCAGGATAAGCCGGATCGGGAGTGATACCGCCAAGGTGCTGATAGAACCATGCACATACGCTGCCAAACATGGGGTGGCTGTGCGAAACGTCCCCCTGAAAGGTTTCCCAGATGGTGGTAGCTCCTTTTTCGATCATAAAACCAAATCCGGGAAAATCACGCTGGTTCATCAGCGTATAAGCCAGATCAGCCCGATCCATTTCGGTCAGGACTTCGAGCAAAAGCGGCGTTCCCAAAATTCCGGTATCAAAATGAGCTTTATTTGGACCCAGAATACTCTTAACCAGATTATCAAAAACAGCATTAATATGTTGACTTTCAGTAATTCCAAATCCAAGCGGATAAACGTTCGCGCCCTGCCGTCCGATTGAATAACTTAAACTGGCCGCATTAAAATAGACTTTGTTGATATCAGACTTCGCCTTTTCTGCCAAACCGATGAAATATTCCTGATCGGAATTATTCTTTAGTATGCCTGAAATCTGAGTCATTAGCTGGCAGCAATGGTAATAATAACAGCTGTTTACAAAATCTGCCGGGAGATCCACAATATCCGGGGGCACCCACTCTCCCAGCCCCTGAATTGCCAGAATTCCATCCTTATTCAAGGAATTTTTCATGTATTCAATCCAGTGCTTCATTCCCGAATAATGTTGTTGCAGCAAACGGACATCGCCGTAATACTGGTACATATACCAAGGGATAATTACATAGGCAGATCCCCATGCTGTTCCGCCTCCCCCATCCTGGTAAGGAGTTGTATTTGGAACATAACCGGTCTTATGATTTTGCGCATCGCTGATATCATTCAACCATTTGGTATAAAACTGCGACATGTCGAAATTGGATATCGCCGCTTTGGCTGAAATCTGACCATCGCCGGTATAACCACGACGCTCGCGGTGCGGGCAGTCGCTTGGGACGCCGCCATGGACATTTCCAAGTTGAGTCCACTGGTAATTATCCAGTATTTTATTTAGCAGTTGATTGGAACATTCAAAACTTCCGGCACGACTGATGTTGGTATTTACAACCCTTCCATCCAAATTTTCAATAGTTAATTCATTCGGTGAACCGTATACATCAACGTACCGGAAGGCATGCCAGGTAAAACGCGGTTCCCAAATTTCGGTTCCTTCACCTTTTAAAATATAGGTATCAGTCTGACCGTAAGTCGGGCCAAATTCTTCTATAAACCGAAGTTTAATTGTTGTTCCTTTGGCCCCTGAAATTTTCAGCCTTGCCCATCCGGAAAACAATCGTCCCATGTCGAAACGATACCTCCCTTTTTCTGGTTGAGTTACAGAAACCGGTTTTATTGTTCCGGTGATACGGTCGGGCGGAGAAATTTGTGCTTCCAGTGTACCTGCCGGCGGACGGACACAAACAGCCGTCACCCATTTTGAATCATCAAAACTGGCTTCATTCCAACCTTTTTGCTCCAACCGGGCATCATAGACTTCACCTGAATGTATGCCATTGAAAAGTATCGGACTTAAAGCGCTTTTCCAGCTTTCATCACTGACAATTAAAACCTTACTTCCATCTTCATATTCAATTTCGAATTGAGCAATCAGGCGAGGAGTGTCGTACCAATACATCGTATCATTTGGCCGATCAGCCTGCAGATACCAGCCATTTCCAAGAATGACTCCGAAGGCATTTCCACCCAATTTAAGTGAAGTGGTTATATCGAAAGTTTCGTACAGAACGGTAGATTTCATGTTACCGATTCTTGATTCCTTCCATTTCTCCAACTTTTGTCGGTCGTAATTGGTTTGATTAGGCGATAAAACATGATCTCCTATTTTTTGACCATTGATGTAAAGTTCGTAATAACCAAGCCCACAAATATAAGCGCGCGCCTGCCTGATTTTTTTGGAAATCGTCATCTCTTTCCGGAAAAGGGGTGATGGAAGTTTCGACTCTTTTGATGCCAGCGATGAAGGTGCTCCAATCCAATAGGCCTGCCAGTCTGTCATTTGCAGCAACCCCATTTCCCAATGAGAGATGGTACTCCATTCAGATATATTTCCTTCTTCATCCCATATTTTCACCTTCCAGCTAACCTTCATTCCTGATTTCAAAGGCTTTCCTTTATATTCAACCTGAACTGACTGATCCGAATCAACTTTGCCTGAATCCCAAAGATCATGATTGTTCCTCAATAATAATTCATCCGTTGAAGCAGCCATAAGGCGGTAAGCTGTTTGCTTTGCTCCACGAAAATCTTTTTTCATCTGCCATGAAAGACGGGGTTTTAAAACTTCCATTCCAACAGGATTTGTGAGGTATTCGCAGCGAAGTTCATAAACTACCGGCTTCACTTTCGTAGAAGTACAGGCGCCTATTATCAGGATGAGCAAACAAAATAAAGTTGATCGTATCTTCATAGGAATCAAGATTTAAAGATGAGTCTATTTTAGATTTAAATACTTGATCACCGCAGCATCGTCTTTTAAAGCATTGGCAGGAATAGGATTCTGATCATTGAATACCATCAAATCTTCTTTGGGTAAGATGGTCACAAAACTCTCATCGAATGCATTTTTATAGGGCAATTTCCCCGCATCCATGCCCAAGTAATGATCAAAGAAATTATAAACAGGATATCTTTTTGTTGCTTCATAGCCATGCCGTTCACCCGGGAAATGTGCATTATCAAGTTTGCTTTCGGCATCATACAAGGCATATACTTTCTGAATATATGGAAATTCAATTCGAGGTGTATTTTTGGTCCAGTCGCCGCCATCCGAAATAAGCAGCATGGGTCGGGGCGCACAAAGGGCAGCAATCTCAACATTGTTTGTCTGATGGTTCTTGCTTCGATGCACCGGCATTCCACTTTCGCAAATGCAACCACCAAAGAAGTAGGCTGACACCATAACTACCGGCACAGAAACCTTTATACGACTATCAATTGCAGTAATCATGATGGTTTGGGTGCCGCCACCTGACTCACCAGTGATGCCAATACGTTCGGGATCAACATCGGGGCGTGAAACAAGGTAATCGAGTACCCTTTTGCTGTTGAATGTCTGCAACAAAAGGGCGATTGGAATTTTGTGGTTCACCTGCTTTGAGTCGCCATAGCCAACCATATCGTAAGCGAAAACAACCGCGCCCATACGAGCAAAACATGCACTCCTTATCTGAACATCCGGACTCATACGCCTGTCAACCCAGTGTCCATGAGGGGTTAAGATCGCCGGACATTTCTTATCGGCTTTAAGCGGACGGTACAGATTTCCGGTAATATAGAAACCGGGGAAGCTCTCAATCGCAATATTTTCAACGATATAGCCATCCATCGTGTGGGTATTCCGGATGATGGTATTAAACTCGTTGCTCACTTTAGGCATCTGGTCGAACTTCATTCCTTTGATGATTCCTTGACGGATAACATCAGCACGTTTCTCCCAGTCTGCTTTGGTCTTCCATTCGCCGGCCCATTTCTTCATAATAATGTTAGCCTGATCCTCTGTCCAGTAAGCATCCTGACACAACATGTTATCCTGTGCATAACCATTGATTGCAAAACAAACAAGAAAAGCAATCATTAAAATATTCTGAATCTTTTTCATATCGGTAAGTTTTTGAAATTAATGTTTAGGAGCTTGTATGATATTGAGATAGCGAGCCATCCAGTAAGGCCAGAGCCAGAAGACAGGTTCTCTTACCTGTTGCGGATCTCCTTGTACAGCAGCCCATGGATTTTTATCCCATCGTACAGTAGAACGAATACTCGCAGGCGGAAGTTCCGAAATCTGAATTTCTTCAAGGATCGGGCTTCGCACGATTTGAACATCCTCACGCAAAGTATGATCGATCGGCCAGTCGACCAGGTCAAGCGGAGCATCTTTTAGAAAATTAATCGTCTGATTTACATTGACTTTTTTACCGGTTGCAATCGCATAGGTCAGGTTATTGATCAGGTTTTCACCGGCTGGCTGACTGGCCATCCATTCATCAATAAGTTTAGAATAGAACGCATGGAGTTTGGGGTCTATTTCATATTTCAGCAGGATCGGGAAAAGATACCCTTCCATGGTCCGGTCGAAATAGATCTGCCAGGCCGGGTTTTTGGAATTCAAATGTGAGATATTATCCAGGTAACCTTCCTTTTCGATTAAATGGTGATATGCTTTTTCGTATTTTTCATCCTTTGTAATATGCGATGCAAATTTCAGATAAGCAAGCAATTCCAAAGAGTTAATACTTCTTTCCGACGACCAGTCGGGATCGCGGTTTAACTGGTCGGGAGACCAGACAGCCCAATGAGTATGTGTACCGTCAATATCGATGAAGTTATAGTTGTTTTTCATCAGGTAGTCTACAATTTTCCGCACATGGTTGCGGACAAGAATTTTCTCGTCCTCGCCTGCAGCAAACTCATAGTAGAAGAAATAGCCCATCATATGACCATCCATTTCATCACTGCTTGTGTCCCCTTTCCATAACCATTTACCATCTTTCGATTTTCGCCATCGTTCTTCAACCGGCTTATAACGCGGATCCTTAACCAGTTCTTCAGCAATTTGTTTGTCAGTATAAGTTCTGTTAGCGTCATTCACTTTTGGCCACGAAACCGGGACAATTGATCTGGCAAAAAAACCTTCAGTTTCTGTTACAGTCTGCAGATATTTCAGGAACTCAAAAGCTTTTCTGGCTTTCATTTTGGCATCTGGATCTTTGGTTACCGCGTACCTGAAACTCTCCATCGCCAGGTAACCACTCGTATATTCCCCGTCATTATCGTCATCAGAATTCCGCCAGGTAGCTGTATCTCCGGGGATTTCCAGCCGTAGGATTCCACAGGTCCAGGGATCGCGCATGTGCTTTCGCATAAGCTGACTGTAAAAATTCTTCTCTTTGTCCTCCAGCGTCATCATCGTTCGTTTGATTTCGCTAACCCCATTCGCAGTAGCAACCCATGCATTTCCTTCTGCATCAAATGCGACGTCATTTACTTTATTATCTGTTAACCATCGTTTACTGAAACGCAACGAGTGCGAACCATCCCTGGCATACCGGACAACCCCGACGTCGGTACCAACCCACATCAACCCATCGGGCGATTGACGGATACAATTTACCCAAACCGAAGAAATTCCATCTTTGGGAGTCAGATTTTTTATCAAATGTTCACTGTCGCGTATAGAAACGCCTCCCATCACCCCGGCCCAGATATTTCCGGAAGGATCGAATGAAATTGCCCGTACATAACAACTTATCAATTCAGAAACGTCCTGATATAATGTGGTTTTACCCTCTTTACACCGGTAGAGTCCGGCATCGGTCGCCACCCACAAATTATCGATACTATCAGTAATTGCATCACGAACAGTCCGTGCAATCTGATATTTCTGCTGTTCCCATTTGTTGTTTTTGTAGCGCCAGATTCCAAAGGGGCCCAACGCATAATTTCCGGCACCATCGTTGCAAATTTCAGATATTGGAGGTTTTACACCCACTTCTTTTTTAAGTTGATGATTATTGTACCTGTAAATTCCATCCCATGTTCCCATCAGGACATCACCATTTGGATTTACGGAAACTGCATAAGCCGGACCACGCTCTTCACCTGTAATGACCGGTTTCCAGTTTCTGGTCACAGCACCCTTTCTGAAAACACCTGATGCAGTGGCAATCCAGATATTTGATTCACGGTCAACGGCAATACTACGGACTTCGTTATCGGTTGGATTATTGCCGATTCGGTAGGCATCATGTGTTTCCTGAATAAACGGAACGTCCTGATAAACTTCCGGTTGTGAATGGTTCTCCGCTTTCTTTGATTCCTGTCGGCATGAAAGAATAACAACTATTAAAACACCGGGAATGACAAGGAATAGCTTGGGATTCAATTTCTTCATAGTATACCAGTTGTTAATCCGTAATTGTTGTAAATAAATAATTACCCGAATGCACTTTCAGTATATGAACTCCATTTTTAAAACCCAGATATTCAGTGCCATCAACTTTTCCTATCGGGACCTCACTTTCTAATACTTTTGATTTAACACTTCCTGGTATGTAAACCATTGCAGACGTATTAAATGGAATTTCCAATTTTAAAGTAAATAGTCCCTGATTTCTTTCCCATTCGGAAGATATCCTGCCACGCATCGTTTCAATTTGTGCTTTTCCAAATCTGAGGCTATCCAGCAATAACGGTTTCACTTGAAATGAAGAGAAGGCCGGGTTGTTTTCATCCAATTGAATGCCTGCAATATATTTATAAAACCAGGCATCAATACTTCCCATCATCACATGATTTTTTGATTGTTTCAATGTCCAGAATTCACACATCGTAGTGTATTTGCTCATCATATCGTTCCAACTCGGAGGACTCTTCTGGTTGATGATTCCCCATGCTATATCACCTCTACCCTCTTTGGCAAGCGCTTCGGGCATATATTTAGTACCCAGTACTCCAGTCATCAGATGAGTTGAATTTCTGACTACAATATCATTTACCAGATTACCCATTACCTTTTTCTTTATCTCATCCGGCACAATTCCAAGATAAAGCGGAAAGGAATTAGCCATCTGGCTGCCATCGTTGTAATTACCGGTTTCGGTATTCAGGTAGGTCATATTATACTTATCACGGATTTCGGAGGAGAGTTTTCTAAAATATTTCTGATCGCCAATGTTCCCTGTTACTCCGGCAACATCAGCCATAATTTTGGCATCCAGGAAATAAAATGCGGTAGGAACAGACTCCGGTTGACCTTCTTTCCAATCCTTTACCATACTTCCCCAGTCTCCAATCCATCCCATTGGCAGGATCAAATCTTTCGAAATGCTATCGAGGAAATTCATATAGCGTTTCATGGCCTGATAATGCCGCTGCAAAATACGCTTGTCACCATAATTGGAATAATATTGCCAGAGCATGGTTAGATAGGTGCTACTCCATTCGATTCCATCATCTTTAATGTATGGCCGCGGCGAAATAATAGGAATGTCACCCGTTTTTTCATCCTGATTGTCTTTGATTCCTTCAAACCAATTCTCGTAAAACAAGGCCATATCGAAGTTAAACATCGCTTCCACGGCCGTCACCTGGGCATCGCCCATCCAACCCAGACGCTCATCGCGCTGCGGACAATCAATCGGGTAACCCAGCATATTGCTTTTTTGAGACCAGACTGTCGCCTTATGAATTTTATTCACAAGCTCGTTGTCACATTCAAATTTACCGGTTTGATTATTAGCAGAATAAACAGCATGGCCTTCGATATCCAGAATGTTGAGCGGTCCGTTTTGAGCCGTTATTTCGACATATTTAAATCCGAAATATGAAAAATGTGTTTCGTAAGTTTCTATGTCCTTGCCCTTCATGACATATTCAGCAGTAGCAATGGCATGCTCGTTGCTTGTAACATCAATTGTACTGTCACTATTAAGATCTTCAGCAAAACGGATTTTCAGAATTGTATTCTTCTCCCCTTTGGCTTTTATTCGTACCCATCCCGAAAAATTCTGACCCATGTCGTATACTTTCATACCAACCGTCGGGACAATCACCTCCTTTGGCTTGAAGATTTCGTTGACTTTAATTGCTGGCATCCGATGGGAAACCAGACGGGCTTTTGGTTTGTCGAAAACGGTAACTGGTTGCCATGCCGAATCGTCATAACCAGGTTTGGTCCATCCCTCATGATCCAGATTCGCATTGTACAATTCACCATCGTACACACAATTATAAGTTACCGGACCGGGTGCCCAGGACCAGGTCTTATCTGTATTTATAATTTGGGTAGTTCCGTCGAAATAAGTTATGTGGATTTGTGCGATTGCTTTTTTACTTCCAAACCATTGCATCCGGTAATCGTTCCACCATTTTTTATAAGGATTGTACCATCCGTTGCCAAGGTGAATTCCGAAGGCATTCACACCCTGTTTCAACAAGTTCGTAACATCATAGGTGTCGTAAAGAATCGCTTTGTGATAGGGCGTTTTTGCCGGAGCCAAAACATAGTCGCCAACAGGTACTCCATTGATAAAAAATTCATAGAAACCTAGTCCGGTAATGTATGCTTTGGCCGATTTGATCTTCTTATTTAATTGAACTTCATCGCGTAATAACAATGAATTCCCATCATGGACTATGGTATCTTTCCCTGGGAATTGCTCCTTTATGTCTTTATAAAAACCCTGTTGTGGCAATAGCTCCGATTTAGGGCCTTTCCCTATCCAGTTATCAATCCATTCATCCTCTGATAAAAATGCAGTCTCAAATTTTGCTACCGGACTTTCATGAGATTTCCCTACCCCATCCCAGAAAATGACTTTCCAATAATAACTCGAATTTGATTTTAAGTTGTCGTTTCGGTATTCTTGCTGGATGGTTTCGGAGGATTTGATCCTGCCAGAATCCCATAAATCCGGCTTATTCCCGTTTAATTTAGCAGGAGAAGAACCCACTTGTATCCTGAAAGCAGTCTGAACCTGATTCCTTTTTTCTGAAGAGATAATCCATGAAAACCTGGGATGCATTTCATCGATGCCGATTGGGTTTTCAGCATATTCGACTAGCAATTTTTCGAATTTATATTTTGAATAGCTATTTGCCGGGATACTATATAGATTGAAACATCCGAATACTGTAACAACACTTAAAAATGCCATTTTAGATCTGGATAAAAAAGACACATTCATATTCAATATTTTAGAAATAGTCTAATCAAAGAAACACCAGAAAAAGGTATTCTCTGTATCAATTGTTGTCTGAATCCTATACAATATTAACTCTAAGGAAAGCGCTTTTAGATAAAAGGTTTAGTGATGATGAAATACGGTAATTTGATCAGAAAATGACAATTTTAAAACAAGACTATTCAAAATCCTTCCGGTACTCCGACGGTGTTTTCTTCATAATGACCTTGAAATAATGGTTAAAATTAGCCAGGTTATTATATCCACATTCGTAGCAAATCTGGGTTATCTGTTTGTCAGTTTCTGCCAATAGCTTTGCAGCAATTCCTATACGAACAATTTTAACATAGTCCATAAAAGTTTGATTTGTCTTCTTTTTAAAATACCTGCAAAACGAACCTGGCTCCATAAAGACAAGTGAAGAAGCTTCTTTCAATTTAATGCCGGTTTGAATATTTTTGAAAACGTACTCATAGATTTTATGAATCTGAACATGGTCTTTATCGTAGGAATTTGGAAGCGAAGATGGAAGCGCCAAATCTTCACGTTCTTCAATCTGAAGCAAAAGATTAAAAACTTTCAGCAATTCAATGTAGCGCTCAAGACCTTTTAATGTAACCAACCGTTTAAGCACGATGCCAACTTTCTCCGTTTTCTTCCCCTTAAACCATATGCCATTCCCAGCATTTTTAAGCAGGGCTACAACATCCTCTAATTCAGGAATATTGAAAAAGTCGGAACTGATGATATTTTCGTAAAAATGCGTCACAATACATCCGGGAGCATTATCCTCCCCAGGCTCCAAAACATCCCAGCAATGGGGAATATTGGGACCCAGAAGTACGAGATCTCCTTCAGTATAGCTCGAAATACTATTACCAATGATCCTTTTCCCGGAACCTGATATGATATAATTCAATTCAAAATTCTTATGGGAATGGATCTTGTGGGAATTTGGAGCCATCTGCATTTTTCGCGTAATAAACGAATGCTTATGCGGTACAAAAATCTTTTCGTAGATTATTTCCATAATTGGTCTTTTTTAACCTTAATGGACAAATATAAAGGAATATTCGTAAATACCGGTTAAAAAACAATGCAAACAGAACAATATTATAGAAGGATTACAGAACATGATCGTGTTACTTTGCGATAAAGATTTTAACTTATAAAGAGATCAGATATTTCTTGTCTTACCAATGGATACATTTAACAATATATAAATATTTTAACTTATCATGAAATTACCATTAAAAGGAATTATCCCTCCGGTTATAACGCCTCTAATTGACAATACTACCATTGATGTTCAGGGACTTGAAAATCTGGTTGAACATTTAATTGTTGGCGGGGTGCATGGAATATTTATTTTAGGAACCACTGGCGAAGCGCCAAGTCTTAGCCATCGGCTCCGTGAAGAATTTATCAAGCGGACTTGTGAACTGGTGAATCACAGAATTCCCGTTTTGGTTGGAATTACGGATACTTCATTCGAAAGTTCGGTGGAAATCGCAGAATATTCGCAGAAAGTTGGTGCCGATGCTGTGGTAGTCGCACCTCCTTATTATATCCCGATTTCGCAAGCCGAAATGATGGACTACCTCGAAAACCTTGTCCCCAGATTACCACTGCCTCTGATGCTTTATAACATGCCGAGTTACACAAAGCTGCATTTGACTATAAAAACGGTCATAGCAGCAAAAGAGTTAGGGGCGATTGGCATTAAAGACAGTTCCGGAGATATGCTTTACCTGTTCTCTTTAATCGAAGAATTTAAGAATTCGCCGGAATTCTCCATCATCACAGGAACAGAATTATTTATTCCTGAGACAATTATGCAAGGTGGGCATGGAGCAATTGCCGGAGGCGCCAATATGTTTCCCAAATTATTTGTCGATTTATATAACGCATCAGTTGCCAGAGATTTTGATGAAATAGCTGTTCTTCGTGATAAAGTGATGAAATTATATAATACTATTTACAGTGTTGGCAAGTCGACATCCCGCTATTTAAAGGGAACTAAATGTTCCTTATCTGCGCTGGGAATTTGTAATGACTATGTAGCTTTCCCGCTTCGTAAATTTGAAGGTGAAGACAGACAAAAAATTGAGCAATACATTTCAGAAATGAAAGACTATTGACGATAT